>VMHT01206166.1_pt1 | contig 25549 bp, 40 predicted proteins | sample 4693611 | NCBI WGS metagenome assembly VMHT01 (sample SAMN12280063, study PRJNA550983) | marine metagenome | isolation source: seawater sampled from same location over 5 years 0.02-0.2 micron viral filtrate | place: USA: collected off the coast of southern California halfway between the port... ...
AGCATGGAGGTGCTTATGATTAGATACAACCAACCATTGAATTTCAATGAGCCTCATTGGGATTCAATCCCTGAAATCAACGAGGACGATAAACCGTTCTCGTTTAGAAATCCGTTGTTATTCTTGCTCGACTTAGAAGAACACGATGAAGAAACAATGGAAGATTACGACGATCAGTTGATTTTTTGATCTGTTGATATTAGCGTTACTAACTATCAGTCATATCAGGAGGATTTATGACAACACAAAACACTAGCTTCATCCCATCAGCGCTTCGTGACCTTACGCAAAAACGTGGTTACAAGGGCGATGTGGCAAAGTACATCTCAGGTCATCTTAACGACGACAACGATCCAGTCGATGCGCTGTTCGAAGCGTTCGCCGACTCGTTGGAGAACAGCAATAATTTTCATCCGTTCTCAGTCGTTGGGTTTCTTCAAGACATCATGAACAAGTCTTGTTGGAACGCTCGTCGTTTGTTCAACGCCAACACAGTAGCTGATGACATCAATGGCGCACCTTGGGGTTGTGACGCTGCCGAACGTGCCAAAGAGCATGTCGGTATGGACATCAACAACGAAGAGTTGCTGACAACCCTAGACGATGACTTCGACGAGTTGTACCAGCTGCACGTTATGTTCGTTCAGAACCTGACTGCTGACATGGACGCAACACTTTGTTACTTCAGCCGTAGCCAAAAGTCAGATATCGATGACTCATGGGCGGTTGTTGCAAAGTGTGAGTCCTTCAACGAAGCGATGGACGAGATGCACAGCATCACCGATTTACTCAAGGTGGAGCAAGCAGAGAATCTTCGCACAACCTTCAACTACATCCGTCAACGACGGCATCAAAAAGTAGCGTAACCCTAGCCCCTAGATGAAAGTCTAGGGGTTTTTTTGACCCCGGCCCACTGACGGTGTGCCATTGGAGAATGTACATGTACCTGAACGACAACTTAGATCAAGCCATCAAATTACTAATAAGCAAAGCACTTGAAGACCTTCCTAGATTTGACACTGACGAATGGGAAACCTTCGTCCAAAAGTGGTTATGCAAAGACGAACTCGATAAAGGTAATTGGAAAATGATTGGAGATGAACACTACCAGTCTTTACTGCAATTAAGCGCACTAAGCGACAACGGTAACTTTACGTGGGCACACTCCCGAGATCCATACTCGCGCCATAGCAAGTGCGAGCTTAACAATTATATTTTAGCGTAATGCGACCAACCTACGGCTACAAGCGAGTTATTGACTACGGTGTCGAATGCCCGGTGTGCAGTTCACCTAACGGTGTAGACATAGAAGAAGACGATTACTTCGACTACATGTACTGCCGCAGTTGCAACACGACCGGAAGCAAATTGAAAAGAGAATCGACTTATGAAATCACCGAAGCACCCTAACGACTGCAACCACCCCGAAGGATCATTTGCTGGAAGGTATATTGCAACCCCAGAAAGAGGATATGACGTTTATTTTTACAAAAATGACACCGATGAGTGGAGCAGCTGTGTGCGGTACGGTAACGGTGGTAGTTATAGCACCATGCTTATTAAAAATCACATAAACGCATTATCAATGCACTCCCCTGCCCGTGAAAGACACAAAGCCATTACAGAAATGTTTCTTAACTTTGCCAATAAAAATTTTGAGGAACTGACATGAGCGATCTTGTATTTACCCCAACCCTTAGCCTGCCAACCCAAGACGATAGCTTGCCGACCCTAGACCCTAGCCTTCAGTCACAGATACGGCTGCTCATACAACATGAGCTAGATGTGTTGACTGAAAGCGAATGGTTCATTGAGTTCATTGACGAACGCATCATGCAGGCATTTGAACTAACACAAGAGGATGACGATGAATAAGCCAACCAGTTTGCTACTCGACATAGAAGCTAACCTCGATCGTTTGTTTTACCTCAACGACAAGATCGCGCTTGGCGAAGATTCAATACAAGAGTTGGATGTAATTACCACGCAACTCTCAACTTTTTGTGAAGCTCTCGATGATTGCTGGGACACCATGCAAGCCATACGAGATAACGAAAACTACGAAAATAGGAGGCTAGATGCCGACGAAGCAAGAGCTATTCGCTATGCCTAACAGTATTAGTGGAGGTAATCAAATGGTGAACACCATCATCCAACCTTTCATGTCACGCATTGATGCGATGAAAGATAGAAACGAAGAAGCCTTTTATTACGACAAGCGACAGATTTGCGAAATGCTTAATGAAGCCTATTTCCTAGGCCGTAAGCATGAGCGACAAGAATGGGAACAAACAGCTGTTGGCGCAGCTGTCCCATAACTGACTGCCAGTAGAAATACTGATTGCAAACTGGCCTGATCCACCAGTAGTCGAAACGGATCACCCAACTAACCATAAACCATGAGGGTTTTACTATGAGTGAGTATATCACTGTCAAAGTCATCCGCGTTCCGGGTGGCGTTCAAGAAGTAGCTATCGACGATGGCTCAACAGTTGCTGATGCACTTAATGCAGCTAGCATCACCCCCAATAGCAACGAAGCAATCAAGATCGGTGCAGAGTCTGTAACCCTGGACTCTCCTGTGCTTGACGGCGACCGCGTTGTTATCGCACAGGGTGCCAAAGGCAACTAAACAAATGCGCCCTAGAAGCTAGGGCGTAGTTTTTTCTACGTAAGGATTGCTATGAGAGCCATACTAATTAATCCCTTTGAACGGGAAATCACAACTGTTATCCGTAGCGACGACTACAAAGATATCTACACCTACCTCAGCCGTCCAGATTTTGATGTAAACACATTCACGGTAGTTCACCTCGATGAGTTTAACGACATCTTTATCGACGATGAGGGGCTGTATGTTGAAGACCAAGCGTTCTTTTCCATTGCAGGCACCCACTCCGAATTAGTGCTAGCCGGTATGGGCCTCGTACTCGGTCACGACGGTCAAGGAGAGTCCACCTCTTCTGATCTGATGATCGAAGAAGTACGTGCTGCTGTTACATGGAAGGAACCAGCTGACCGACCAGAAATCAAATTCGAAATATCGAGCTTTTAATATGACTGCCCAACTATCAATTATCCGACATCAACCAGTATTCGATCCCAACCAATATAACTATCTACCCATCCACATTATCGGCGCAGGTGCTACTGGCTCACGAGTGTTTATGTCACTCATCGAGCTTGGTATCACAAACATAACCGTGTGGGACTTCGACAAAGTTGAAGCGCACAACCTAGCTAACCAAGCCTACACACACAACCATATCGGCTTGTCCAAAGTTCAAGCGCTCAAGCTCTTGTACCACAGCAAGACCGGCATGTTGCCACCACCAACTATGCACTTCAAAGAAGAACGTGTAGTTGACCAACAGCTTGACGGTATCGTCTTCCTGCTCACCGACACCATGTCATCTCGCAAAGACATCATGGAGCGACAAGACAATAGTCAGCTGCTACGTGTGTTCGAGACTCGCATGGCATCGACTCACGGCAATGTGTTCCATTTCAACCCACGCGCTACTGCTGAACGTGACGCTTGGTTTGCAACGCTAATCAATGACGATCAAGCAGAAGTTTCTGCCTGTGGTTCACCTATATCTGTAGGTCCAACGGCATCGATCATCGCTAACCTCGTGGTATGGCAGTTCATGAACTACCTGCTCGATGACGGGTGTACCTCGCCGCAAGTCGATTGCTTCTTCAAACCAACAATTATTTCCAGTAAGGATTCACTGTGAAAAAGACTAAACCTTTCAAAAAAGTAAAGCCGCACGTTACTTACAAACCAAAAGCAGTATCGTCCAGCTCAATGCAACCCACCGCCAGTGAGCTGTACTCTTTTGCAGCAGAACCACCTGAAGTACGTTATATACCTTATGTCTATGACGTAATTCAGCACATTGTTTCAACCCAGCCACAAGAAATTGGCTGGTTAGGTCTCGTCGATAAGACTGATTACGGGTATCTGGTCACTGACATTTACATACCAGAACAAACCGTATCAGCTGCCGAGACCGACATCGATCAAGATGCTATGGCTGCACTAGCACTTGAGATCGATGATGCAGGGCTTGATCCATCTAAGCTCCTGTATTGGGGACATTCTCACGTTAACATGGCTGTCTCTCCCAGCCATCAGGACGAACAACAAATCGCCTCATTTGTTGAGAATAATCCCTACTTCATCCGGGGTATCTACAATAAACAAGGTCAAGCAAAAGTCGATGTCTATGACAAAAAAGCGAACACAATTTATCAATGTGTTCGTGATCGTGTAGATACCCCCGGACTTACAAAAGCAGCTCTCAAAGATCTCAATGCTCTGACAAAAGCAAACGTAACCAAACACGTTTATGCGCCTGCTCATCACTACTCAAAAACAACTCGTAGCCCGTTCCTAACTGGCTTGCCCGGACTTTTTGATCCGCATGAAGACGAGCAATACAGGGACCACTTAGCAGACCCGTTTCACGAAGGATGTTATTAATGAATACGTACAAAGAAGTAATACTAAAAGACACCACCTTAGACGACCTAAACCATCAGCACCATCGATTCACCAATAGGCTAACCAGCGCCCAAAATGAAATAATCGAAAGTCAAGAAATTATTGATGACGACGAAGTTAAATTGGAGCAACTAGCACATGACAACCAACTTCCAATCAAAAATATTCAAGTCGTTGAAGAAATCCAAGATCTACTCAATTCTACTATTAACCGGATTGAGCGATTCAATAAAAATATAATCGACTATGAAGAAAATATAAAAATCTACGAAGACAAAATCGCTAGACTTCAATATCAAATCAATGGGCATACGCCAAACAACACAGTTCTAAATCAAAACCTATTAAAATCAGCTTTATCTTCTGACCCTAGGATCAAAGAAGTACAGCTGTATGGCTACCATGACGGTACTGATCTACTACCTCATTTTCGACGACTATCGTTCAGAATGAACAACGTTGTAGCAACACTAAGCAGACCTGATGAAAGCACTCTATACAAATTAATAGCACCAACAGACACTGTTTACCTTTCCCTTCCAGACCTAAGAGTACACATTCGGGACAGCAATGTTTCTATGCTTCCAATCAGGGGGCAAGGAATGGAGTTGTATGCACGAGGTCAAACCTGCCATCCACACATTACCTCAGCTTCTGACGGAACCCCGTGCTTAGGAGATTTTGGTGGTCCTATACAAGAGTCCCTAGACAACAAAGATTTTCATACAACCATTGCCCTGACCACATTGTTCCTTGAAACAATCGATCCCCATGATGCTGCTGGTAGCATGTATTTGCCACTACTCAAAGGACAAAGAAACAAGTGGATTCATTATAACTACGATCGTTATGAAAATATGTCCACTGATTCTAAACCCGCTTTATGGATTACCTACCCAGATGGATCATGTTTACCCATACAATTTACCGATATGAATAATTATAAGTATTGGACCGACACGCCACAGGATTCTGACTTTTATAAACACGTAGTAGAACAGTGTAACTACTATCAGCAAAACCCTGACGAACTCAAAGCCAACAACTTCAAAGCTCCAAATCAAATAATAAAGCTCCAAGGTTTTGAGTCAGACCCTACGTCCGATGAACTGTTTGAAACGTTACGTCAAATGCAAACGCAGCAGGAAACAGAAAGCGCATGAGAGACAAATTCAATCTATACATCTGCCTTATCGCAGTCGCAATTCTGTTCATCGCTATGGTCGTCCATGCCATCGAAGTTGCGTTCTACAGCGCCCTCGTGTTTGTGCTGTCGTTCCTAGCCATTCGCTTGTACATGAAAGTCCATAAGGCCAAGAAATGATTCAGTACCTTATCCGATTTATTGCCACCTACCTCACGCTCAAAGGAATAACTACGCATGTCCAAAATAACGATAGAGATCGACGAGAAACATCTGGACGAGATCAGGAGCCTGATGGCTCAGATCCTAGACCGACTGGAGATAATCGTTGAACGGTATGAGGAGGACGCATGATTACCGCAGGCATCATCGCAGCAGCTGGTCTGCTGTTCTTACTATTCAAATTCGGCATACGCCGTGTAATTACCTATGACATCTTCTTCGATATAGCAATCACAGCAACGCTCATGTTCACACTCGCTGGCACGTTCAGCGGCATGATGGCTGCACTGTTCGGCGGTCTCATCGTATCCGTTGTGCTATTCGTCATGAAGCGCACTATGCGACACGAACGGCTGTCCCTAGTCCGTGTATCCAAGTTCCCATATCGTAGATTCATGTGGATAGAGCAATGAAAACACTACTGCACGTTAACCAACATCACATCAAAGCCAATAACAAAGGTGCCAACCTCCCCGTACTAACCGTCAAAGACTATAAACAAAACCGCAAATGTAATTCAGCAATTATCAAAGATCATGACAACAACATCGTAGCAAAATTAATTTACAGCCCCCACAAACCACTAGCTTGTGGTGCCAAAGTCTGGATAGAAACAGAACTTAATGTTGAGACAACCTATGAGTAACTCAAAACAACCCCAAGGACGCCCCTACCAAACAGGTAAGTTCAATACCCGAGAGGAATTGCGTAAAGCAATTTTTGAAAGAGCGCAAACCAAACATAGCAACACGCATATTGGAAAGCATACTGGCGTAAGCCGAGAAACTGTCCGCCGTATTCGACAGGATTTATTTGAACAACACTATTAGCGGAGGTAATATGAATATCAAAGATATCGTTCACAACATTGCGTTAACCGATCAAGCGTTACGCAATGACTCTCTCGGCAGCGAGTTTCAGTCTTACACAGTGATGTGGATCAAGGCCAACATGCCCGAAGTCTATAAAGAACTCCAAACCAACTTCGAAGATATAAGGCCACAAGTATATGCCGCACAACAATTTGACCCTACTGACCCTAGATTTTGAAACGTATTACGACACCAAATTTAGCCTAGGAAAAATGACCACGATGGAATATGTCGCCAATGATCAGTTCAAGATCTGGGGCGTAGGCATCAAATTCGAAGACAATCCAACTGAGTGGTTTAGCACAGAAGAACTTAATGTTCTTCATGACATAGACTGGGACAACACAGCCCTTCTGTGCCAAAACACTTTGTTCGACGGTTACATCCTGTATCAAAAATTTGGTATACGCCCAGCGTACTACCTTGATACAGCAGCAATGGCTCGTGGGCTTAACCCTTCAGAGTCAGCCCGTTTAAAAGACATTGCTGTTCGTTACTTCCCTGAAGATGAAACCATGCGTAAAGGGGAAGAGCTTGTAAATGCGAAGGGTATTTACGATCTTCCCCCAGACATAGAAGAACAGATTGCAGGATACTGCATACAAGATGTCGAGCTTACCTATGCCATTTATAACAAAATGGAATTTCCAAAGTCAGAGTTAGACATCATTAATCTAACCACAGAGATGTTCTGCGTACCCCGGCTTATGCTCGACCAAGATAGGGTCCACGAGTTTTTAGCCGCAGAAAAAGCTAACACCGCTGCCAAACTAGAAGCCTCTGGTTTAACCCGAGAGCTGCTAGCCAGCAATCAAAAGTTTGCAGCGTGGATAGAAGAACAAGGATTACCTGTACCCACTAAAAAAAGCCCATCAACCGGAAAAGACATACCAGCCTTCAGCAAAAATGACGTTCAATGGAAAGCCTTCACACTTAAACATCCCGAATACAAACACATATTTGATGCCCGAGAAGTAGTTAAATCCCGCATTGCAGAGACCAGAGCCGAACGGTTCTTGTCCGCTGCTCACGGGGACGGATCGTTCTCAGTACCGTTACGATACTACGCCGCACATACCGGCAGGTTTGGTGGCACTGATAAGATCAACTTGCAGAACCTGCCACGCAAAAGCATCCTTAGACGGGCGCTCCTAGCTCCTAAAGATTGTTATGTGTACGTAGCTGACTTGTCGAATATCGAATCACGAATGCTCGCGTGGTTTGCAGGCCAAGATGATTTATTAGAACAATATGCAGCAGGCGAAGACATCTACTGCAACTTTGCATCTGGCATATACAACAAACCCGTCAACAAAAACGACCACCCTACCGAACGTTTCGTTGGCAAGACCGCAATACTAGGTCTTGGTTATGGTATGGGCGCACAGAAATTTAAAGGCACACTAGCATCGGGAGCTGCTGGACCAACAGTCAACATCAGCTTTGATGAAGCACAATCGGTGGTATACAACTATCGTTCCACCTACTCTGAAATCGACATGCTGTGGACTCGATGCAATCACTTCCTGCATGAGATGAACAATGCAAAGTTTCGGCAAGGTTCAGTGACAAACTTCTACGATACATACAAATGCGTGGGAATTCATTCCAATAGTATTAGTTTGCCTAATGGTTTGCACCTTCGCTATCCAAACCTAACTCCGCTTCAAGAAGGCGGATTTAGATTCCAAGGCAAAAAAAGCTATGAATACACTTACGGAGGGAAACTTACCGAAAATATCATACAAGCCCTTTCAAGAATCGTAATTACCGATGCCATGATCAGGATATCAAAGATTGAAGACCTTGACATTGTGCTCACAGTACACGACGAAATAATTTGTATAGGGCCAAAATCAGATGCAGATTCGAGATTTAACGCTATAATAGAAGCGATGTGCGTTCCCCCGGTGTGGGCTTCAAACCTACCCTTAGCAGCAGAAGGTGGTTACGATATTTCGTATAGCAAATGACAAAATTAGTAATAACTAGAAAAGCGAACCAGTCCATAAATCTGTACGACGCAGACGGGGTTGAAGTAGCAGAAATAACAGTCCTCAAGATCGAACGAAATCAGGTCCGCTTACTATTCAGTGCCCCGATTTCTACTAAAATCAACCGTGGAGAGAAAGATTCCGACAAAAAATCAGAATCTTTTGTTGATCTTTAGTATTAGCAAAGCTAATGTATGAGGACATGTAAGGAGGCAAGATGCAGATTACGTTTCTGGCAGCAGGAAACGGATTGCGTCTCAGTAAAACCTTCTCATCATCTGAAACAATTGCTTACCCTCTGGTAAAAGCCATGACAAGTTCTGACTATGATGTGTCAGATCTAACGGAGCTTTACCCTCTAATAAAAGCAAAAGCAGCTGATGGCGAATGTTTACTGAAGGGCAATCTGAAACGTCCCATTATCGATGAAAGTAGAGCAGGTAAAACAGATCGAGCGAAATACAGTCAGTTCCTAATACTAGATGTAGATGGAATTGAACTACCACGCTGGTTTTTTACATCACAACTTACGAGCGCCGATGTTGAAAAAGCCGCAGCCCAAGTTGTTGCTCAACTACCAAGCTATTTACATAACGTCAGCTACATTGCTCACGCATCAAGTAGCTTTGGCGTTAAAACATCGTCCGTGTCTTTACACTTATTCTTTATGCTGTCGATACCAATGCCGCCAGCAACCATCAAGCTATGGACAAAAGCTCTCAACTTTTCTAGTTCCGAGCTAACAGAAAACTTATCTCTGTCAGTCAACGGCCAGTCACTCAAGTACCCAATTGACCTAAGCGTTGCTGACAACTCACACACTTGCTTCATAGCACCGCCGGTATTTACCGATGTGCCAAATCCGTTTGAAGACAATGATCAACGCTTTACATTAGTCAATAAAGAATTAGCTACTTTTGATCTCGCAGCCAACGTAGGAAACATCAATCCTCAGTTAGTGTTTGATCAAGAACAAGAAATAAAAAACTCCTTGCGCGAACAAGCTGGCAACAGCAAACGCCAAGCAAAAACCAAGCAACTAGCAATCAACAACCGCAATGAAGAAGTGTTGTTAAATCCCGACAGGATGCAGATCACCGTATCGGATGCCACCTCACTACCCTTTGTTCGCTGCAACATAAACGGTGGAGACTCCAATGCTTACTACTTTGATCTCAACGACCCGAGATGGATGTTCAACTTTAAAGGCGAACCTTTCTTCGAAATTGAAAAAGCAGATCCTGATTTCTTCGGATCGATCAGGGAGCTATTTGCGAGCGAGTTGTCGGAAGGTAAAAAACCAAGTCGCCCAGTGGCGTTTAGAGACTTTGATACCGACACCTTTTACTGTGGCATATTCGATCAAAACCAAAACCAATTTAGTTCTGAATATCCGCTTCGACCTATACAGAAACAAAACATAGAAGACTTCCTCCTGAATCACGCAGCGGTTATGCCTGACTTGCTGCCCGAGGGTAAACAAGTATTTAACCCAACCGTTGATGCAAAACTTACGAATATCAACGCTCGACCATTATTCGTTAATACATTTCGGCAGTCGGGCCTAATGGCTAGCGCTCAAGAACTTGATGAACCCTACACCCTAGGCGATACACCCAAAATCCAAGCTGCTTGTCCTATGGTCCATACGCTTTTGTTACACATTCTTGGCGATGGCCACCAAGAGCTAGAACGATTTATCAACTGGCTTGCTTTCATTTTTCAAACTCGCAACAAGTCTATGGCTGGATGGTGCCTTGGCGGTACACAAGGTACAGGTAAGCAAATCTTTTACACATTTGTACTAAAGCCGCTTTTTGGCGAACAGCATGTGCAAGTACGAAAGCTACAAGACATCGAGGAAAACTTTAACGCTTACATGCGGGACGCTTTGTTCCTCATTGTTGATGAGTTCCACATGGCTTCATCAAATAGCAGCACCTTAAAGATGGCAGAAAAACTAAAGCATGAAATAACTGAACCAAACCTGACAATCAGAGCCATGCGTACAGATCAGATTTCACAACCTTCTTACACTAACTTTTTGTTCCTCACGAACAGACATGATGCAATCACTATGGAGCATGACGATAGACGGTACACCATAGCTCCTAGACAAGAAGAAAGTTTAGTTAGCAAATATCCTACTTTCCTCGACAACTTAGACAAGCTACAAAGCGAGCTACCGGCCTTCGCAAACATATTGGGAAGCTGGAAGTTCAACCGCCGACTAGCCGAGTCTTCTATGAACAATGAAGCTAAAGGACTCATGCGTCAGAACTCAATGTCTGTCGTCGAAGAATTTATTACAGCCGTTAAGCAAGGCAACTTGTACTACTTCTTACCGATACTCGACATCGAAACTAACAACATTATGAACCCAAGCAGTATTAACGCTGCTAAAAAATACGTTAAGTCATGGATTGCTGATAGCACAATACAACCAACAACAGTTAACACTGCTACCTTAAATCTCATTTACTCAACGTTAACTGAAGAAAAAATCAGCATTGTCAAGTTTGGTAAAACTTTGAGTAAATTCGGATTACAACAAAAACAAACAAAAATTGGTGGCGAGAATAAACGCGGTCATCAAGTGGAATGGCAATTAAACGACATTGATAGGCAGCAGCTTATTAACGATCACTTTAACGATTCCGAAAAAAACGCCTATGCTAATAACGTATAATTAGTTACACTAATGTTTTTATTCGATTAAATTATTATGTCCCTAACTCAAGACGAGCGCCCCGATATTGCTAAACTAGCTGTCAAACCTGACAAGCTAGGCGACGTTCCTACATGGTCCTACTCAGCGTTAAAAGTATTCGAAGAGTGCCCATACCGCACTTACATCAGTAGAGTTAAAAAAGTCCGTGAGCCATCTGGTCCCGCTGCTGAACGTGGCACTGAAATCCACCAGCAAGCAGAAGACTTTGTAAACGGTAAACTCGGTGAACTTCCTGACACGCTCAAAAAATTCGAAGATGAGTTCCACGAACTTCGCACGTTATTCAACGATGCAAAGGTAGAGCTAGAAGGCGAATGGGGATTTGATCTTGATTGGAATCCTGTAGGTTGGGTAGAGCGAGCAACCTGGGCACGTATCAAATTAGATGCTCTTGTACACGAGGATGAAACAAGCGCTAGAGTCATTGATTACAAGACTGGCAAGAAATGGGGGAATGAAATTACCCACAGTCAGCAATGCTTGCTCTATGCAATCGGAACTTTCTTTAGATACCCACATTTGCAATTTGTTAAAACAGAACTGTGGTATCTCGACAAAAGCGAAACCACTATTAAAACATTTACCCGTGAACAGGCTATGAACTTTGCGCCCGGCTTCTACAACAGGGCTATTACAATGACCACCTGTACCGATTTCGCTCCAACCCCTAGTAAAAGCGCATGTAAATGGTGCTCGTTCCGTAAAGGCGACGAACCTGAATGTACTTGGGGAGTGGAGTAACACCATCTAACAGGCTAATCCTCCCCTTACATGCCTGCTTAGGACCGCCTTCCTACTTAGTCCCTCCAGTCTAGGTAGGAAGGTTTTTTTAACTTTAAAACAAGGAGAGCACGATGCTCGTTATCAAAAAAGATGTACCCATCCCACCACGAACCTATAACGCCAGATCTTCAAAGTATGCAGCTTTGCAAAATATGGATGTTATGGATTGTGTCTTTGCATCAAGTCAAAAAGACGCTAACAGAATTGGTTCAGCAATGAAAAAGTTTGGGTTTAAAGTTGCACAACGCAAAACCAAAAACGATCAATTCGGACTCTGGCGCGTCGCGTGATTATGTATTACGAGAGAGACGGTACACTTATCGAGTACCGTCTCTTAACCGACCCTCCAGAAGCTATTTACTGGCAAACATACAAACTAAAAAAATCCGACATCAAACTTGTAAGTAAGTTTGATCGATCAACTGCGGCTGAAATCAAACAAGAAATCTTTGAGGATATATTAGCAAATGACATTAACACGACAGCACTTTCAACTCGTAGCCGACCTATTAAGAAACAACACTCGTCATCGAATGCGACACCCAGAATACGCGCTCATGTGCGAAGAAGTAGCCGATCAGCTTGAGCAGTTTAATGCAGCTTTTAATCGAGAACGGTTCATTAACGCTTGCCTCTAATTATTAGTGATGCTAATCTTATAAACCTTAAAAAATCTGACTATGCTAAAACCATTTCAACACCAAACAACAACTACTGATTTCATACTCAACAACAAACATTGCCTAATCACTAGCGATCCCGGTACAGGTAAAACAAGAAGCGTCATCGATGCTTATGCTCAAAGACGCACAGGACGAATGCTTGTCCTAGCCCCGCTTTCAATCCTTGAAGCCTCGTGGGGAGATGATCTCAGTAAGTTCCAATCGGACGTAAGCTATGTTGCAGCTTACGCAAAAAACCGTGCGGCTGCGTTTAATTCAGATGCTGACATTGTGCTTACCAACCACGATGCAGTTAAGTGGATTGCTAAAAATTCGCAACTGCTAGAAGGGTTCGACACTCTCTGCATTGATGAATTTACCGCGTTCAAGAACAAAGATAGTCAGCGTAGTAAAGCCGCAGCCAAGATTGCAGAGAAGTTTGAGTACCGCATAGCAATGTCAGGCACACCAAACTCAAACACAATCTTAGACATTTGGCATCCAACATTACTCGTAGACGGCGGTGAACGGTTAGGTAGACGCTTCTATGGGTTCCGCAATTCCGTCTGCACAACGCGATTCAATGGTTTCGCAAATGAATGGATCGACAAGCCAGATGCAGAACAAACCGTAGCTGCCGCATTGCACGATATCAACATCCGATACACCTTAGAAAACTGTATCGACATGCCCGAGCAGACCGTTTCAACAAAGTACGTAACGCTCAGTCCTACTATTTACAAACAGTATTTGACCCTAGCCAATGAATCAGTGCTATCCACCAATAGCTCAGTGATCAGTGCCGTTCATGCAGGAGCTAAGATCAAAAAACTTCTTCAGTTATGCACTGGATGTGTCTATGACGGAGACGGAGTGCAAGTCGGTGTTCACGAGGAACGTTACCAACTTGTGCTCGACCTAATTAAAGAACGTTCGCAATCACTTGTTGCTTTCAATTGGCAACACGAGCGTGACCACCTAACCGCCGAGTGTGACAAACAAAATATTAAATACGGGATTATTGACGGCAGCACACCACCAGAAAAACGCAAAGACGTTGTAGATAGATTACAAGCTGGTCACTTACAAGTTGTGTTTGCTCATCCTCAATCTGCTGGTCACGGCTTAACAATGACTAAGGCAACAACTGTTATCTGGTCGTCCCCAAGTTACAACGCAGAGCATTACCAACAGTTTAATCGACGTATCTACCGTGCTGGTCAAACCAAGCGAACGGAAGTTATTCATATCGCAGCACGAGATACGTGGGAAGAAAACGTTTACGAAAAACTTCAATCAAAACTATCACGCATGGAAGACCTACTAGACATCTTAAACACACTTCATCAGCAACGGAAAACAGCATGAACTGGGAAGAAGAACATCAAAAACTTATGACAATTAAACAACGAATTTCAGACCTAAACGCCGACCTTAAAGAAAGTAAAGAAGCCCTAGAAAAGCAGGAGTACGTCTTAATAAAAGCAATGGATGAAGTAGGTTTGAACCACATACGTACTGAGCATGGCAGCGTTTCTCGAAACACACGCACTGTTTATAACGTAACCGACTGGGATACATATATCGCGTACATGATCGCGGAAGGTGATTACTCCCTAGTCCAAAGAAGGCCCGGACAAAAGTCTGTCGATGACCGATACAAAGAAGGTATCACAGTGCCCGGTGTCGAACCGTTCGAAATGGACGTACTTAATCTAAGAAAAAACTAACCAACTAAAGGTAACTAAACTATGCCAAAGCAAACTACAGCAGTAACAGAAACCTCAAGCACCCTACCCGCCTACATGAACCCAGAGAGTTCACGCGGTAACGAGAACGTAGGTTCACAGCTTGTCGTTCCGCAAATTAAGCAGCTGCAAAAAATGTCCCACGAGGTAGACAAGTACAACCCGAAGTTTATTGAGGGTGCCGAAGCCGGTAACTTTATTAATGTACTTACTGGTCAGCTTTATACTGGCCCTATACACGTACTCAACCTCAACTTCTCGCCCTACTTCCAAGTCAAAACTAAGTACGGCGTTAACCCTTCAAAGTATCTCGGTAAGTTCCGTAGCTTTGAGCAGGCAAACGCTTTGCTAGAAGAGCAAGACGATGCTGACAAAGCAGACTTAGAAATTACTGACGGTAATACACACTTACTTGTAATGCTCAACCCAGAAACAGGTGTGATCGAGGGTAACTCACCTGTCGTGTTTGACTTTGCTGGCACAAAAATGCGTGTATCTAAACAATGGAACTCACAAATTGCAGCCAACAGCGGCGATCGTTTCAGCAGCGTCTGGAAGCTATCCACCGTACAGCAAGAGGGTCGTATGGGTACATTCCTCAACTTAAAGATAGAAAATCTTGGTTGGGCAAACGAGATTGCCTACCATTCTGCTGAGAAGATGTATGCTCAATATTCCCAATTCTAATATTGGAGTGATGTGAACGAGCACAGCTTTATCAAGGCCGTGCATCGTTCACTGCCATCTGAAGTGTATCGCTGGAAGATCCACGATACTTATGCTGGCGGGGTGCCAGATGCTTTTTATGCTGGCCCCGCTGGTACAATCTTCATCGAATATAAGTACATTAAAGAAGCACCAAAAAGAAAAACCACTAAACTAAAAAACACACTTTCGTCCCTACAAAAATCGTGGCTAACGCAAATGGAGAGTTTTGGTCACGAAGTCGCAGCTGTTATAGGCGTTGGTAATAATGTTATAGTTCTGTCCGACAGTACCGTCTGGGAAAATGATATCCCACATGACTGGTACATAAACAACCTAATCACACGAGATGATTTTGTTACGTGGCTATACAACACTGTCTATGAGGGCAAATCATGAGCGACCAAATCGTTCTACAAAATCTAAAACGGATATGGCAACAGAAAAAAAGAGAGCGCGGTATAACTCAAATAACAGCAGCCAAAGAACTTGGCTGGACTCAAGGTGCATTAAGTCAATACCTTAACAACTTAACTGAGCTATCACCCGCCGCAATTATTAAACTTGCAAATTACTTAGAGGTAAGCGCAGAGACTATCGATCCAACGTTAAAAAACTTAATGCCTAGATACACTACTTTAAAAGTGCGGCACAGAGACCTAAATACTTCTGTAATACGAAACACAAACACTTGGTTTCATTCCGCAGTTGGCGACCCTGAATTGTTCGTCATTTACATGGACCAAGACGTTTCGCTAAAAACAAATGATAGGTTGTTATATAAAAACACAAGAATGTTTTGCCAAGACACAAAAGCCCAACAGCAAAAAGTGCAACCCGATAATCCTGTCACAACTTACTCAGTTTTAACGCAAGCAAAAAAGTCGCAGCGTTTACTTGAACTTGATCGTGTACCCTACAATGAATGGAAAACCCTTGACACTACCCCCTTCATTAAACACTACACTGTTGTTTCACTCTATTTAGTTTGACATACCAGCTTTACATTTTAAGAGTTTTCATCTATGGTTATTAGCAACACTAACAAAAAAACTCAAAGCGACGGATCTTCAGCGGATTATTACCTCCTCCCAGAAGCCGCCGATCAACTACAAGACCTAATTAGTTACAAAGATATGAACGCCCAAATAGGGGAAATCTTTAGAGCGTGTTATCGATACGGTGAGGTACAACATTCAAAAAAACTGCGAGACGCAAAGAAAATAAAATTCTATGCCGAAGCTGAAATCAGAAGGTTAGAAACCCAAGAGGGAACGCTATGAAAGAAGCGCTCGTAACTGCTTACGGTCAATTTATGACTGTTGCTGACGTAGCAGAGGTACTTAACGTCAGTAACCAAACACTCTACAACAAATCTAGTACCGGGGAACTCGATGTCCCCCATTACAAATTGGGAAAAAAGCTACTGTTCCCCACTCCAGCAGTAGCTGACTACATAAAGTTAAAACTTACTGAGTAGGCTCTCTGGTTTGAGGTGTGTATAACGCTTCAGCGTGTCCCAACTTTTGTGACCAGATATAACGCACACCTCTGGGATTAATAGCCCACGTTCTATCAGTCTGCTTATCGCTTCGTGTCGGATATCATGGAACGTAATATCCGGGCACCCTGCCTTTTCTGCTTTCTTGGCAAACTTGTCAGAAACAGAGGATGTGAGAGCTGGATAAGGGAAAACTTTGTGAGTCTTAGCCCAGCGCTTTTCACGTAGGAGCACCTCTCTCATAGCCGGTAACAGCGGTATTTCTTCATCGTTACCGATCTTATTCTCTGGATCTTTACGGTCTCTAATCAACACAATGTCACGATTAAAATCTATGTCAGACCATTCCAACTTGTGAATTTCTTCCTGTCGCATTGCTGTTTCAATCGCAATCCTAATAATCGGATGTAACCAGTCACCCGTTGTGACTTCGTACAGCGCCAACTCCTCTTCTTCAGTTATCCGCCGCACTCGCCTCTTTGATTTACCTACCGTACCTTTAGCTTTCAGCAGCTTCTTCATTTCCCGAACAGTATTGCCCCTAAACCCTAGACCATAGAGAACGTTCGCTGTATCTATCGCCTGAGACAAGTAGCTCAAGTCATCACCCAGTGTCTTTGGGCCAACTTTCCTCCGTCGTTTTTTTGCATAGGCGTTTAGGATCTTGGGGCTAAGGTCTACAACGCTAACGCCCACAAAGTGCGGTTCTTTTTGCATCCGTTTGATGCAACTTATTTTACTCTTACCAATGGTGTGCCCCGGTCGTGCATCTAAGAGTTCATCGAGGTAGATCTGGAGGACTTGAGGGACAGTAATAGTTTGATCATAGCCGTCAGGATCAGTCCACTCTCCTTCGTTCATTAAAGACTCGGTGCGATAGACCCAGTGCTTTGCTTGAGTTTTGGTGGGGAAAGTTTGACGAACTGGAGGAAAACCTGTTTTGCGGATCTCCACATGCCAGTTGCCGTTTGAAAGCTCCCTCATGGTAGCCATTTGCGTAATTCCTGCGTAATTTACGTTATAATAGCAGAAATTAGTGTTTTAAAACAGTAACTTAGTAAAAATGACGGAGCGCATCCCTCTCTCTCCGCCAGTTAGTTACCGTTGTTTACTTTTCAATGACTTACGAGTGCTTTTCAGCGGTTTTACGCACCTAAATACGCACTCATATTTACCGTTGTTTACCGTTGTTTACTTTTCAATTGCGTAATTTACGCACTTTTTACGCAGTCTTCTTAGGCAGGCCAACAAGGTTCGCAATACGAGCTTCCTCCTCGGGAATTACCTCTTCAGGATCATTCTCGTCCGGGTCAAATTCGACAACTATTTCTGTTAGTGAAACAGTTATCAACTGGTTAGGCTCTAGGTCCGCGATAGTTATTTTTGCCATTTAGTAACACCACATCATCTTAGGGGTTGTTCGTATATCTACATGTATAAAGGTCTTCGCGACCCCGATCCCCGAAAAGCCGAGTTTCAAAGCATTCTCTACAATAATAATGCGCTGATTCCCACCATTAACAGCGATGTCGCAAGCAATCCCCATAGCATGCTGCCCCGGCTTTTTTTTCTTGGCCTCGATGCTATGACTAGGAGACCTATAACCAGACGTAATCCTAAAAGGAAAACCACATTCGTAACGTAACGCATCGAGCGCCGTAACAAACTCTTCTTTGATCCCATGCTCACCAGTCTCTTGGCATTTAAACTCGTCGAGAGTGAAATATTTAAAGTTCATTTCTTTCTCATGCTCATTATCTTGTCAGCCCCTTTGATCCCAAAGCTGGCAGAGACAACCATAAACAGCAGGTAGCTATACCAATCGGGCAGCATGGCTAATGCTTCAAACCCGTCTTTGACCCTAGTCACTACTTCACTGTCATTCGCCACTACGCTATAGGCAACTGACAACAAAGGTAGGCTTAGTAGGATTGCAAACCATTCGTCTTTCCAGCTATTAGCAGACGCATCTGCCATCTTTGATTCCCAATCACCTTCGTTTTGAATAACCGAAAGGCGAGCCTCATGCTTCGCTTGTTTCTCTTCGGCTTTATTTTTCAGCCAGCCGCCAGCAAGATTTGCTACGGGCCCAATCAACGACTGCCACATCCTTAGTAGCCTTTCTTCTTGGGCTTCTTAGCGCCGACTTTCTTTCCGGGGGCTGCATTTACGTAACATTTTTTATTTCCCATGTGCATAGTGCTCTCCTATTTAGGGTTTAGTGGGCCAAACAACATCTTCTACTGAAGTAGCGTTGGCGTTTGTTGAGGGGACATCCCTCAAGGCTGAACGATACGTAGCCCAGTCAGCTTTTTCTGAATCAGTCAAAGGACTGTCGTTAAATTGAGTCCAATCACTGTCAAAAAGTTTTTCGTCCCGCATCGACCTAAGCTCTGAAAAAAACGTGGTCGAATCAAAGGCCCATGCTTTATTCACCCACTTAAAATAACTTGCAGGACATGCAATACGGGTTTCCCATGTATTAGCTTCTAAGTCGTACCAACCTGTGACCATAAGCTCATCATTATCGATATCAGTCGGTATGATGACTGCAGTTGTATCGCCATAGGATTGAAGATTTACGTACTGATCATCACTACCCGGAGACGTAATACCCTTTAGCTCACCCTCTGAATTAACAAATGCAAATCTATGTGCCATGTGACCCTCTAAGTAAAATTGTCATCAACCGATCCACCATTGATTACATAAAAAATTGCCCAGTCCCTATTTGTAGACATTGCAGTCTGAGTGCTGCCCACAGAAAAATAATTCAGCATCCTTATTTTTCCTGTTTGGTAATTGAATTCGTAGCTAACGTGAAACCTAGAATTGTTCCCCCTGCTACCAGACAGGTATTGTTGCCCTGCATTACTTACCAAGCCATAGTAGCGCCCTTCATCAAGGCTAGAGTCCATTGAAAATTCGTAGTAATAACCTTCTGGGCCACCTGTACCTGATGTGCCATTCCATTTACCGGATGCCATTAATTGAGCCGTAGTGTCTAAGTCCGTTGCTGAAAACAAAATATTAGAACTAGCCGTTCCTGCCCCGTCATAAACAACTAAACCTTGACCGCCTACTGATAAATTAGCTGTTGATTGAGCTTTTAACTCTCTCCAAACAACGTGACCGCCCCCATTGCCATTATTCCCTGATGGAAAAGACGTTAATCCCGGTCCCCAATCTCCGTCCCATTGCCGACCAATTCTCGCTAACCCGCGTCCTTGTGAACCAACTGCCGAAGAAGCAGGTCTTGCAATAATCAGGTCTGTGCCAGAGTAGTTTGTTGTAGGGTAAGCAGTATTCCCGGTTGCGGTTCCACTTGAAGTCGCATACAGAATTGACAGTCCTTGCGTCGTATCTATCACGGTTCTACCACTGCCATTAAAGATTTGAATACCGTGAGCCATCAACCCGTCCTAAGTACAATCCAATCAAATGTGCTGGACTGCCCCATGTTGTTTGTCACCCTAAAATAACCACTGTGACGAGTCGTATCATGGAACCTTGAATTCATAGAGTTAGGCGCGTTGTTAGGAGCAGTTACAACGTGCCAATCATCTCCGCTCGTCATACCAGAAATACTTACATCAACGTAACTGCCATCTGTAATTGTTGAGGTAGTCCCAGCTCCGAATGACCGTGTAACTCGACTGGAAACTTCGATTACCTTGGTGCCATTCGCTGCATAAACCTCCAACCCATAAGTCATATTTGGCCCAGCACAACTCTTAACCCGCTAGTGTCATAAATCTTGATGACGTTTGAGGCGATCTCCATTCGAGCCCCAGTCGAGGACGACTTAATATTTAATCCCGTTCCTACCCCGGCTATGTTCACAGTAGACGCGTCAATAGTACCGCCGTCTATATAGTCAGCATTTATCGTCCCAGTATCTATGGTGTCAGCATTTATTGAGCCAATTTGAGCAGATGTAATTGAGGCGGTTTTTATAAACGCCGCGTCCATATAGACACCAGCTGGAACTGCAATGCCGTTAATAGTTGTAGCAGTAGCTTGGACAGTGAAAGGAGATACAGCAGTAGTTGTATCGGAGCCACCCCGCATAAGCGCAAAACGATCAGCGTTTATGTAGAACTCGCTTTCGTTTGTCCCTAAAGAGGTGGTTGTGCTAGCAAGACCAAATCCTGCGACGGCACCATTAGCGTCAACTTTAACGGTGTATTGACCTTCAAGCTCTCCGAGCGAGTTAGCATTTGCTGTGAACTGCTGCTCAACCGTAACGCCTGTGCCGCCTGCGTTGTTTAATCTGGCGGTTAATCCGTTGACCGTGCTTGAGGCTGCTGTTGCAGATCCGTCAGCCGCTGTAGCTGAACTAGCAGCATTACTGGCAAACGTCGATGCCTCACCAGCCTTGGTAGCAGCAGTGTTTGCGTGGGTGCTGGCTGTGCTTGCAGATTGACCAGCAGCTGTTTCACTCGCTCCAGCAGTAGTAGCACTTGTGGCGGCTGCACTAGCGCTATTGGCTGCATTAGTTGAGCTAGTACCAGCAGCCGTCTGACTAGATGAAGCTGCGTTGGCAGAAGTACCTGCATCGGAGGCTTTCGTTGTGGCAGTTTGAGCGCTGGTGTTTGCTGCTCCTGCGCTGTTGCCTGCGGCTGTAGCGGAATTAGCCGCATTGGTGGCGCTAGTAGATGCCGAAGATGCCGATCCTGAAGCATTCGTTTCACTAGAAGCGGCATTAGTCTCCGCTGTTTCTGCTCCTGATCTAGCGGTCTCAGCTGCAAGTTTTTCAGTATTAGCCGTGCTTGCGCTTTGTGATGCAGCTGTTTGGCTTGCGTTTGCGCTTGTAGCGCTAGTTGCCGCAGCGGTTGCGGATGAGGCGGCGTTAGTCTCAGCACTTTCAGCATTTGACTCAGCCGCTTCAGCTGCAAGTCTTGAAGTCTGACTGGCAGTAGAGGCTGTTCCTGCGTTAGTAGCAAAGGTTGCGGCGTTTGTTTCACTGGTTGCCGCAGCTGTAGCCGAAGAACCCGCAGCGTTGGCTGAGTTAGCCGCTGTCGTAGCTGAGTTTGACGCTGAAGAGGCAGAGCCAGCAGCTCCTGTTGCTGAATTAGAGGCAGCAGTGGCAGAAGTTTGCGCTCCAGATCGTGCAGTTTGCGCGTCCGTCTTTGCGATTACAGCATCATCTTCCGCTGTCTCTGCACCAGTTTGTGCTAAGAGAGCTGCCGTTTTAGCTGCTATTGCTGCTGATTCACTAGCAGCAGCCGCAGCTGCACTTGTTGCAGCAGAAGAGGTAGAACTAAAGGTCGTTTCAAGATTGGAAATGTCTGTCTCAAAACCGTCTAGTTTTGTTGTTAATGCCGAAGCCAATTCCGATTCGTTAATCGCGCCATTTAATGTAGTAAGTAAAAGATCGACATCAGGCGAAGTTGCTCCTAATGTACCTGACGTAGAATTAAAAGCTCCAAAAACGTCGTCTTGGTTTACAAACCTAATCCAATAATAGTTGCTGACCCCTGAACCAACTGCATCTACGAACGAGCGACCTGATTCAATACCTATTAATTGTGCATCTCCAATAATGTCGGCTGAATGCCGCCAAATTTCAGTGTGGGTATGGTTTTGATAAATCGGAAAGTCCCAAAACAAATTTACTTGGGAGTAAGCGCCATTAGCAGTAAAGCCCGTTGGCGTAGGAGGTACAGTCAAAATCGGGGTTGGTTCTCCCGCAAACCCAATATCAGTGCCTCCAACCGCATTTGGATTAAAAGCGTTAGACCTTAAATCAACCGCGAGGCCCGAAGAGATTAACTCTCGTAACGTAACAGCACGATCTCTAGGATCGCCCCTGAGCCCTAGCCGTATCTCCATAATCTGAGCTATGGTGTCGTACCACCGTTTTTCCTCGGCAGTTGCACCGGCAGGAGATTTAGGGATACCCGGAAGTTTTGTTGGATCGTCCGTTCTTATAATTGTCATGCTTGCCTGATCTCATCCATAGACTCGGCAATACAAACTTCATTTATCGTTACTGCACCACTAACTTCTATCTCCCATTCCTTACCTAATGCTGCGGGTAAACGCATAATCGGCTCTCTTAAAGTAGCGTTACTAATACCGGAGGGCGTTGAAGTCACTTGGGTATATACGTTGCTGCTGTAGCTCACCGTGTAGTTTGCAATCAACGTACCATCTGCCGAGACCTTTACAGTTACAGGATAGGCTTCTGCTTTGACGGAAACCCAGCCCATACTTATTGGTTTAGGGGCTAGGAACTTTTTACTCTTCCAAGTTGACGTTCTGTTGAACGAACCACCCCGGTATTTTCTAACAGTGTTGCTTTCAATAAAGTACAGCTCTCCATCATCGTGGTTCATATAGGCACCACGAAGTTGTGCGCTACGCCCAAGCGTCGATATAGCAGCCTCACTCGCTCTTGGATCAAATACCCATCCACCATGAGTTGAGCCATCTGTATAAAAAGCTATGTAGGTGTTTTCATGCTTAAAGGCTTTAATCGTCGTAGGATAGAAATTGTCGTTCCACTGTTTAGCTGATATAAGCCCCTCGGTAACAACTTGATTATCTGACCCAGACGCTGCAACCAATCCGTCTGGGGATGCGTACAGAACATAATCCCCCATATCAACGACAGAGTGTTTGTTGACACACGCTTGCGACAGATCTAACTGTATAGCGCTCATGGCACTCGCGTCCGTACCAGTAACTAAATAAGGACGGCCATTGGTCAAACAAACAATCCCGTTAGACACACCAGCTATGGCAACGATATCTTCTGCTAATGTAATTCTGTAACTGACGGGCCACGCATGAGGAAGGTAAGGTTCACTTAGGCACAACCGCTTCCCTGTGAATCCTGCAAAAACACCGTTGGCTAAATTGGTTAGCCCTTGCAGTGGGCCATCAGGGTACAAACTGGTGTCATCGTCAGGCGGTCCAATCCAGTAGGTAGAAGGAAGAACTTCACCGAGTTCATCGCCATCTTTATCATCGACTATGGTAGTCGCGGTAAATACGTCCTCTTTTACGAATTGAAATTGAGTGCTGTTGCTACCAGTGTTACTTCTGTAGAGCCTTTTTAACGCGCCCGTACCAAAGTTGTAGTTTCCTGAAGCTGTTGACGGGGTTGGGGTAGATACATCTACAGTCTCAGTATCTGTAAGTTGAATGACTGCTGACGCTAGACTAGGCGGTCCCTCTTCTCCATTTGCAGTTACTAGGGTGTAAACATAAGACGCTTCATTTGGAGATTGAGCCGCATCAGCAGTACCATTTTTAGAAGTTGTTGGAGCGCCCGAAGGAGCAGGGACACCTAAACGAAAAGAAATGTCGGGGTATCCAGCAGTCCCTGATACGATATTTACAGCCGTACCCATTTTCGGATAGGACTCGCCCGTCCAATATAACCTGTCTGTCGAATCACCGGGTATTGGGCCTTCTAGTGCGTGGATATAGTCTTCGTTCCATTCTAACCAGCTGGCTTCTCGGTAGTAATAAATCGACTGTTTAGCACCGCTTTGGAGGGTGTGTACCGATGCACTGTCCGTCAAAGTAGGTTTGATCGCTCCAGATTCGAAGTCAATGTTTTCAGAAATCTGACCAAACTGTTCTGCTAACAAGCGGGGAGAAACCCCCGGAGCAATACCTGAAAATCTGTCTAGCTTGAAATAGGTCATGAGCCACCGTTAATTTAATAACAAAGTTATGATCACCCCCGCCATACCAGACATCAGGGCAAACGAAGCAATAAAAACATTCCGACTCAGCGCATGAAGATGGCCTTCAATCGCTTCTAACCTATGGAATATTGTTTTGGACCGCTCTTCGCACATAGCCTCATGTACCGACAACCTACTGACAGCGGTCCAAACTCTATCCTCTAAGTCAAGAGACAAGTTCTCCTTCTCCAACATCGCTTTCTTCCTCAAGAGCTTTCATACGATTGGCAATAGAAGTCGAAAACCCACTAACGGCTACTTCATGGATGACAGCTTCTCTTCGAGCAGATAACATGCTTGCTTGCGCCTGTTGATGTAGAGCCAGCAGCTCTTTTACTTCGTCAGGCAAAGAAGCTACCTCATACTCTTTGTCGTCTACGGTTATGGTCGGATTTCCTTCTTGGGTCATTTCATACCTCATTGTGATTAAAAATTAGATTAATTATATTAGCATTACTAATTGCAATAAACCTTAAAAAGTTACTCAGGAACGCTTGCTTGTTTTGCAGCCTGATCTTTGTCAGGTATAACCTTGTCCAAAAGTCCAGTTACGGGACCGATTAGCTGACCTACTATAGTCATATTTTAAGATTCTAGTGCCGCGATACGGGCTTCAAGTTCTTGGATTGTTGCCACCAAAAGCGGCACAAGTTTGCTTTGGTCAATGCCTTGATACTCAGGGTTGCCGTCTGCATCTACTGCGTCTTTAGTTCCAGTAATTGCTTCAGGTACGATGTCTTGCACTTCATGAGCTAAGAATCCATCTACAGTTGTGTCAGCGTCTGCAATGAAATTAAAGCGTGAAGGGTTGAGTTGCTTTAAGCGTTCTGTAGCACCTGTCATAGCGACTACGTTTTCTTTTAAACGATAGTCTGATGAGGTGTTGTATGCAGTAGATGATGAGTTAGAAGTTATTCCGCCTACTATATTTGATGCGTTTACAACTATAAAATGAGTATGACTGCCAGTACCGA
>VMHT01105998.1_pt1 | contig 25543 bp, 26 predicted proteins | sample 4693611 | NCBI WGS metagenome assembly VMHT01 (sample SAMN12280063, study PRJNA550983) | marine metagenome | isolation source: seawater sampled from same location over 5 years 0.02-0.2 micron viral filtrate | place: USA: collected off the coast of southern California halfway between the port... ...
GACTTAATCAATAAGATAAGAGCTCACTATCGTAAAGTTTATGTATGAGCTTCCACCATTATTCCAATTATTAGTTGGCGTTAAACTTATTGTGTAAACATCTTGTGGAGTAAAATTAGAGTTTGAAAAAACAAAAGTACAATTTTGGTCTTCACCTAAACTACCAGCAGCAAGTGTGACATCTTCAAAAGTATTTGGAGAACTATCTATATGATAACCATCTTTGCCTTGATTACCTATTCTAACACTGGCTACTATGTCTCCTAAGTCTGCTAAGTTTGTATTGTTACTTCCTCTGATAATTATTTTATCAATACTACCACTAAACGGAGCAACAGTCAGTCCAACATAATTTGCATTAGTCTGCGAGGCTAAACTATCTTCAGGTAAATAAACTGAACTATTGTTAGAATCAGTTCTTACGAAACCACCAGATTCTATGTTTTTTATAACACTTCTATTATTTTTATCAAAAAGATTTCCACTGACTGTTAGATTGTTCACTACTGTTGTATTTGCAGAACCGTCAAAAGTAACAGCGGAGTTTCCTGAATTGTCTCTTATATCGTTTCCTCTAACTCGGATGTCTCCATCGATGTCCAGCTTATGAGATGGACTATCTGTGCCAATACCAAGCTTACCAGCTGATGTTATTCTCATTCTTTCGGCGATACCATCTCCACCTGTTGTATAGAAACCGATTTCTTGACCGTTAGATTGACAGCCAATGACAAGCCCTTCTGAAGAATCAACTTGTATAAAGGCTACATCCACACCGTCATTTTCAAACTGTATTTCTCTATAGTCTGAACCTCCTTTGGCAATTCTCAAGCCTTCAGTTAAAGATCCACTAATATGAATTGGTACAGTGGTTAATATTTGTGTGTTTTCTACTTTTAGTCTTGTTGACCCACTTGTTTGAAATTCTATTTGATCTTCGCCAAAGTCAATCAAAGTATCTCTTTGAGTATCATCAGCAGCTTTTAGGTCCCCGATAACTTGAGCACCTTTTGAAAATTTATATGACATATTTTCTCCTTTTCAATAAATAGAAAAAGATCGGACAAAAGCCCGACCTTCTTGTTATGCAAAATTTAAATTAAACAATAGACCATGAGCCAACACCACTAGTGAAAATAGAAATTAAAGTAACAGCACCATAAGGTGATTCTAAAGTAATAGAAGAAAAGCCGTCAATTAATTGTCCACCACTAGTTTGTATTGTGACTGGATTTGTACCACAGGCTCCTGTAAAATCTTTAAAAAACCAAAACTTTCTTGTTGTACTTGAAGTAGATGATGGAAGTGTTAGAGTAAAAGACCCACCACTGGAATTTAGTAAATAAAGATGTTCATCAGATGCAACACTATTGTTAGCAGTTTGTATTGAAGTTAAGGGTGGCCTTAAAGTTTTTGAAAAGTCTGGGTACACATTAGTTAAATTTGTGCCATCGCCCTCTACTTGTGTAAAAATACCCCTACTGGCTTTAATAGGTACATTAGATTCTAAGATATTTTCACCCGAATCTTCAGCTGTTTGAAATGTTACAGTATTTGTGCTTCCTATTGTAAAGCCTTGGCCATTAGTATTTCCATTTGAACCAGAGCCAATTAAAAAATTAGTATCTGTTAGTTCAAAATTATTAGTTGTCATTTTTATACTACCAGTGGACCTCATAATAATAGTTGTCTTAGCACTATCATATTTCAAACTGGTTGTGTCGTTGGGCTTATCAAAGTCTATTCTAGAATTTCCATTTATCAATAAACTTTGACTACCACCATCAATTCTTAAAACTTCAGTGTCTGGAGTTCCTGAATTATTTACTGTGAAAATTACACTTTTATCACTTTGTGTGCTATCAAATGTTACGTTTCCGTTATTACTAGTGACGTTAAAAGCTCCATTAGCTAGTTCTATCCCATTTGATGCGGAAATTGCATTGATACTATCAATAGAACCAGATGCTTTAAAATTTCCTATTTGTACTTTGTATGCCATAATGAATCCTCCTTTCTGATATGGTTGAAAAAAACTAGGTCAAAGACCTAGTTTTTTTGTAAGAACAAAGATAATAATCTTATTATAAAAGTATGATTAAAAAATCATCCAGTCGTTTACATTTCTAAGAATTAACTTAATAGAAGCATTAGGCGATTCAAGCTGGAGGGTTTGAGAACCATCAAAGCTATAATTAGCACCAGCAGCTCCAGAAATTGTTAATACAACAGACTCGGAAACCAAAGGACCAGCTTTTATATTTAATTCATGACCAACAGAAAACCCAGGATCAATTACAGCGGTTGCTGAAGCTGTTAAAGCAAAATAGTTGACACCACCATCTTGACCAATAGACATATCATCACCTGAGCTAGAGTCTACAGTTCTTCTGATCTTTGAAGCAGATGAAGCAGATACACCCTCTTGGAAAAAGGTTTTCAAATTACCAGCAGTAATTTTCTTTGGATCACCAGCTGCGTTGTCATCAACAATAAACAAGTCTGCATCAGCAAGACTGACATTTGTTAATGTATTCGCACAGTTGTTAATTCTCAAAGAATCACCGTCTACAAGAACACTAGAAGCTAACGCGGTTGCAGACAAAACATCAGAACCGTTAATTTGATAGGTCTTACCAGTAGCAACGTCAAAACCAGATGAAGATTTAAGCTCTCCACCATCAGCATTACAAGTAAGAGAAACATCATTATTACCGTTAGCAAGAGAACCAGTAATAAAAATACCAGCACCAGAGTTTGAAGTGCGACCTTCAGAACCAGTAACAGCGTTTAGTTGAATCAGATTATCATTAACAACAAGATTGGTAGAATTAACACTAGTTGTAGTTCCAGCAACTGTTAGTGTTCCTTCGATTGTGATGTCATTAGAAAATGTTCTGTTTCCGCCAATAGTGTCATTCAAATCTAAACCTGTAGCACTCAAAGAAAGTCCCTGAGTATCAGTTAATTTAATTTGAACTGCACCATCAGGACCGTTTGTATCAATACCACCAGAGTTAAAAGTACGAATGTCTAATTTTCCACTATTTTCTATAACACCGAGTCCAGCTAACTGAACAGCATTAACAGAAAGTCCATTAGGACCTGTATTAATAGAGCTACCATCTCGTTTGACTTTCAAGCCACCAGATCCTAATTCAAGACCTGGATTTGTATCCAGTTTGATACCAGCTTGTCCACCAGGACCACTTAGGTCAATACCACCTGATGCGTTTAGATCTAATTTTATCGCGTTAGATACAACTGTAACACCGTCACCTGCAACATTTGCATTTAACATTGAACCTTCAACAGAAGTAGCTTGAATAGTTGCAGTACCATTAGACGCTACAGCAACATCACCACCAGTAATTTTAGGCAAAACATACTCAACTAATTTATCAACAGTGGTCATCTCCATTGTACCATTGTTGTTGTGTAAAAAACCATCACCATCAGCAGGAACATTGGTTGTTCTAGAAGTGCCACCATCAATTAAGTTCAGTTCAGCAGTAGAGACTGTAGCGCCATCAAGAATTTGAACTTCAGTGTTCAAAAGATCAGCTAAAGCTTCAGCTGTGTTGGCATTCATTGTTCCTAATTCAGTTAACTGTGCATCAAAAGCTTGCACTTCTGTTCCTGGTCTAAGACCCATGACATTTTGAGCAGCAGATTGGTTAGCTGCACCAAGTACACTAATCCCAAAAACAGTCGCTGTTGTACCGTTAACACCTAAAGACGAACCAGAGATTGCGGCAGATTCTGCTTTTATTTGTCCTTCTTGGACGAGAGACCCACTTAAACGAGCGGCTCCCAATTGAAATTTATAAGCCATATTTTAATCCTCCATGAATAATATGTTATAAGAATAGAGCACATAACGAGCCCTAGACGATAAATAGAATCTAGATTTTTAATCTACCTAGTAAATGAAGAATTTATTTGATCCGTTTGAATAGATATTTACAGCTGCATAAGGCGATTCTAGGGCTATTGAAGACACTCCATCTATAGTATCTGCACCTGTGGTTTTGACGATAATGGTGTTTAAATTTGCATTTCCACCTTCATCTTTAACAGTAAAATATTGCCCTGCACTAAATCCTGAAGCGGCAGGTAATCTTATTTCTAAAGAGGCCGTAGCATTCACACCTAAAATTTTTGCTGATATTGAGGAAGTTGTGTGAGTAATTATGTTTGTTCTTCCATAAGATACATCACCACCTCCACCACCACCAGAAGAAGATGCCTCAGTTATAAGAGTATTAGCAAATTTACCAATGTATATAAACCCTCTTGCGTATGTTGGAACAAAGTCGGCTCTATAATCTTGTATAAATATAATACCGTTAAAATAATCTATATACCAATCGATTGCATTTGTTGGGACTATCAGGGAACCACCATTGTCTGGGTGCGCTGTATACAATGAAAGACCGTAATTATTACCAGCTTGTGGACCAAATGAAGGGTTTATTAGTTGTAATGTACCGTTTGTTTCACTAACTGTTTGGTTGTTTATAAATGGACCACTACCTTTTCCAGAAAAACTTGATGAGGCTTGATAAAAAGATGGTAAAGAAAGTTTGTATCCGTGAGGACCACCACTTTGAGCCTCATCACCGCCACCAAAACCAACATCACCAAATGTTCCATCGTTTGCATCATACGTGGTACCAGTAATTGAATCAACAACAAATTCTACATACTCTACAGTCACAGGATCAGATGCAGATGCACTAAACTTAGTGTACAAAGTGCTTGTTGTAACTGTTTGTGGTACTGCTTGTCCAAATATGATATCAGTTTTTATTTGTACATTGGAAGGTATTGTTTCTTCATAAAATTCTTTTAAATTAGAAGTGTGGGCCTTACCAGCAAGTTTCTTAAATGCTGATATGGTTAAAGATTGGTTTGTTGATCCTGTTCCTGGTACTGCCATTTTTACTCCTAACTATAAGCCACTGTTATTCTTTCTAAGTATCCTATCCAATCTTTATGAGCAGATATTTTTAATACAACAGCTTTAGAACCACCACCTGTTCCTAACTGACTCCCACCATTAAAAGTGATACTGAAAGACGTACCACCAGTAGAAATTGGAGTTGGTGATGAGCCACCAACTAACGCACCAGAACCGTCAGTATCTTTGTTATTACTAATGTAAGACTTACCTGCATCCAGCCAAGCAGTGCTCTCGGGAACTTTTGCTTCTAAATGAAAATTACCATTATTTCCAAGTGATGTGGATTTTTCAACCATAGAACCAGAACCATGTAAAGTAATTGTTATACTAGACCTGTCATTACCAGTATTATTTTTAAAATATCTATAATAAGTTCTTGTGCTATTAGTAAGTGTTGAGTAGTTTGGATTACTGTCTGGTGCTTGTAGTGATCCACCATCATTAGCACTCCTAGTGTCACCCTTGTTACCAATTTGAAATGGTGATATTAAGTGACCATTAGAAGTTACCATGCCATCATCATGAGTTCCACCATTATTCATTGCTGTTGCTGGATTCCACTTACTAGCTGATTGGGTAGCTTCTGTCTGTGTACTGTAATTCCCTGATACTATTCTATATGATTCCATGCCAAAGTATTCTAAAGTGTTTTCGTTTGTACTACCGACAGAACCAGAATAAATCATAAAATAATTTTTAGATAATGATGTTGCTGTTTTATCATTTTTAAATGGGTGCCTTATTGTAGAGTTTACAGTAACACCGTAAGATGTAAATTGACCTAATCCTCCACTTATTGAAACAGAAGGACTAGCATCAAACAGCACAGTACCAGTAACTTGTAAAGTTGTAAGATGACAATTTGTTGAATTATTTAAAATAGCCATTCCAGAAGTTGCAGATGCAGAGTTAGTTGTTGTTACACCTGATCCGCTCATCCTTACGTTAGTTATACTACATCTTGTTGTAGTTGGAAAGTCAATTGCAGAACTACCAGTTGCGTAAACGTTTCTATAGAAGTTAGAAGCTAAATAGCTATAACTTCCTGTTGGTCGAGATGCAAAGTATCCAATACCAGATTGATAATACTTGGTAGTATGTCCAAAATTGCTTAACACTTCACCAGATACAGCAGTATCTTCAACAGAACCTGATGGATCTACTATCCATTCAACATAGTTGGTTTGAGTCTTGGTTGCTGCTGTTATGTTTAGTTGTGTTGATCCACCCATGTTTGGATGAGATGTACAATAAGGGTATAAAGTTACTGCTGCTTCTGGAATTATTTGTATGTAATTGGCACCACTAGTCACGCCTGTTGTATAAGCGGAGCCCCCATTGTGTGATCCACCTGAAGTTGTGCTAAATGCTAGTGGGTGAGAAGAGTTTGAAGAATGAGAGGTGTCAAATCTATAAGTGTTTCCAATCTTCAAGCTTAATGTTGTATCTTTAACACCATCAAAATAGAATATTCCTCCAACAACTGTAACAATAATTGTTTGCATAGGTGTTTTATCTAAATTATGCACCACCCTAGCATAATTCCAACCTACATTCTGGTCGTTTGCTCCTACTTGATATGAACCTGTTCTATATGTTTTATCATAGAAGGGTATATTATTGGATTCTCCATAAAATACAGGAGACACAGTAAACCCAGAAGAATTACCATTAAAGCTATTAGTTATACCTTCAAGATTTATCAAAGAAGTTTCATGTACTTCTGATCCATTAACCTCAAGAATTAAGGCACCTTGAAAAGCATTTTTAAATGAGTTATTTGTATAGTTACTACCACTGGCGTTTACATCTTCGTTCAAAGTACCAGTCAGAGTAGGTGAAGAAGTAAAAACTCCTTTTCTGTTTCCTGTTGCTGTATAAGTGCCATTAGTGTTGAATGTAGACATTGATCCTAGACCTGACCCTGTCGCAGAACTATAAACATTAATTACATTAGAAGAGCCAAAAGATAATCTAGCTCCTTTACCTGTGCTGTCACTGTCTATATTGTCTAGAGCTTCTGAACTTACTGGTGTATTTGTTGATGCACTTAAGAAAAATTCTAATTGAGATAAATATCCGCCCCAAGACTCATCAGCAAGTATTTTTATAACAGCCAAACTTCCGTTATTCAAAGAAGCAGTTCCTATTGTTAAGTGATGTATATTGTTTCCGCTGTCAACGTCATTTGAAGCACCAGCTACAAGAGCACCATTTCCATCACTAATTTGACCATAAGAAAAGTTTTGAGTTATATCCATCCAACCTGTAGTACCTGGGATTTTAAAAAAGAAATGAGCGTTTGAAGCCCCTAAAGTAGAATTGTTAAAAGTAGTAGAATTTTTAGTTGTTACAATTTTAAAATTACTAGTATTGACTCCACTAGAATTTGTTAAAACTCTATAAAAAGTTCTAGTACCAACAACTGAACTATAGTTTGGTTGTCCTGATTGAACATTTAATAATGTAGAAAAGTTACCACCATTGGGAATGTCGTTATCAACAGGGCTATACAGTCTTTGATTATAAAACAACAATCCATCTTGATGTCCATCGACATTTGAACCAGTCATGTGTGTCTCAGAATTCCACCCAGCAGCATCAACAGTGACAGAATTTTGTGTGTCATACGAAGCTGAAGTTATTCTATAGGATTCATCATGAAAGTTTTCTACTAAATTAGAACTAGCTAAAGTTCTGTTGTCAATCAAAAAACCATTTGTAGTAGTAGTTGATCCTGCATTAGATAAGTTTGCTTTCAAGGGGTGTGTCGCGCTGACATTTGCAGTTAGTGATGCACTTAACAAACTTGAAACATTAACAGCTAACGCCCCTGTTACGCTTATAATTTTTGTGTTATCTTGTCCTCCACCTATCGCCGGTACAGATTGTGCTGCTGGTGTTGAGCTGTTAGTAACTGTGAAAGTTATAGTATTTGAGTTAGATGGATATACATTTCTATACATGTTATTTAGTTCAACTTTATAGTTGGCATTTGACCCAGTATTGTATTGTACACCAGATAGATATTTTGATCCACGTAAAATAATATTTTCTATTCTTGGATTAGTAGCAGTTAAAGCAACTCCTGAACCTTCTGGATCTGTTAGCCATTCAACATAGTTTGTAGAATATGTTGTTGCGCCTATAACATGCAAAACTCTAGCGTAATTCCAACCTTTTCTTTGAAATGTAGATGCTACTTTGTATTTTGCTGTTCTATGTTTAAAGATATACCACTCTGCATTATTGCCGTCGTAAGACGATGCAGAAACCGATACACTGACAAAACCACAATCGTTTGTTAAAGACGAAGCAGATCCTGTCGCAGGGTTACCAGCACCAGTAAAAGAACTTAAATTTAATGTATGAACAACAGCCCCATTTAGCTCTAATTGCAATGAGCCAGTTTCTGCATTACCAAAAGCACCAGATGAATATGCCATGTAGTTATTCGTAACATTTGGAGCTGTATTGAAGTTTAAAGCCCCTGTTATATCATGTGATGCATATACTCCTAACCTTAAATTATTATTACTAGAACTAACCTGATATGCACTATTTCTTGCAACTGCTGAAAAACCAGCAGCTGTTGCGGAGGCTGAATGACCAGTCACAGCATTACTCGCATCAAAAGAAAGTTTAGCTGAAACTCCATTTCTAGAGTCAGCATTTATAAGACTTAAGTTTGGTGCTGGACTCGGTGCTAATATTTTTAAAACCTCATTAAACTTGTCAACAGCAGTACCAATTGGTGTTGATGATGCAAAATCTGCAAATAAACCATCCGCATATGAGCCATCTTCTGCATTGCCTATTGTTGAGCTTCCTCCTCCACCTCCTCCACCAGTTGAGGAAGTAAGAACCACATTGTTGCCAGAATCTAACACCAAGTACTTACTCGCTACTCCTGTGCCGCTAGCTAATCCTGTTATTTTCATTGTAGAACCAGTTATTGGCCCAACACTAATAGATCCTGTTGTTACATTACCATTACCCACAACCTCATTTAAAGTTGGGTTAGTTGTTATACCTGATAAATTAGAACCATCTCCGAAATAAGCAGAAGCAGATACATTTTGAGTTACAGATAAAGAACCAGTAAACTGGTGAAGATCTCCAGATGAATCTCCAAACACTGTAGATCCTGTTACCGAAATGTTTGTTATATTTTTATTTGTTATGTCAATAGAATAGTCTCTAGCAAAAATAGAACCTGAAACAATTAGGGTCCCAGATACTATTAGTTGAGAGCCATCAAATGTAAAATTCTGTTCTCCATTGATTGTACCATCACCTTTAGCAGTTACAATTCTATTGTCCCCATCATTTGAAATAGTAACAGAGCCACCACCACCGCCAGCTGATGATGTTGTAACAACATTATTGCCTGCGTCTAAAGCCAAAAATCTATTTGTGGCAGCTGCACCTGCTGGTGTGTTATATAATGAAATAGAAGAAGCAGAAATGTGACCTTCCACATTAAAGCTTCCTGTTAACTCAACTTTTTTCGTAGACCTATTGAAAGTAAAATCATGAGAACCTGTAGTGTTTGCAACCCCATACTTTACTTGTATGGAATTTGTAACACCTGCCGCAGCTCCACCTGTTGCACTTCCACTAATATATGCCCAACCAAATTCACCCATCTAAACCTCTTAAAATGTGCTACATGCAGCTAAAACTCTTACATGGGCTGTTGTTCCTACAAACGCAACCCTATCAATCCCAGCTATTTCAAATGTTGCCATTTCTCTCTGAGCAGCTGTTTGATCAGCCTCAGCAGCACCAGTATCTATAGCTGTTACAGTCATTGCTGTTCTAATTGACACAACAGAATCATCAGATGGTGTCATTTCTGCTTTGGGCATTGTTTCTAGAGGAAACCATTTTCCAAAAGCGTGAGCATAGCCGTAAATAGTAACAGTTAAATTTGTACCAACATGTTTGTCTATCGCTAAAACGTGAAGGTATCTTTGACTTTCTGTGCTATATCCGTCCGATGATGCATCAAGCGAAGCAACAGCTACAACTTCTACTTCTTTTTCATGCTCACCTGCTATATTTTTCAGTTGCCTTGTTCTTCCAAAATTATTATATCTATGTGTTCCCATTTGTAACTCCTTAAAAACTACTGTAAATAGTCTATTTTCTTCGTTTTTTCTCTTCTTTTATTCTTCTACGAATTGCTCGCTCTTTAGCTCTTCGTCTTTTCTCCGAGGGCTTTGTGTAATGTTGGCGATCTTTTATCTCATCAATGATCCCAAGTTTTTTACACTTCTTGATAAAACGCTTAACAACTCTATCAATATTGTCTTTTTTTCTTACTCTATACGTATAATTATTCGCCATCTTTACCTGCCATTTTTTTCCATATTAATGAAGACTTGCCCATAAATGAAGAGATATCAACACCGGGGTCTTTTGGGTCAACATCAGATAAAGCACCCTTTCCTGATTCTTTTGTAGATGATGTTGGTGTTGTTCCTTCAAAAAGGTTGACTCCGTTATAAGCTTCACTACCAATTGCTTCCATCATTTTTTTTCTTTTTTTAGATAATCTTGCTTTTGCTTGTTCATCAGTTTCATACTTAGGTTTTTGTTTTTTTGGGAATCTTTGTTTGGTTTCAACAATTGGTTCTCCAACTCCTTTTACAACTTCACTTATAATTGAAGAAAGAGTGCCATCTTCAAAAATCACTTCTTTGATACACTCTTTTATTAATGGTTTTAAAATTTTCTTTAATTCTTGCTTATTCATTAGTCCCTCAAGATCTTATTAAATAGATTGTCAATGTTGTTTTCTTTGCCTTCTGCAATTTTAAATTTAACTGCTCCTCTGTTTATACCTGACATATTGTTTTTTGGAAAGACATATGCGTTAGGCGTAGAGGGCTCTGCTACAATATCAAAGCAAATTAGCTGAAAGTCTTCTTCAACTATGGTATCTCCCATTGACTCTTTAACAGAACCAAGCCCGCGAGAAGAAATACCAAGCTTTACTCCAGCGTTGATTAAATCTTTAAGAATACGACCAGAAGGAGTATCTAGCACTTTTATCTTACCCATCACATCTTTTCCCTCCCACCAACAATCTGTTATCATGTGGGAGACATTTTTAAGATTTATGACAGAATCATCGGGATGATCTAGTTCTCCTGTTGCTCTTCCATCAGAAACAACTTTTTTGTAATTTTCCATTTCTTTTTTAAGAACTTTCATTGGATAAACACGTCCATTACCATTTTTTTTATCTGCGGTTTGAATACGACCAACAAGATAGACAGCTCCCTCTTGGATTACCTCACGCTTTTGAGCTTCGCTCAAGCGATCAAGACAACGCCCATCGGGACATAATTCAAAAAATTCTGTTAATAATTGTTTACTCATCTCTTTCTCCTTTGAAGCGGGCGCAACCCGCTTGAGTCAGCTGCCTGAACAGCAACGACGAACTGGTTGTAGCATCCATTTTTTATTCATCTTTATCTCCAATTTTTGAAACGCGAAAGCCGAAGTCATCAACCAACATAGAAATCAGATAAGATGTTCCAGCAGAGATCCAACCGCAAATAAAGAAATTAGCGATTGTATAATCAAATGTAAATAGTTCCGTCCACTTGTTAATGCAAAATAAAAAACATCCAACCCAAAAGCCTACACACAGAGGACAATGAAAAAGTGTATTCCATTTTTTTGTGTAATCTTTTTCGGGTCGGATGTCTTCAAATATCTTGCCGTACACAAGAATAAAAGTTAAGCCATAAGCGGCAAGAATAAAATTAAGCATTAGGCTCCTAGTAAGTGTAGCGTCCATAAAGATACGGAGCAAACAAACTGTTTTGCATAATTGAGCCTTTTTCTTCTGCATGGGGAACTTCACCAAGTTCAGTTGACATGCTTTGATCAGGCTGTAATTGAGCATCTTGCATCATATCATCATGACCCTTTTTCATTTTAGATGATGGAGCTTCAGATTTTATCCACTCTGAAAGTTGATAGATTGTTGATTTTATAGAATCTCTTTCTTTTGATTCATGTATTTTGCCCTCTAGAGAGCCATACACGTTTCCTCCTTGAATTGAATCATATTCAATAATACCATTTTTTCTCATCCACTCCATAAGACGAGATTCAGCTCCATAAACAACTTCAGACATTAAATCTTTTGGAAAAGCTACCAACTTTTTTTTCTCAACCATCAAAACAATATCTATGTCAGCATGATCAAATACAAGCAAATCACCATTAAGAGCTTTACGAACATTCACTTCAAACGTGGTAGTTCTAGAATTATTATTAATTATATCTACAGAAATTTGAGGCTTTATGTTTACTTCAGTGTCGCCTTGTATATTAATGTCTAAGTCTTTTTCTTCAGGTTCTGTCTTTATATTTAAACCTGTTGGTGTTAATATGTCAATTCCAAGATCTTCTTTTAGTAAATCCGAAATTATATCTTGTGGGGGTTTATACATTTATTTGATCTCCGATAATAATTGTTGAATGTTAAATACATCTTTAACCACTTCTTCGTTTAAAGGTTTGTTTTTAAAATCTTCAAGCTTTTCTTTAACTAGTTTTATTTTATCAGACCATTTGCCTTCACTTAAATTTTCGCATTGTTCTTTTAATCTTCCAATCTCCTCGTTCATGAACATTTTTAGTTGAAGTCCATTGTCAGAAAATGACGTGATATAATTGGTCAACAATTCTCTTTGTTCTTTTAATAATGACTCTTTGTATGTATCATTAAATTTATTAACAAAAGTACTATAAGTAAGACTATCTACTGTCTTTAATTTTTGTTCTTTAACCGCTTGAGGATGCGAAATAACAAGTGTCTTAAGTCTTTGCTCTATCAACAAACGTGTCTTTGCTTTAAGGCCATCAGAATTGAAATACTGGCCAACGGTTGCAATTGATTTATAATTGGGAATAAAGTTTCCAAATGCCTCTGGAAGATTCCGATTGAATTCTTTGATCAATTGTGTTTGTTGGTTAAAAATTTCTTTTCTGTCTAAAGAATCCCAGTCTTCTTTTACTTCTTTCATATAACGAAGCCCAAGAGCTTCCTCAAGCTTTTGAGGTTCCATTAGTTGTTTGTACAATTGTAGATCGTTGTAAAGAGGTTTTCCTTTTGAGAAGTATCTTTTAAGTGTCTCAACAATTTGTTGTTTCTTTTGAAGCTCTCCTCTTACAATAGCCTTTGTCATTTCTTTGATAAGGCACTCGTAAAGAAAAGCGGTATTTCTTTTCTTATTATGTTTCATCGATTGGTTCCTTTTTATTTAATGATTCGATAAGTATCTCAACTTCGCGAGATACTGTTTCTAATTTTTGTTCTTCTTCTAGATAGCCACCGGCTGCATTTGAGACAGAATATTCGTTTCCAACATAGCCTTTGTAAATGTTTCGACCTGTGGATCTTGCTGCTTCAATCCCTGTAGATCCGAGCATAGATTTCTTCATGCCGCCTTTATCATACGAAGATTGATGCGATTTGTATGGACCACGCTCTCGCACGTCTGGATTGTTGAATCCAACTTTCCTAGGAATATCAACATACGAAGGTGAATCATCACGTTTCGCAGAGGGTTCGGCGAGCAGATCAGTGTCACCCCCTTGGTCGCCGCCGACATCTCCTCCGCCGGTGTTACCACCGCCAGTATCCCCGGTAGGAGTATCTCCACCAAGGTTACCCAAATCTCCTAATCCACCTCCACCTGTGTCTGTACCAGTATCTCCGCCACCGCCAAGATCTCCTAGACCACCGGCAAGGCCTCCTCCCTCAGCACCTTCGCCACCAGCTGCGGCAGCTTCAAGTTTTGCAGTAAACTTTTTATCAAAGAACATTTCTCTTTGGTTACGAAGAAATTCTCCTTCATCCATACCAAACATGTTTTCAGCTATCCAGCGTTTTGAGAAATACCCTTCCGTTGCATTTGAAGCAACTTGGAACTTCTTGTCCCAATGTTCTAATTCTTGTAACTCAGCAATCTTTGAGGGGTTGTTTAATTGTAGCTTAAATGTTAACAAATCATCATTTCTATATCCTAATGTATAAAGATGAATAATTCCAATCTTTTCCAACTCAGCTATTGCTACTCTCTGAAGTCTTTGTATAGTTCTTGCAAAGCGTATATCTTTCTGTGCTAATGTAGTTTTGTCTTCAGAAGCACCTTCTCCCATTGTTAAATAAGATTGTGGAATTTTAAGAGCTGCAAACAGCTTATCTCTCAAATATTTTACATCATCGATACCTCCGTTGTAGGAGGCACCAGGTAGACTTGTGATATCAGTAGAAGACTGTCCTCCGCGAATCGGGATGTAGTAATCTTCCTCAATAGATAAAGGATTATAACGTAAGTCAACTCGTCCTGTCTGAGGATCGACAACAGAGTGTCTTTTCAGTTGGGTCATAACTTTTTGCATATATTGTTCAACTTCTTGTGGAGGTATGCCACCAACGTCTATTTTGAACAAACGACGTTCTGGTGCACGAACAATTCTATATGCCATCATAGCATCTTCTAATAGTATAAGTTGGCGGTGAATGCGCCTACAAGCTTCAAGAACTGATGTTCCGTAAGGAGCATGTTTATCATTACCAAGGATTCTGAAGTGAGCAACTTGCCAATTCTCCAGAGTTAGTCCCGCTGTATTCCACTGGTACTGAACGTAATTTGGATTACTTTGGTCCTCTCCCTCGAGGCGCTCGATCTCTCTAGTCGGTAAACCAATAGCAGATCGAATTCCCATATCTTCGTCAATGTCAAGATATAAGAAAAAATCACCGTACTTACACATTGTTCGAGCCCAGCCAAAAAGGTTATGCTCAATGTTTAAAACATTATGATATAAATTATGAAGGATATGTTTTATTTCTTCGTTTGCACATTTAATATTAAGCATTGGACGAAGTGCAGTATGAGTTGTCATCTCATCGGCATAAATATCTAAGGAAGATGCTATCTCTGGCATATATTCCATTTCGTCAAAATCAACATAGCGCTCAGCCCTGTTTCTGTTGGATATCATATTCAACGTAACAGAGTTTATAGGATTATATTCCCATTTTTTAAATTGTGCTCCTGTTGCTGATTTGAATCTTGTTGCATAGTTGTCTAGTTGTCTTCTTCGCAACATACGACCTGTTTGAGTCCTTCGTTGTGTTATAGGACCGGACAACAATTTTGTTAAAGCCTTGAATAAATCTGATTGGGGATTATAAGGCGACTTTTTATATTTTGGCATAGAATTTCCTTTTCGTAATAAATAGTTCTATTATAGCATAAAGTAGATAGGTTGTCAAGCTAACCCTTGAAAATCCAAGCAAAATCTTTATAAGTTTTTTGAAAGTCTTCAAGACTTTCTTGAGTCTTTGTACCTGTAAATCCTCTCATTCCTTTTATAGAAGTATTCATAGTAGTAGTAGAAGACTTAATTGAGGTAATCATAGCTTCTTGATACATTCTATCTTTTTCTGACACTTCTAAGGCTGTATCTCTTACCCAACAAGCAATAGCAAGTGACATTATTAGATCATCATGATATGACCTCATCGCTTGAGGCTTACCATTGTTCCATATAAAAGTTTTTACTTCATGAAATAGCCGAGAAGATTTTGGTTTCACCAACTTATTTCTTATATATTCTTCAAGTTTTGCTACAATTAAGGGTCTTGTTTTCATGGAGGTGGTAAAGCCAATAACAGCTCTGTCATTATATTCTCCTTCTAAAGAATCAACATATTCGTGTGTTGATTTGATTGAATAGTAAAGATTTGGATAACCAAGATCTCTTACTTTCTCACAAGCCGCAATACCGATACCAACATTTTCAATCACCATAAGACAATTTCCATACTCTTTACCTGCATCTATCAATATCTTAGCAAAGTGATCCATTGTTGGTTTGCCTTGATATTCAGCAACAATATCCATTGTGTCTGTTCTAAGTACATGAAATACAGACGAATCAGCACCATCTCCTCTTGCAACGTCAGCTACTATGAGATATGGAACTCCTTCTTGATATTTTTCCCAAATCCACATATTTCTATCCCACCCTGTTTTATACTCAGGTTCTTGCTGTTGTTCAAATAACCAATGTATATCATCAGGATGTATTACAGTTTCACCGGAAGTATTAAAGTTACATTCAAGTTCTTGAGCTATTTGCCTTCTAGACATATTTTTTGTTTCTTTTTCGAACCAAGCTTGGTCACGTTCAGGGTGAACATCCCACGGTAGAGATACATGGTGGAACTCATTGTCTCCACTCTCAGCATCTATATAAGTTCTATGAAACCAGTTTCCAACACCCATAGGAGTTGACAAAGCAATACAGCGACCCCCTGTCGATAGAGTAGGGTAAAGACCTGCCCACAGATCATCAAGTCCATCAACGTGTGCTGCCTCGTCTATAATCAATAAAGATAGTGCTTCTGAACGACCAGCGTCTGCTGATGTTCCAACAGCCTTTATGGATGACCCATTTGATAATTCAAAAGAAGTTCTATTATCAATTGTTATAGTAGCAACCTGCATCCACTTTGGTAAGTTTTTCATTACCATTTTTACTTTCTTTACCAAGTTGGCGGCTGTTCCAAACTTGGTTGCCATTACAAGTATGTTCTTTTCTTTGTGGAACAGCATAAACCAAACAGCATAGGCAGCTGATATAGTTGAAATACCTAGCTGTCTTGCTTTAAGAATAACAGTGAAACGATAATCATTGAAGTCTTTAACCAAGTCATCTTGGTAAGGATAGGTGTTAAAAGGAATTAAACCCTTAAGAGGGTGAGAGATCCTACAATAATTATTTATAAAGTATAATGGATCCTTCCCGCTTTTAAGGATTTCTTTTATTATGTCTTGCTTTGATAATTTTAGAGACACACTATCCTACATATTGTTATTCATTCCGTCTTCGTAACCCAAAGAAGAAAGCAAGCTTATAGCTGCTTCTTCTTGAACCATAGCAGATAATCTTTTCAATTCTTCTGGTTGATCAATAACGTCAAGTATCATCTCCAATTCCTCTTTCAATCTTGAACCAGGGGAACCCATAATAGATCCACCAGCATCTGGTATTTCACCCATTGCTCCTTGTATTCTTTGCATAGGTGTGATTTCTTCCATCTCTGTTATAACATTCTCAAGTTCTTCCTTGATAATTTGTTTTAATTGCTTATTTGATAATTTCATTTTTGATTCGCTCCTTTTTTGCGTGTATCATTTTGTGGACGCTTATCGGAAAATTGTTGTAAAAACTTTCTTGTTACATCTCTCGTTGCATCTATTGATGGTTCAAGAATCGGCATCGCCTCAATACCACCTATTTTAAAATGTTGTTGGGCCTCAACAAAAGAGCGAACTCTTGACGTTGATTGTACAAGAATATTAGGCTCTGACTTTGCAGTGAGTGATACTGATTTTCCTGTTACTTTTCTGTATTCTTTTTGCAAAAACTTTTTAATGTCATTCAACATCGATTCAATATCTTGTTCAAAGTTTCTTCCGTAAACTTCTTTCAGCATTACTTCGCCATGATAAGAAAGGATCATTGAGTCTGCATAGAAACGAACTTTAAATCCATCCATGACTCGTTTATCCATCAAAGCACAACCTTCCTCTCTTTTTAAACCCACTGAACGTTCTTCACCATCATAAGAAAATCTTTTATCATGAGCTCCGTCGTAAGTGTTTGCGGCTGCTTGAGCAAGCCCTTGTATAATTTCTAATGTTGTATTACTCATTTGGTCTCCATCCTTTTAGCCATCGTTCTTCACGTCCCTCAATCCATTGAATATAACATTTTTCACAACAATCAAATTTTGCCATATAAACATCATCTCTTGACTTAAATGAATAAGTATCACAAACAGGACAAGAACGCTTAGATTCTTTCGTAATTAGTTTCTCTGTGATAAAAACGCCACCAACATCTACTTGATGATCATCTTTTTCGTTTGAAGTTTTGTAGAGATCTTTTAATTGTTTTACGTATTCTCTCTCTTTTTCGTCGGTCCAGAAGGACTTTGGGTTTTGAATCGCTTCTTCACCATATTTTTCTGCTATGGCTTTTTCTACTTTAACAACATAGTTTGGGTCTTTATTTTTCATCAATACTCCTAGTTTTTTTAATTGCTGAGCTAATATCAATAGGGTCTTGTATATCTTTTGTTCCTAATTCTTTTTGTGCTCTCGATACATTGATATTTTTTGACAGATTTCTTATCTTTTCATTAGTTATAATAAGTTCTTTGACCTCTGCATACATATTAAAAAATGCAGTTATCAATTGTCTTGTATCATCAATAGCTGTATGTAGCTGAATATAGTCTGGTCCTGGTCCGTATACATCCATCATTCTCTGTAGTTTACCGTTAAAAGCCATGACTTTTTGCATTTCACCTTTTATTTCTTTTTCTTTTTCATCAAAGAAACGAGACATTCTTGTATCTCCTTGTTCCATTTGATACTGTGCTATTTGTTTTAAAACTTGTCTTTGAAAATTAACTGTGTCAAATATGTCAATTTTTTCAAAATTACTTGTATCAATACCAAGAGCTTTTCCTTGATTAATTATTTTATTTCTATCGAACGATTTTATATTGTGCCCTACAGAAACAACATTCGGACCTAGATCCTTAACCCAAGCAAGAAACTCTTCCATAGCTTCATACTCATCTCTATCATCTTCTCTTGTTTGATAGTTGGTATAACCAATCATATCAGCAACTGTATAAGGTCTTCCTTCTTCTTTCTCTTTTTGTGCCTTTAATAAAAAGTCAACTTCTTTTGTAACCTGTCCGGTGGCTTCATATTCATCAAAAAAATATTCGGCTCTTTTAAGTATACTTTGTTGCATAATGTGTTTTTCTAATGTTTCTTGGTTTAAAGCAACATTGACATCAAACTCAGCAATCGGTTGTTCGGGAACGGGTCCGTCGATATCATCAATCTTAAATGCTATAGCTCCATATTGAGTTATTTGTCCGTCAAAACCTATGCTTTCTAAATCCCAGAAAAACCAAGTCTTTCCATTTAGTTCTTGTCTCATATACTTAAGAACATCACCGGGAGTCATGTCTCTTAGTAAAGACAGATCTTCATCTAAGAATTTCTCTAACTCTTCTTTTATTATTCTCATAACATCTTGTTTTGATATTGGCATTAGTTCACCGCATTTGCTATAGCTATTGTAAATCCTATACCACTAATTAGTCCAAAAGAAAACCAAAACTTCTTTTTTGGTGGAGTTTTTAATTCTTCTAAACCTTCTATTCTTGTTTCCAAAGCTTGGACTTTTGCTTCAAGTGTTCCTCTGTCGAGTTTATTTTGAGACTTAAGTTTGTTTATTTCTTGTTCTTTCTCTGCTAAAGCAATACCAACCTTATAATCAAGTTCGATAAGGCACCTGTCTGTTGCGTTTGCAACTTGGTCTGCTAATAATTGTGATGCTGTATCATTGAATAAACGACCAGAGAATGGAGCTTCCATTCCTCTTTCAAGATAGGTATATTCTGGTACATCTGCAAATGCTAAAGACAGAAGCAAAATCATTTTAGTTTTTTTCCATATAAGCTTTTAGTGCTTCATGGTAATTATCATAATTTACAAAACCACCTTGACCACCACCGCCACCAGGATAATTACGTGGTAATAAATAACTAACCACATATTGTTGTCGGCGCGGACTCCAATTGAGATTCATCTGTATTCCGTCGTTAGTAACTTTGTGTTTAAAAGTATGGACTTTGCTTTTGTCAAAGATTGGCAAGATAAGATCCTCTTCGGTGCGACTTGCATCAATAGGAATATCTATTGGCTCATCTAAAGCCCCTGCCAGGTCCTTGGCTTGCTCTCGCCCTTCTGGGTCCATATACATATTTCTAAGCTTGTCTTCATATTCTGGATAATTCTTTTCACTACGAGAATCAAACTCAGCAGGTCTATAGGCTTCAAGAACCTTGTTAAGTTCTTCTTTAATAATTTGTTTTAATTGTTTATTAGTTAATTTCATGATTTTTTTATTCCTATGTTTTCGAACACATTGTCAGGATCAGCTTTTTTTTCTTCTAACTTTTCTAATCTTTTTTCCTTCTCAGCTTCTAAGGCAATCATTACAGCTTTTGCTTTTTCTTCTGCTCTCTTGTCTCTACCTTGTTTTGCTTTTTGTAAACGCTCAAGTTCTTCGTTGTCCTTCTTGTATTGATCTTTGGCTAAATTAGCCATTTCTAAATAGTTCTGATTTGAACGTTTTCCAAGCACATAAGACAAAATAAACAAACACATAAGAATCAACCAATTCTTGTGAGCTACAATCCAATTCTTTGTTTTAGATAACCAAATCATGATTAACCACCATGTCGCCACATTTTGGCGAAGTCAACAGCAGTTTGACCTCCTATGTACATCATAGCAATCATTCCCCAAGTTTCAGGGTCTAGTTGTGCGTTCCATAACAAAGCCGTTGCTGATACAAACACAAGTAACTTACGAGAGATTGCTTTCTCTTGCAAGGCATCAAGGATACCCTTCTGTTTATTGTCAAGATACAGTTCTTTTTTTAGTTTGTCTTTTTGTTCTTGTTCCATTTTTTCTCCTGCTTTTAAAAATTCTTCTCTAGTCATTATTGTCTACTCTTTTTTTCCATCATTGGATCATCAATTTTTACAGATTGCATACCTTGACCCATTCTTCTAGTACTAGCTCTCCTTCTCATAGAAAGATCAGTATCTTGTGCAACTACTTTTTGAAAGGCATCACTAAGAGCTTGGTTGTAATCATTCATAGTGTAACTGCTGATGTCAAACTCAACTACTTGACCATCTCTTCCTTTGATTCTTATTTTTTGAGGTTGTTCACTTGGGTTCGCTGCTAGTCCCATATCACGAAGACCATCTATTAATTGTTTTTGAAGTGGTTCTTGACTGTGCATATAAGTTTTAAAAGGCCCTGCCATTTCTGACATAGCAACCTCTAACTCTTCTTTGATAATTTTTTTTAGTTGCTTTTTAGTTAATTTCATTTTTTATTCTCCATAAGACTAAAGCCTAGATAGCTTTTACACTAAATAGGCTTTTAATATAGATTTAGCAGTTTACTTTTGCATAACCACCGACTTTTTGTATATCAATTGTTTTGTCAACACAATCTTTTAAAACATCAAGATGAGAGATTAACAACACGGTTTTAAACTTATCTTTTATCATATCTATTAATCTTACAAAACCTTCCATATGCTCTTGATCTAACGCCGTAGCAGGTTCATCCATTATGAATATGGTAGATTTAGGTAAGTTGGTTATTTCAATTAAGGCAAGCCGGATTGCCATAGCTGCTATAGTCTTCTCTGCACCTGATCCCATTGAGATTGGGCGAGAATTGTACTTGGGATGTTTTATGTTTATGTCCAAATTTCGACCATCTTCTTCAAACATAACTTCAAAATCAACAATGTTTGCAAGACACTTTTGGATCTCCTCATTGATAAGAGATAGTTTTTGCTTGATAATCTCATAGGCTATACCATTAGGGTGCATGCAACGCATAAACAACTCATAGGCAATAAATGATTCTTCTAGTGCATCTTGTTCTCGCTTTTCAACATGAAGCCTTTTGATGGTACTCTTTACTGCTCCAAGCTCAACAAGATAATCTTGTATCTTTTTATCACATTTTTCTTTTCTTTGTTTAGCCTCAGACATTTTTGTCTTAACTGCATTCTTTGATTTTATAAGAGAAGAAAGGTTTTCTATAGCTTGTCGATTGATATTGTACTCATCTCTTTGTTGTTCAAGAGAAGTTTTTTGGTTACCCATCAAAGATATTTTAGACACAAGGGACTCATTAGTTATCTCTAAATTCTTATTAATAGAAACAAATTTATCTCTCTTCGCTATATTATTATCTAATGTTTGCAACTCTTTTTCAGCAGAATCTTTATCAAGGCCAAATATTTTAAGTTCCCAACCATCAATAATTTTTTCTACTTCCTCGATCTCTTCTTCAAGTGTTGGAAGATAGTTTTTTGCTTTTGTGGCGTCTTTGACAAACTTGTTGTCACAACAGTATTTACAGTCAGGATCATACTCATGATCGTGAAGCATATTGATCTTTTTGTGTGTTTGTTTTTCTTTGTTTTTTAGGGCCCTGAGTTCCTGTCTAGAAGCTGTTAGAGATTCTTCAAACTCCTTACACTGCTCTAAGATTTGCGTTAACCTATGCTTGTTTATGGAGCTTGCAATATCGTCTGCTTGTTCAATAGCAAGTTGATTTTGTTTTATTTCTTGTTTGTTCTCAGAAACTTTAACACCAGCTTTGTGTATGTTAATATCAAGGCGATCAATCTCGTCTTCTAACTCGTCTATATCAATAATAGTTTGAGGGATAGAGTTTATTTCTTCTTCTATTTTTACAAACTCTTCAAGCAATTCTTCATAGCGATGATTATGTTTTTTACACAAATCAGTTTGTCGATCTATATCATCATTAATTTCTTCTATCTCTTCTTGTTTTGCAACAAGCAATTCAGTGATCTTTTTGCTTTTGAATCTTTTTATCAAAGTGGATATTTCTGATGAGTCTTTCTTTGCAAAATTTAACTTTTGCTCAAAAATATCAAGATCAAGAAATTTAGCTAATTTGTTCTTTCTTTTTGTTGACCCTTCTTTAATAAAAGCAAGGGAGTCTAACTGTGAAGCCATTGAAGTAATCATAAAGTCTTCAATATTGCCAAAGATCTTTCTTATGTTTGCTTCTGTATCTTTTACAGAGTCACCATTACAAGAACTATTGGTAGTGAGATTGTGGAAATCAAGATCACCAGAGGCCACAGGGACGGACTTTCCTTTGACGGTCTTAAAAGATTTATTAAGATTCCGAGTGATTTGGTAATTTTGACCGTCTGCCTCGACCACCATCTTGATAGTGGCTTTAGCTTTATTTTGATTGACGAGATAAACGTTCTTCTTCTCGGCTTTGCTGGTTCCGCCATAAATGCCATAAAGAGCAGAATCAATAACAGAAGACTTCCCACTGTAGTTCTTGCCAAAAATGCCAACAGTCCCAACAAGATTTGCAAAGTCCAAAGAATTGTCTTGTCCATAATTAAAAAGATTTGAAAACTCCATCTCTTTAATATTCCATTTGACGTTTCTTCTGACCTCTTCAACTTTCTCGACCTCTTTATTGTATTTAGTATTTAAATCTAACACTTGACTCATCAAGTCCTCATTTAGTTCATAATCTTCTAAATATTCTCGAATATACCTTTCTTGAACGGAAACATCACGCATGTTTTCTATTTTATGCTCTTGACCATCCGAGGATGTAAAATTAGACGTTCCTTTGTTTAAAAAGGACAATGACACCGGATTGTATTTAGAACGTGCTAAATCAGTAATCTTGCGGATAGAAGAGCTATCCATATTTACAGTTGAGATCATACGTAATCTACACCCATGTGGTATGTGATAATGTTCTGGAATCTGTCCTTTATTATCAAGTTTGACTGTTATAAATGGACGTGGGTTTGTAAAGGTAATATGTTGACAGCTGAAGTCGTCACCAGATTTGATTGTCCATAGCTTATAACCTTTTCTTCCATCTTCTGAGAAGTTTTGCTGAATTGTTGATCCGGCATATTGTACCCGCCCTTCTGTGTCAAGAATCTGTGGTTTATGAATATCCCCTAGCATAACATATTGATGGTCTTTAAAGATATTTATATCGTCATCTCCGTGTTCCATAGCCCAACCTGATCCTGTTGTGGATCCCATAATTGCGCCGTGATAAAGAGCAATATTTATATCACCAGTTTTTGGTCTCATCCAAGCGTCTCTATCAAAGATAGACAAAACATTGAATGATAAACCAGACTGAGGTGACACACGTCCAGAGTTTTTTAACAGATGTAACTGTGGATGATTCAGGGCGTTGACTATTGGTGAAATTGCGTCTTCCCTATCAGAGTTCTTAAGATTACCATCGTGATTTCCAAGAATGATATAGGTAGGTGCAATGTCTGCTAGGTTCTTTAAAAATTCAGAAGCCAAAGCAAAATATTCTGGTGACAACTGTGTCTTTGTGTGGGCCAAGTCACCGCAATGAACAATATAGTCAGGCTTTTGACTTAGCAATTTTTTATATATCTGATTGAACACAAATCTGTATTCATCATGAAATTTAAGATTACGAATATGTGTATCCGCAAAGTGTGCGATCTTAATCATAAATCCTCCGTAATTAATTAAGTATGTTTATTATAACACATTACGAAAGCTTTGTCAAGTCAATTTATAATTTTTTAATACGTTCACCTATTTGATAAGCCTTAGATGACAAAGCTTGGTACATATCACCACCAGCCTCAGACATACCTAGTTGCAACCAATCTACTTGTTTCATCATTTGGATCTGCTGTGGGTTCAATTCTTCAGCTTTAATTTTACCACTAAGTAGCATATTTATTAATTCATCAGAACTCATTTGCTCAGATATTAAAGCTTCAAGTTCTTCTTTGATTATTTGTTTCAATTGTGTGTTTGTTAACTTCATACTAGATCTCCTTAAAAAAACAATTTACAATAAATAGTTAGATAGCATTTAAAAGTTTATCAAAAAAGAAATAGTCTGGATCTATGGGCTGTGCTCTGTCTTTTGCGTTCTCGAATTGTCGAGGAGTCATAGAACCAACATCTTCAACAGTAGAAGTATCTATCTTGTAAACCTCCATGTCGTATTCAATCATCTTCTTGATCATCCACGATGCTTTCTTCTCCGCATCTTGGTCAAGTCCTATGTACACTGGTGTGTCATTTATCGCAAGAGCTTGAAACAAACGAGACTGTGGTCTAAGAGTTGAGCCAAGAATGGGAATGCCTTGTGTTCCTGTGACAAGAGCGTCAAAGGCTCCCTCAACAATAACAACAGGTTCGTCCCAATCAATCATCAGCTCATTAAATATAATGTCTTTAGTTGTTCTTGGGTTTAGATACTTCATTTTGTGTCCGACAAACGAACGAGCAACAAAGAAGTTGGGATCTCCGTTAATATTAAATGATGGTATAATAATTCGTCCTCCGTATCTTCCTTCGGTGCAATAACCAATCTTCCATAATTTTATTTGATCATCATCAATGCCTCGACTATAAAGATAATCAAGAGCTCTCTTTGATGAGCGAGGAAGTCGCTTGTTACAAAGTGAGATCATCTCTGATGGTAGATCGCATGTTGGCTCCTCTTGAATTTCGTTAACTTCTTTATATATTTTATCAAAGTCTGCAAGGTCGAGTCTTCCATCAAGTTCTAGCCATCTTTGTCGTTGTCTATATTCTCCGTAAGAGCGTACAATTCTATAAATGTTCTTTCCTCTAGTGTCACAGACCCAACATTTAAAGAAACCATTTGCAAAATTAACAGATAGTTTCTTCTTGTGGTGCTTACAATAAGGACAATGATACAAGTGTTCATTACCTTTACGATGATAAGAACCGAGAATATCGGTTAGTATCTTTCTTTTTTCCTCCATAATTTCCTCCGTGTTTTATACTATAACACATTATGG
>VMHT01012132.1_pt1 | contig 25526 bp, 11 predicted proteins | sample 4693611 | NCBI WGS metagenome assembly VMHT01 (sample SAMN12280063, study PRJNA550983) | marine metagenome | isolation source: seawater sampled from same location over 5 years 0.02-0.2 micron viral filtrate | place: USA: collected off the coast of southern California halfway between the port... ...
ATATAGCATATATTTTAGGGTTTCACAAATCTATTTTCATTTTAAACAAATATTCATTGACTTCTGTTTTACGAATTGGAGTCGCAAGCTTGCATATTCCAACGAGTCTTTTGTTCTTATCGTAGATGCAGATCTTTGATATGTATGTTTCTTTTTGAAATGGAGGGTCTTCATCAGTTTGTGCTGCTGGTACGATATTCTTGATCTCTCTATTTGATTCGATGAATTGATATGGGTTTGTGGTAGTCACTGGATCTTGCCCTGTGTACTTTAGGTAGGTTGGGTTATTGGAGTGGTTAAGTTCTCCATATGGAGCTTTCGCAAGTACGGTCATGTTTTGAAGTTGAGAGATACTATCGAACTCTAGGTCATAAGACGCCGAGAGCCATCCAGCATCATAGCTCAAATCGTCAACGGATGCAAGGCCAAAGCCGAACGTGTTCCAACTCAAAGATATTGGTGGCGAATTTGATGTTTCAGCTGCCCCGCCTGGCTGTAGAGCAAGTTGTGCAAAAAAAGTAGAACCGGTTAAGATTATTATTCCTTCATTATATAAAACAACGCCCTCGGTGCTTCCAGTTGTCGGGCCATATGTTTGTACTAATTCACCATTTTTCTTTGGATCTGTTAATCTGGCTGCGAGTGTTCCAGAAACATATGTACTCAAGATCACTTCGCCCTTCTTTAGGGAGTTTCCATAGAAAATTGATGGGACATCCAGTATAGTAACTGGATTGCTAACTGTGGGTGTTTCAAAGTTTGAAAAGTCAAATGCTTGAGAGTAGAACTTATAGTGATTACAACTAGACTTAAGAGATCTTAAAAATTTATAATCGGTTTCTGTGGAGGATGTAATGTACATTTTTGATATTGAAGCCGACATGTTATACGATCCAGTAATTAGATCTCCACCATAGCCAAACTGGGTGTTGAACTCTGTATCGGTCATTGTCTTGAACTTTTGCTTGTGTCCACCTTTTGTAATGAACGGATGGATAGGTGTGTCAGCCGGATTACGATTCACATTGTATTCGTATAGAGATATAAATCCTTCGGGTACACCAAGAATATTGTTCGAGTAAGCTCCGGCTACCGCTTGTTGATCGTTGATGTAGACCGAACCGCTTTGAACATAGAACTTGTAGCTCGGATTTGCTTCTATGGTGTTAACAAAGACATCGTTGTCTTTTAGTTCGTAATAAGACATAGAAGCCCTCCGATTAGTAGTCCAATCGTGCGCGGATTGTGAATTCGTTACTTGCTGATTTCTTCAGTGGTTCAGATAGCTTAGCAGTTGCCAACAACTCGTTGTTGTCGTTGTATAGACCGATTGTTGTGATGTACGCTAAAGGCTCGTCAGATGCCTGAGTCTTAACTTGGATTTTCGAGTTACTCAAGTAAGTTGGGTTCGAAGAGTAGTTGAACTCGTTGTGGTTGATACGACAGAAGTATACGGTTGAATTCAGTTCGGTTGTATTGTTAAATTCAATGTTGTAGATTCGGTGTCGCAATGAGTCTCCAATAACGTCGATTGTAGAGTCTGTGAGGGTTGTATCTAGAGACTGGGCTGTACTGTCGTCAGTATAAAATGTATCACTTACGCCTGTTCCATTCAGAGGTGTAGCAAGTTGGCTATCGAAAACAGATCCAGTTAAAACTACAATTCCTGCTTGATAAAAAATCAAACCAGCATACCAATAATCGTCAGAACCAAAGGTTTCTTTGTGTGTTGAAGCCGTATCCAGAAGCGCAGCCGAAGCAGTTGCGTACAAAATTCCGTAGTCTCCAGCAGGAGAGTTTACTTTGTACCCAGTGGATGCAAGGTGGTCTGTAATTGTAATTATATCATTTGGACCGAATGGTTGATTTGCAGCGGCGTAAGGCTTTACATCCAATACCATGGAGAAAGTTTCTTTCTTGATCTCGTCCTTCACAAGCAATCGAGAAAAAGGTATGATGAAGCATTCTTCTAATTTGTTGTTGGTACCAGCTCCAACTATGTCTCCATCTTCATCAAACTTTCGAATCGACCCAGTCGCATCATATCCCATTAGGATTTGAGCCATTTGATTGTAGATGTTGCGCTTCTTAGAAAATTGAGTATCACCCGATGCAATTGTGCCATCTACATGCATCCCTGCTGTGATATCGAAGATATGATTCGCAGAAGAACTGAGATATGGATAGTCATATACAGATTGGAACATTCCATGAGAGTAGGTCTTAATGTTGAGCGTTGTATATGTTCCACTAACAATTGCTCCCGTAAGAGGAATTGCTTCATGAAGAAGTGTTCTAGTGTTTACTGTATCGTTTTCGTTTAGTGGTTTGAAAGTCATTTGTTTCCCCTTATTATAGTCTCAAGAATCTTACTGGGATGTCGATCATAACACCAGTTTTTACGCCAACGACTCGGATGTTTGAGTCGATGAATTTTACATCCGGATCACTACCGGTTTTTTGCATGATTAGACTAACTGTTCCACCCAACTGCTCGAACAAGAAAGAGCTTGTGTTCAAATCCATTGAAGATTGAAGTCTGAATTCTATACTTGTTCCTCGAGGCCCTTGAATTACTTGTGAGGCACTTACTGTGTCGTCAGTGATTTCTGTTACAAAAGTATCTCCAAGATCTACGGTGTAGTATGCGATGTTATCGTCATCTAAATAATCAAATGTAGCAAGAGTCCCTTGAGAATCAACCAACTTACAAAGACGGTTGTCCATTTGAACTGTGTAACTTGTTTCTTTTAGCTCGTCGTCTAGGCGGCGTTTGGGAGAGATCTCTGTTGTGTCGAGACCTTGATCAACTTTGATGACCGTACCTATCAACGATTCTCCGAACAAGAATCCTTTTTTGATCGAGCCATCAGGATTTCTACCAATACCAAGCTTATCGCTTGACCCATTGTTGTCTTCAGTCTCGCTATTGACCGGTATAGCAAAAGATCCTGATACTCCTGTTTCATCAGCTAACATGTTGATGTTAACTCCTTGGTTCAAACGCAACACAGGCAAGAACAGAAGCTCCATGTTTGTGTAAGTTTGAAGACGAGTCTTCATAGTTGAACTGTTGTTCGTGAAAGCTTCCAAGATTGGAGTTTGAAGAATATCCAAGTCATAGTAAGCAGAGCCACTAAGGTGGTTCCTGTCATATAGTGAGTAATCGACTTCTTCGTCGCTCAATGCGAATTTTGTGATTTGGAATGAACCATCACCTTTAGCCAACAACATTCGACCGTGGTCCGTCAACACTACATCTAAAATGATGTCTCCACTGTTATCCAAAAATCCCATTAAATTTTCTCCTACGATTCTAGAACCTAAATAGCTTATTTATTAGAATTCTTCCTCTGTTTTGTTTTTTGTTAAGTCAACGTTCAAAATAATGTCTATCATCTTTCCCGAAGTTTTCGATTTTATTCGAATTTTAAATTTTCGACCCCAAACTGCCTTTTGCTTTATTCCTAGATTCAGATTGTCCAACGTACCAATCAAGCTTCTTTTTCCAAACAAGACTGGTTGGGATTCGTTAAACAAGATGTGCTCAACAGCTGGTGTAACTCTAAGTAGTTTTCTAAAACCAAGAGCCGATTCCTTATCTCTAGGTTTTGGGAAGTGGTATGTGTCTGTTACTATTTTTGAATCATCGGCGTCAACCAACAGTGTGATTTCATAGACCATTGTTGGATTAGAAACCATTTCCTTTTGATTTACTGATCTGAACATATAGTAATACTTCTTGTTGGGTACAACATGATTTCTAAAGATTGCGTCCATTGTTTCGAAAGGCATACTTACTTCTCCAATCTTCGCATCTCGAAAGTTTGAGTATGACTTTGGTGGATTCTCAAGCCGAAAAATTTCATATAGCCCTTGATCTCCATATGTCTTAAATTTAAAGTTCCCATTTATGTCTCGACCATTTGGTATTCGTTGCATCGCTTCAAGTTGCAATCCATCTTCCCTAGTGACTGATATGAATGGAGATCTCATCTCTGTTTTTGTTGGAGACAAATACATCGATATCATTTTACCTGAGTCGTTCTTTGTTTTGAAAGACACTTGCGGATATACAGGCGGCATTTGAATTACATTGATTTGCTTTGTAAGTACGTCAAGCGGAATAATAACTATATTGGGCCTATTTGTAACTTCGATCTCAACATACTGATTGCTAGGATCTCTAGACTCTGATAAAATTCTATACGTGTATCTATTGCCTACGATCATATAGTGCCCAACAACCTTGTACGAGTATGACTTCCCATACTTCACTTGGGTATCAATAACTGGAGTGGACTCTCTCATAGCAGGAGCATATAAGGTTTGGAACAAAGTACTGTCTAAAACATTACCATCATGCTTCGCAACAGAATAACAAAATAATTCCTTATGTGCCTCGAAGTTTTTGTGAACCTCTTCATAAGTTCGAAATTTCGTCTTAGCGGCGTCTTTAAGAAAACCCTTCATCAAGTGCTTGCGAAGATCCAAAGACATCTTAGAAGGCCGCACAGACTCCTTCAGAGTAAAGAAATTATCAATGTCTAGTTCACGTTCTGTATTCAAAAAGGATGTTAGGTTATATAAAGGAACTGGTAACAATTCAGATACTTCTCTGTCTTGTTGTACATCAAAAGACCCCATGCTCTTTTCGCCGAAAAGATAGTCCTGCAAAAGATCATCAAATATCCCAAGCTTGACTGCGAAATTTGATAGACCGTTGTCGATTCGTTGATTAATTCTTAAGTAATTGTAGTATGGAAAGTTACTACTTCCCTGTTTTACTCCTTGATTAATAACATAATTTTTCATTTGATCGCCTCGACCAAAATTTATGATGTCGCTACTACCCTTTGCGATGCTCAAGAAGTCTTGTTTTGATACTTTGTCGATTGGTGCGTACAAATTGTATTCGGATATACCAACCTGAAGCTTATCGTATTCTTCGGAGATATAATTGAAGACAGTCTCAAAAGAGTAGGATGCTTGAGACTTAGATGTCGAATAGCTCTCTGTCTGTGTAGCTCCTAAATCAACCATTGCTGGTAATTTAAAAAAGTGATTAGAGTTTTCTCCGGGACTAAAATCAGAAGAGACCGAAGAAAAGAAGTTACCTTGAACTGATCCGGGTCTAACTTTGATCGTCGATACTTCGTAAAGTAGATCTTCGTCCTGCTTCATCTCGCTGCTAACAAACTCTATGTTGTATTTTGGCTGGAGACTTGGTGCTTCGATACGACTGGTAGTCATACCAGTTGGAACAACCACTGTTCCGCCACCAGAAGAAAGTAGTCCCGTATCTTTTATATTTTCAGTAACGACTAATTTGGGCACTTGTTCTTCCTCCGGTTGGTTGTATGTTTTGTTGCTGCGTTGTTTGCGGCTGTTGATTACCTTGTTGTCTTGATAAAATCATGTTTGATTTTCTATCTTGACTTTGCTTAACAAGATTTGATGAAGCAAATACTATCTGTTTTGTCTCCGACATGCCTTGTTCCATTGATATTTCTGGATCTATAGCCGAATCAATGATTAATTGAGTGCCTATATTTTCATCTGAGATTATGAATATAGAATTTTGTGCTAACAACTTCAGTTCTTTTGCTGGTTTAATATCCAACTCAGGCATTTCAACATATCTGAGTCTACACATAAGTCGTTTATTGCTTCTGAGGGCTATAGGATCTACTGCTTTCCATATTGGTTGTGATATATCGGGAGTGCCGTTTGAATCTATTTCGAACCCAGATAGATATTCTACTTTTTGTGATGTATGGAATATCATTTCTGTCGATATCTTTGTTTCCGAATCTTTTAGGATGTCCGAGTCTGATTGTAAAATATTATTCTTTGCGGCTCTTGATCTAGAGTTGATCAAAGCCTTTATTGGTAGCGGCATCATTTTAAGTTTCTTTCTATCAAATTTCGGAGAAGACTTAAATTTTTCAAATATATTGTTTTTTGATTGCAAGTCGTATGATATCTTTTCACGTTTAATGCTGATTCCTTGGGTCACTACTAGTTTTGTTTGAACTTGTTGTGTTCGTTGTGCTGTAGATGCTTCATCTAAATTGTTTCCAATATTCACCATCTCAGAATTATCTCCAAGATATTTTGCTACATCAAGATACTCTTCTACTTTTAAATTGTTAATCTTGAAAGGAATTCTCTTGAAGTTCAATTTTGTTCTTCCAAACCGTTTCTTTTTAAATGCCCTTCTTTTTTTAAGTTTTGGGCGTTTTCTTCTAATAGTTTTTTTGCGGGGCACAGGAGACGATGAGAATCTTGGATTGGATTGCTTTTCGGTTACATGAGTAATGAAGTTTACAGATATTCCATCTGAATCTAAGTTTTGTAATGATGTTAGGTCTTTGATTTCTGACTTGAACTTAAAATTAAGCGGAGACAAAAAACCCATCTTCGCAGAGTCGAGATCCTGAATTGCTTCCATGTCTTTTGAATCTAAGTCTACTAGATCTTCAGACATTGATGATTTAGATTCATCAAAAAATCTGCTTGCTTCCATATTAGCTCTTTCTTGATAGCCGGCTTTGGTGAAGGTGGCTAGTGATTTGTTTGATTGAACTCCTAAAAAGTCATATGAAGCAACAACATTATCAAACTTTACTGTCTCTTTGAAAACGTGATTTGCGAAGATCATTCCGGGAGTTATAACTTTGGTAGCTTTTTTTCCTCCACTTAGTCTCTCTGTTTTTTTATGAATATCAAAACGATTTCTAATTTTTATTAGCAAATCTGAATAGTCTGATATGAAATTGAGTGCATCATTGTTGGTGTAGTTGTCTGATTTAAAACCCTTCTTTTTGTTTTCAATCATTTCACCTTTATGTTCATCATCAATGTTGTAAACAATTGATAGATTCTGATAGTAATTCTCAATTGCAGATTCAAAGATTGACGGTACTTCTGTACCGCTCACCAACCTATTATTATCTCTATCGTATCGTTGAGGTCTGAATAAAAACTCTCGCTTTGCTTTTAAGTTTGAAATATTCTTTTCCATTTGATATACAAGATTGTTTAAGAACACCTCTGTTGAATCAGAGAATGAAATGGCAACTTCATAACGAAACTCTCCGCGAGTTCGTTCGGTCATCTCTTCATCCGTGAATTGGTATGATTTAATTAATCTATCTGGTGTTATGAATATTTGTGATACATTGCTTCTACCAACTAGGCGTCCATTATTCTCTACTGATGTAGCTACGGCTCTGTAGGAGCCCACTAGCTTTTGTCCAAACTTCCTTGTACCAAGTTTTGTATTGGCGACTTTAAGTCTAACTTGTTGTCTTCGTATTTCAAATGAATTTATGGAAATACTTCTCGCAAATAACTCAAACAAATCCTTCGACACGCCAAACATCTTACGACCATGCTTTGTCTTTGTGAGTATTAGGGTTCTCATATCAAGAGAGAACATACCAATTAAATCAGCTTTGTCTGTGTAAGATGTTGACAACTCGGAAAACATTGGCTTATCTTTAAAATTCAACTCTGGTCTTAGTGATAATGCTCCAGATCGTTTATCAATTATCTTGGTGTTCAAGACAGACTCTTTTGTGAGAGTCGGATGTGGATCAGAAGTGTGGTACGAGCCACCCATGAATTTTCCGTTATGTTCATGAATAGGACCCGACCACACAGTTCCATCACGCTCTTTATACAAAAATGATGTCTGTTGGATCTGACCTCCGACAAAAACATTCTCGGACTTGATTGCTCCATAATATTGCTTTAGCGGGCCCGTGAGTGTTATTCTAAGAGCTTTTGATAACTCTTCCGAGTCAACATAGGCAAAAACAAATAAAGTCATTTGTGGCGTATCCTCGGCGACGAGAATGGACTCTTTTCTGTAGAACTTTCTTGTTATTGATCGACGGTTGTTTACTTTTTTAAATTTTTTGGCTGGGATTTCAATTATGGAAGTGTCCGTCATGAATGGACCACGACGAATGATGTTTGGTAGTGGACTAAAAGTTCCCGATGTTATTCCATTGATCAGCTGTTGGTTTGATGTAGCGATGACCGCGACCTTCATGTAGCTCATTATAAGATCATCATCGGACCACACAAAAAATCCATCTTTCTCAATATCATGCATTGATAATTCAACTGAGATCTTTGAGTTGAAACGATTATTATTGCTCACCGTAATTTTTTCAATATAAGCATTCGGGAGATTCTCGAGACCAACAAGTACATTAGACATTAGCAATCCTCCACATCTGTTACTCTTGTTCTGTAGATGTCGAAGTCTACACCTTCGAGATCCGGACATTCAACATTAACATCCACAAGGATGTCTTGTGCTTTTAATCTCTGAACTCCTTTGCAGATTTCAGAATCTGGAATATTTGAATCCAGTTCAATGTTTAGCCAATATTCCACGTAATCTGGGGTTAGGTCAACCGATGCTATGCTGTCTTCCGCAAGCATCCCATCAACTATGGTTTTTTCGCGTGGTGCGAACTTTAGTTTCTTCGGAGTTTCTTCGTTTTCTTCGTAAAGAAATACCTCCATTTCTAGGCCGTCTTTCTGCAAAAATCCTTTCTCTTCGAGAATCTTACACAAAATCTGCTCGTCAACAAGGTGAACATATGTCCCATCTGGGAACACCTCCGAGACTGGTACGTTAGGAGATACCTCTTGCCCTCTTACGGGCGAATCATTTCTCTGATTTCTTATTTCCATTGTGTACTCGAGAGTTGTTTCAATCTGTGGTATTCGTTTCGTATGAGTTGTGTCGGATCCGGACACAGCGATAAACGGAGAACTACTTGAAATCTCTCCGAGAAGGAAAGATACGTTCCAACTTGGGGCTTCCTCAAACGTACCATCGGAGGTTCCAAGGGGCTCGGTAAGGTAGTTCATTGCGATCTTTGAATAAGGTCGTGAAGAGTCTTCATCACGCTCGAATGAGGATAGTTGAAGCTCTGGAGATACCAGATCTCTTTGAGGTCTCAGGCTTGGAGTACTACCCAATATTCTCTCTTTGGTAACATCTTGATCCTCTGTGTCTCCACCATACTGGAGATCATAGATGATATCATCGTCAAAGAACGCGTAATACTTGGGCATCAACTTCCCATTTGAGAGAAGCGAACGCCCATATGGAGTTAATTCAATTTTAAGAACATCTTCTTTTTTGTTAAAAAACGTCATTCAGTTCGTCCCTTTCCTCTCGCCTTGTTAACCATCGAGGGTGCTCGAGTCTTTTTCGACTCCACCTTCTTGATGGACTTCTGTCCTTTATCGTCATTCTCAATGTTTCCGAATGATATTTCGGCATCAATCTTAACTAGTTCTACGAGTGAAAAGAAATCGTATGGCCAATTGTAGGTAACCCCTAAATCGTCACCTGTTTGTCCTTGAGCGTTTTCAAGTTTTTGTAAAGAGGTGTCTTCCGTTGTCCCTTTCTTAGCTACTACTTTATCAAAGTAATTTGTCTTCGCACGTCGTTTGGCTTTAAAGACCATCCATTGGATATTTGACGGAATGCCGTTTCCTTCAGCGTTATCGTCGAGAACTCCGTTTTTAACAACGGCGCCTCCACCAAGAAGTTCGTGAGCTAGCAATTCATGAGAAATTGATGCCTCTGCTTCCTCCATTCTTGTTCCAATTTCCGGTGATAAGTTTTGCCAAATATCTGAAAGATCTTGTTTTGATAGGTTGTGCTTAAATTCAAAAATATACATTGCGAAAGGGTCAATTTCTTTATAGCGTACAAAGTCCATTGAGGGCGGGAACACGTACTTCTGCATATTCTTTACCATTTGGTAAACAGAATTCCCAGCTTTTGGGGCACCTCCCGATACAAAAGTATCGGGATCAACTTCCCTCTTTACAGCTCCTATGCAAGAGTCAATATCTTTACGAGGTATTGAAAAGAATTTGCGAGTTCCGTCTTTTTCAATAAATGGAACGGCAACAACTGCTTCGGAAATTTGTTTAACATTAGCGACTTCACCAAGTCGAACTTCTTCTTTACTAAATCCGACAAGATCAGCCAATGATTTAACTTTCTTAGACCCTCTTGTAACTCCTAGTGCACCTCTTAACCATGCATCTGGGATATCAGAAACTTGTAGGTAAATTCCCTCATTTTCTTTTGGTAGATCTCCGTATTGATGCCACATTCCTCTGGGAACTTGGGACTTAGCGAACTGTGGTGCTGTGCATGTTTCTCTAACGGGATCTTCAAACTTTCTTGTGCCGGTTCTAGGTTTCTGGTTTGTAGGATTCAGATACTCTTCTAATTGATCAAATCTATTGAAGTTTAAAATTGGAGTTTCAAACTTTGGCTGAATAATCCATCTAGTCTTACCTTTTACAGTGTCTCCGGAGGCTACTTCCCTCGTTTCACCATTCGATTTGGACCTCATTGTCTTGACTGTTCCTTTACCAAAAATATTAACAGATGAACTAAGTTGCATTGCGTTATTATTGACGTGCATAGGGCTTTGGGGCCCAATATTGTACCAGTGATATTGATTAACTACAGCTGCACGGCCGACAGTCGAGAAGATGCCAACAAATGGTTCGGCCCATTTTAACGTATTGGGGTCTGAGGTGGGATAAAGATCGCTAGGGTCCTGCCATTGGTCGAAATCGGCATCGTACTTGCTATCAACAGTCAAGTTAGGAAATCTAACGCTTTGCGAATGTATCAGCCTCGACCAAGGAGGATTTTGGGAGCCGCTAGTAATATAGTTGTTGTAGATACCTGTTGCGCTACTTCCAGTGTATCCAGTCAAATCTCTCATTGCATCTTGGTGGGAAGGAGACCAATATCTAGTATAATATGGAAATTCTCTACACTGCGACATAATTTCTTCTAGACTGTATTTTTTTGTTTCGTCCGCATAAAAGATTAAATCACACCAAGATTCACCGTGGTAATATGGAGGAGTATAAGGAAAATTATATCCCCAAGAGGACCCAAGATGAGATTCTATTCCTCCATAATCTCTATATTTACCGTCGCCAATAACAGGAGGTCCAAAAGCCGATGGTCTTGAATACATCGTCAAGGTTTCTCTAACTGTAAACTTGTCGTCTCCTAGGTTTGGGGCGGACCCAGGAGTTCCACTTTGGTCAACGACATCTTGTGGTGGTGTTAGTTGAATCCCGTCGTATCCTCCAAGCAGCTGATTTGCTTTGTTTCTACTTTTCGTCATTTTCACACGCATCAAATAGAAGTTACCTGCTTCAGCGTTTCCAAATTCTGGGCTTTGCTCTTCCAACGAAGATATGGTTCGCATCCCCTCATCTTTTAAAAAGAAATCGGGCACTTCTGCTAAAAAGTTGGACATCATTTTTTTGTATAACGGATCCCCAAGACCAGTCCACCTAGTGCTTATTGTTGTTTCCCCAAGTGCAAAAGGGTGGGGTTCTTGCAGGACCAAAGACTTATTAGATAAATATGGAGCGGGATCTACCAATGCTTCAAATGGTATTCTAGTGGTAAACATTGACTGGAAATCACCTCTGGTATTTGAATTGTTTGTGTGACCTAAAAGAACATTGTTGAATTTTGTTTGATATTGTGTTGCATTAGAACCACTTCTAATTCCTCTTTCTGTGGCGAAGACTCTTGTCGAAAAATCAAACGAAAAAGGGTCGGTCTCGTCATCGCCGTCATCCGATTGAGCAACAGAAACATAATCTTCTCCAAAAATTATTGGCCAATCAACGGCAACACCTGATTTGATTGTATTAAATAAGATTCCTGGTGAGAAAAGTGGCTCTATAACAGGTTTTGTAGCGAATTGTTCAAAGTCACCCAAGCCTACCCCCTGGATTGAGCCTAGGGTTCCTTCTCTTGGTGGGTTTATACCATCTTTATAGCTTTCGTAGAATTGTTGTGACAACTGTGTGCATCGATCCGCAGGATAGAATCCTTTATAAGGCAATAATTTTTTGATAGCCTTACATTTAATTTTAATTATACTTTCTTGTGCTAAATCTTTGTGATCTGATTTGACCACATCAAAATGTTTGAGAAAATCAGAATTGGATAATACTTTATAAAAATTATTTGTGCTTGTTGTAGCATTCTCTTGTCCAAGAGCCCCAGATATTTCAAATATGTCTTCGAGCTCTGCTTCAAGAGAATTGTTCAAATAAAACTCAACGTGGTTGCTAATTCTAAATTCAGGTATTTTTGTAAAGCCCTTACCTTTTCTTCTAGTTTCCTCAGAAAATAGTGAGTATGAATCATAAAATGGCTCTTTGCCGGATTGTCTAGGGGCGTCCCAAACAGCAGTACCGTTAAAAATTGAGGCAGTATGATTTGAAAAGAAAGCAGCATCGGTACTAGCCGTCGCTAACGAATTTTCAAAATCTGCTTTGAGCTCAAGGGTGGCAGGCAGTTTTGGACCACTCGGGTTGATCGGCGAATAGTAATTTTTCAATGTGTGAAGTCTAGAATACACAGCAGAAGAAGTGAGTAAATTATCTACCGAGACCTTAGATGGTGGCGTGGCGGGAGCCGTAGTGCCGAACAAAGTAGGGATACCTGTGGTTGTAAAAAAGAACCCTCCGTTAGTAAAAGAGGAGTATCTGTTTTGTAAAATACCAGGTCCAGACTCTGCATTATCTGCGTCGTGACCTCCAATGTCGTATTCCTCAACCTTATCATCGCCAAAACTGACTGTATTAATTGTTGGTATTGTTCTGGTTGCGAAATCTTCTCTAGCATCCAGTGGCCACATTGATTGTGACGGCACAGTAATACTAAATCCGTTATCAGCATTTACTTGTCTTCTATCTGTTCTGTTGGATCTCCAAAAAGTATTTACAAAATGATTGCGAGATCTTGTATCGTCTAGATATGCATATTGAGCTTTCGGCCATATGGTCTGTCGATAAGTAAAAAGTGAAAACGAGTCGAGCATTGAGCCTTCATCTTCAAGCCCTCCGTCCAAATACATCTCTATGAGAGCTTCATAGTTATCATCTGTTTCTAAGATAGTGTTGAAGTATTCATTTGCTTGTTTGTTCGCAAAAAATTCTGTTTCGTTGTTGAATGCTGTTTTAAGCTCTACAGGTCTCATCCTGAAAACACCGAGCTGATCGTTATATAATGAGACTTCTCCAATAACTGAGATCGGAAGGTTTTGAGCGATCACAGGTTCAGTAAGAGTTACGATGTCTCCGTATCTTGCTTGTTTGTCTCCGATTTTTGCGCCCGGTTCTTGCACATATGTGAACGTGTTTGTTAATCGGTGAGCTCTCGACAAGTGATTTTGAGAGACTCGCATTTGCTTCCACATTGGATATCCAAATGGGCCGTGGCGATGAAGATTTAAAAGCACCATAGTTTGGGGCGTAGTATGTTCAGTTAAGTTCGAAACATTTCCATTGCCCGCAGTATTGGTATACCTATAGGTCCCACCAGTAACATAGCCTAATGTATTGCCTCCAACTGCACCGGTATCTGTTAGAATCGGATCGTAAATACAAATGTTTACTCCGAGAAAATCTTTATAAGTTGTCATTTAACACCCTTTTTTAAACTAAATAGTTCATTATGGTGAAGTATCTAATTTTGCCTGATCAAAGGTTACAGAAGAAGACACTTCATTTCCTTCACAATCTCTTACAAAGAATACGGCATCAACTTTTGGACCATCTTCTCCGATGGCTTCATAGACAATAGCGCCAGAAGGAATTGGAGTTTGGTCAGAACCATATTCATATGTAACGGTTGCACTTCCGGATGTTAAAGTAACCTTATACTCTAATGGATCTGTACAGCATCCTGAATAACTTCCTATAAGCTCAGTAAGGTGTGTGTTGCCTTCCCAAACTCTACCTGATTCATTGGCGTCATTCTCATCTCTTACCAATATAGTTGATCCATCTGATGCAACTGCTTGTGTGGCGTCATCTCCAGAAAGTGTGTATTTAACCGTCAAGCTAAGACTAAAGTCTTCGGCGCATGCCTCGCATTCTACATCAGATATTGTTGGAAAGTTGATCGCTGAATCAATACCAGATGATGAGCTTATAACACCACTTCTCGGCGCATGGGTCAAAACACTTTGGCCTGCTTCCCAATTCGATCCACTGATGGCTGCATTAATCCAAGAGTACTGGAAGTCGGAAGCGGGGATTGGAGTGTTGAAGTGCATGTTGTCGTGTCTGCTTGTTGGAGCGTTGATTCCACCTGTAAAGTTCGAGGAAGTATCCGTTCCACCATTTATCTTAAACTTGGAGGATAAAGGAGAATTACCAGCAATTAACATGGTTGTATTTCCATCAGGACCCGTTGTCGCCTGAGTGAAAGTCAGTGTGTCGTTAGGATTCGTAGTTGTAGATGTAGTTACTATAATCTTTCCATTGTGTCCATTGGCGGATTCAATTGCAGTTTTAAGTTCTGCTGCAAATTTTGCCTGTGTTGGTGGACCCACTACGGCGTTATTGACGCGGACTACACCTCCCCCTAAATCGTCTCCAGTGGAAGCGGATCCACCAAAATTAAATCTATAAATCCTAGTTGTTCCGTCGGTAGACGTAAGAGTTAATGTTTCATTATCTCCATCTAGATCGGTATAGGTAGTTGTGATCATTTGGAATGTTGCAGTTGCGCCCAGTGCAACCGGACCAGACTCAGTTCCTTTCGCAATCTTTGTTGTATTTCTGTGTTGCTTGTGAAATGATGCTTCTGTTACATAATCTTCTGATCTGATTGCTCCATGCTTGGAATCAATTCCAAATTGACCTTGATGTCTCGCTCTCAAAGTTCTCAAGCCTTCTCGACGGTTTGAGTGCGAATTCACTCTGATTGTATCAGCCTCACCAGAGCTATCTCCAACTACGGTCAGGTTGCGGAAATTAATTGAGTTGTATGCAGAGAATTGTTGGGTCGCAACATCCAGATATGCAGGCGAGTTAACTTCGGGACCACCGGGTGCTGAGAATTGAGTTCTGATTACGTGAGCAGAACCAGTATGTTCTCTGTCTTGCGTGCCTGTTTGATTTGCTGCATCGGTTCCTTCCTCAAACTGGTCACCACCCGAGAAACTAAGAGCGATTGCTCCGGCTGGAAAAGTAGTGCCTGTATTTCCTGAGGACCCTTCTGTGTTTTGGGTTACGATAATGTTATAAGGAGGCCCAGCGCTTGTTGCTGTAAAGCTTGGTGGATTCATTGCATTGATTTTACTCATTAAAGCAAGTTGGACGTCCACGCGGAGAGTTAAGCCATTAATATGAAAATTAGTGGTGGCTCCGGGAGAATAAGCAGCAGTGTTACTACCAGCCGTATCGGTGATTGTAAATGTTGTTGTTACTCCACCAGTGTCTGTTAGGGTAAACGTCTTATTGTTGCTAGCAACCAACGTAGCCTTGTCTACTGTTGTGATTAATAATGTAGCAGATTCGCCCGACAATCTATTGCTTGGTTCGCCATTTGGCTCATTCAAGGCAATGTTGCCCTGTGTACCAGCTTTCTGTGAGATTAAAGTCGCATAGTTTGTGGTTTGGGGCAAGATAGAAGAGATTGAGCTCGGCAACAGATTCCCAGCTCTCTTCAAGAAGTAACCTTGGTCTCCGAATGTTGAGAACACCTCATACTCATGTTGGTAGTTTCCGTGATATACGGAGGACGTTGTTGTTTGGATGTTCTTGATATTGACCGGACGCTTTGCTCGTTCTTCGCGATAGAAGATTGAATACATTCTTTGTTCATCTGGGAAAGTCCCATCGTTACCGATACCATAGTCTGGTGCTGTAAAACCGAGAGCACCATCATCGGGGTTACCATCGATTCTGTCTCTGTCTGTTGGATCGGTTGTTGGCGTAAGTAGCGGATTTTTTCCCAAGAGCAATCGGTACCCTTCTGGTCGCGAGAATTCATCGTCCAAATTATTTGTGCTTGATCCGGTTACTGTTCGATCCTTTCCTATACTGTTAAGAGCGGTGTGTCTGTGTTGATGTCCTCCGACCCATTTTTCGGTGAAAGGGCCTTGGATTGCAATTTCGTTTGAGATGTCGGTCGTATCCGAATGTAGATTAACGATGTTGACGCCGGGCTTAAAGCCGTCCTTTACTACCTCGTTATATCCAGTAGCAACGCTACTTGAGACTATGTTACCCAAGAACACGTTGCACACCTTTCTTCTAGAAGTATAATCATCATCAGAAGTCAAAGGTCCATATCCTACGCCATTGAGTTCTGTGAATTTACCGAAGATACCGAAACCGTCATATCTTATTTTTTCCGATGGTCCTCGCTGGTCTTGAGTTTTTGAAACCTCTTCAACGTTCAATCCAAACCCAGTTCCGGCACCAATTGTAACAATATTTGATGGAGCACCTGATAATCCAATACCAGAGTGCAAGCCAATACCAGATCTCAACAAATCTCTGTCTTTATTTTTAACATAGTTTGTTCCACCATGGATCGTGTCTGCGAATTCTATCTTCGCACGATAAGGTCTCGAGAATCTTCTAGTTGCATAAGTTCTTCCGTTATAAACGCCCGGTGCATCACCAAAGCCACCAGTGAATTCAGTTGGTATGGTTAGACCAGTAGCTCCGTCTGGTTGGGTGATTACTGTGTTACCTATTGACCCTAGAGTGTTTTGAGTCACAAGCACATTATCGCCTGAGGTTGTGGCTGTGAATCCTATAGAGGTACCAGCATTAATTCTTGTAATAATTTGATCTCTAACATCTGTTGCCGGGGTTGCACCAAGCATTCCAATCGTAATTGTTCCTGCTGGTCCTTTTCCATCTTCACCACCAGGAGTGTAAGCATCGGTATTGTTGCTGATTGCTAAACCTAGGGAAATGTTATATGTTGTCGTAATACCAGCTGCGTCTGTTAGTGTAAAGTCTTTTGTATCATTCAGTGACGCTTCAGGAACGGTGATAATTAATGCTGCTGCAGCAGTCGAACCTGATAGTTTTATCGGGTTTGTAAACTCTTGATCTGTTTGTCGAATGATAACTTGTCTTATTTCCTCAGTTCGTTCACCGACAATGGCTGGGATTGAGGGGGTGACGGTGGCTATAATATCATCTCTTTCTTGCCTTTCCATTCTCCACAGAGAGTTGGAAAGCTCGGCGTTGTTGATTGGAATTGGAGCATGTCCGATTCTCCAGTTGTAGTTCAGTTCCTGCACACCTCGGATGGATGCTTCTGTCGATGTAACGGTCTGAAGAAGTCCGATTTGTCGTTGATACTTGTCTCTCTCGAGAATGTGCGGTTCGATAACGTCAACAACACCACCGGCAAAATTAACCGATGCAGGAATAAGTTGGTTGATCATTTCAGAGATTGATTGATCGATCCATTTAAAGTAATTAAAGAACTTATCAAAATTAAGACCTGTTTCAACTCTCTGATGGAATAGCTGTCTTGCTTTCGCAATATCTTTGTATTCGATTCGATATCGATCTACGTGACGACCGAACAAGTTTGAGAACTCTTGAGTTGTTGAAAACAACTTTAGCATCTCCTCAGATACGATAGCAGCAGGAGACTTCTCGAGGACGAATAGATTATCACTTATGTCGTCGTCCTCGGCAAAGTTAATCTCTTGTTCGCCTTTGATATATATATTGTGTGTATTGAATGAGGTCTCGGGCAATTGCTTCTTGCTAGCATAGAGGAACTCGTTTTCCAAAAATGCAGCAGAAGAAGTTGGAAAGTTGAACCCTCTACCGTCATGTTCTCGACGGATTAAGTTGTCCACCCAACCATAGATTGTGTCGGAAGATCCAGACGTAGTGTCTTCAATCACGAACTCTCCAGAAGAGTCAGATCCCGTGACTGTGTCGAAGTCCCAGTTTAAGATCGACAGATCCATTGTTGGTATCTCTATACCGGTAATTGCGAATGCTGTTGATCCGTCAATAGATTTGTGATTACCATAGTTCATTACGTCTTTGTTGTGCTCTTGAATTGAAGAGTTGGGCAGGTAATCAAGCCATGCAGATACACGACCAAACTCTAAGTCTGTCCTATGTAAGACTGACCCTGTGAAGTTTTCATAATGGGCAGCAGCATAGATTCTCTTTGGTGCTTGCAAATATTGGGAACCTGTTGCGTTGTCTACTGTGGTTGTAACAAGAACTTCTTCTTTTAACTCATCAAAGTTGTGTGATACAGCGTAAAGCTCAATGTCGTAATCTGGTGTGGTATTTGTAACGTTACCAGCGTATGGATAAGTTTGCGGTTTGATTCTCAAAGCAACATTATAATGATCGTTATCGTAAATGTCGTAAATGAAATCTGATTCTGCGTAGATTGTTTCAGTCTGATTCTTTACAACAAACTTCGCATTCTCGGACTCGAGAGAGTCTCGAACAAGATATACTTGGAGATCTCGACCTTCGCCGAATGTAGATGTACCGCCGCTGAAGTTTGCAGAAGACATTGTTGTTGCAGGTGCCGAAAATGTTATTGTTGTATTTCCCGTTTGACCACTGGTTGCTTGAGTAAGAGACAATACTGTATAGCTCCATGAAGCTGTTATTTTTCCGTTATGGCCACTGGATCCATTGATTACATTTCGAAGACCATTACGAGCTGAGTCATATAGACTTGCTCCAATAGCCACGGCAATGTTGCCATTCGGTAACACGTCGCCATTTGCTGCTGTTTGAGAAAATTCATAAGTAATTGAGGTTCCATCAGTCGATATTATAGTAACTGTTTGACCATCATAATTTGCAATCGACCACCCTTCAGCACCTGAGGCTGCCGGCATTGCAATTGTTGTTGTCGCAGCAGCAGTTGGTGTTTCAGTTGCCCACCATGTATAGTCTGCGGGAAAGTTTGGAGAAGCTTCATGAAAACCCATCACAGATGCGGATAGGAATGGGGTGGCGAAATATCCATTCTCACCGAGTTTTGGTTTGTGGGGCACTACTATGTCGGCTTCCATTGTAAAAGCCGCTACAGAGGCATCAGAGGCCCCAGAAATGAATGTTAGCGTACCACTTTGATGCATGGTTCCTGAGAGATGGTTCACATTATTGAGATTTACGTACTTCTTCTTAACAGACGTTGATCGATACTTATCTCCAAGATATTGCTTTCCTCCATCTGTATATTGGTTGAGTTTGATTAGTTCGTCGTCAATACCAAAACATCGGATGAGGTTACGGATTGACTTCTCGGTGCCTTTAGTGTTATAGATATTCTCGAGGTTGTTGTAAATGTTTGTGTAGATCAAGTTCTTGATCTCGTCAATGTTGAGGTCAAATTGTCCAGAGCCGTAGTCAATGCTAGAGAAGGACTCGAATACTTCCGATGATAAGAACATCTCGCTTGTTGTGAAACCTTTGTTCTTAAGAAGTTCCGATGCAAATGGAGCAGCCTTGTAACTAGACGAGATGTATTGCTTGTCTTGCAATTTGCTAAGAGAGTCGATTTGTACTCTCAAGGTATCCATGTAACTTGATAAGATGTGAGATATCTTTCTTAGATTTTGATCACCCTCTTCTTGATCTTCTTCAACAAGCCAGTTTGGAAGCGATCTATAGAATGCTTGACCTCGACCAGAGTCATAGTCTGAGCCACTAAGAATCATTTCTGCTTCGAGAGATACAACGCTTGGGTGAGTTGGATAGATGATTGGGGTCGGTGCTTCCGTATAGCCAGACAGGGTCATTGCAGAATCTGTTGATCTTGCTGAAGATCCAGGATAACCAGTCCATGTACCGTTAGCCAAACGACCAGAGTAGTCAAGGACCGTTGAGTCGATTGAATTAGTTCCGGTAATACCTTCGTTGAACTTTAGGTAAACACCGAGATCCGAAGTGTTATCGTCAGTGTTAGCTCCACCGCCAATCTCGCGGAACCAGTTTAACTTGATTTGTCTCGAGGTTCTTCTAGTCTTCCAGAATCGGAACTCATCAAGTTGAGCGGATAATTTACCGCCATTTACAGATCCTTTGCCGCTGGTTATTTCAGTTTGCATTGCACCAATGAAACCATCTAGGCGACCAGGTAGTGTTGCAAAATTAGTTGTGAGTGTATCTGAATTAACCTCTGCTCCATTCGCATAAAATCTAACTGTTGCATTAGAAGTTCCGTCTATAACAGAAAGAGCATAGTGATTCCAGTCGGTCTCAGTCGTTCCCATTGCGAAGGTTGATGTGTCGGACGTACTACCAGAGGCAATAGTTAACGACATTTTTTTTACACCACTATCGTCGAACGTTTCAAGAAAAACCCTAGAGTATCCGGTCGATCCTCGAGCTACTCCGTTCCAAAGATCTAAAACAACCTCTTTATTTGCACCGTCATATGAATCTTTCTTCATCCAAAATTCTATTGTAATCCCCTCGTTCGTAAAATCACAATTAAAGTTTTGCGTTCTATTGTTAGCTTCATCATAACGCGCAGAGTACTCAAGATGTTCATCTAAGTTCGTAGCAGTTGAGTTGATGTGAAGTCCGCCGTGAACTTCAATGTATTCTGGTGCGGTAGTTTCTGTGTACCCTCCCGATGCCGATATGGTATTCACAGTCGTACCAAGCTCAACGAACCCGGTAGTCTTTGGATACTTGTTCTCAAACAACCAGCGCTCTAGGAATGACGACTTCTCTTCAAAGTCGATCTGTTCAGCTTTCGACCCATCGTAGGGATAGTCTTCGTAGATTCTCTTGATCGCTGCTTCGTAGTAGAGTTCTGCAGATCCGTAGAACACAAAGTTCGCAGGGTCCGAGAAATCAATTGGTGGAAGATATGTTTCACGTTTCGCAACAACTTCGTCAATGAAGTCTGTTGATTCAACGTCTTTTGCTACATCTTCGTAGTTTGTTACAGTTTTACCGAAAAGTTTTTTAATGCTCATTGTTCACCACTCTAAACTTATGCTTGAAAGAAAGTTGCTCATGCGTCTTCGTTGCGACACTGTATAGAGCTAACTCAATTTGATAAGTGAAGTTTGGCTCTAACATACCTATGTCTAGATCAAAGTAGTTGCCTCTAGAGTCGTACGAAAGCAGAGTTGAGTTGTTTGTGGTGTCGTAATCAAAGATTGTTTCATTTGTAACAACCTTAGTAATTTTAAAATGAAGGTTCTCGAATACTTCAGTTGTTGGGGTCGATGCAGCTGTTGTGAAGATCGCAGGGCTCCAGTTTTTCTGTCTGATATAAAAGTAAAATCTGCTGGTTTGCTCGGTGTAGTGAAAGCTTCGATTGTTAGATACAGCAACCACAAGATGATTATCTGGTGCTGACGATAAGGCAGTTGCATTTTTTACATCAATTGTGCCTGTATGATATTGTGTTGCACCTTTGTACCATACATCTCTAAGCACTGATGCTGTTGTGTCTATACACACGCTAGCAGTGTAGATTCCCGTCTCAACGTGTCCTCCGGTTGCAGGAGTGTCTCCACATTGGGTCAGTGCAGAACCTCCCAAGGTGTCGTATAGATCCACATATATGGGCCCTGTACCAACGTCAGGGATATTCGCAAGTTGTCCACGGTGATAGTTATACAGATACAGGGTATTAATATTGTCTCCGGCAGGTGCAAGAGATGAAGAGGCATAGAAGTTGATTCTGTCGTCTTGTATTGTTGAGTCCCATCGAGCTTCCAAACAAGGGCGCTTGTGAAAGAACTCAGTTCCTCTTGCGAAGAACTTCTTTGTGTAATACGATCTTTGTTGAGCAGTCAAAGCAGTAGGTAGTTTTACCATGAACCCTTCATTGGATCTACCGGTATTCAACCATGCTTCAACTTGAGTTGTTACATCAACGTTTAGATCCTCAGTGCCTATTGGAAAAGATTGTACCGAAGAAGTGTTCGCATACAAATCTCCTCCCTCAGATGACCAAGCAGTAGAGCCTGATCGGATAATCCAGTTTGATCCGAAGCCGGAGGATACGTCTTTGTAGCTTTCCATATCCAAACCAAGACCCTCTTGCCAGGCAGCATTTACACTGTGAACTTCAATGTCGAACTCGCGAGGCAGGGTTGAACCATGCTCTGCATTGAATAGTCTGAGATAATATTTTGCGTTCGAAGGAATAATTCCGGAAGCTATGTCCGCTTGGATCCCGGCCAAATCAAATTCAATTAAGATTCTCGCTTCTTCTGTGGAGAAGCCGCTGGAGCTAGACACTTGGCCATAGATGCTGAAGACCTCGAGAATATCTGATTGTCCCATACTAGCAGAGACTGCTCGGGTGGTCAAGTTAGGCTCGAAAGCGTTTGAGATTGTGTTATCTTTCGCTGCAAAGTATCGTTTGATCATCGTATTAGAGTCCCCTTAATATCTCGGTTTGGAAATTTCAATTCCATAATGGCGTTCTTTGGAGTCATGATGTATGTGCCGTCTGAGGACATAGCTTCATCAAAGTCTATGTTCGTTGAAGAATAAATGACTCCACGCTTATGGACTACTTTTACAGTTTTTACATCAGCCACGCCTTCGACTTTACTTAATATGGAATAAAGTCTGGTAATGTATATTGGTTCTCCGATATAAAGTTGGTTCGAAAAATACTCTTTGATTGCTGCATTGCACTTACCAATAATGTTTACATCCTTGAATCTTGTATCTAGAACAACCTTGTAGTCAACACCAAAGTTAACAATCTTAGCATCAAAAATATCAACAACATCATTCATTGCTTTGTACTGGGCAATCCAGTTTTTCATATTTGACTTAAGTGATGAGCTTGCTGTTGTAAGTTTTCCGTTCTCGTTTTCGGAGATAACATAAATTGCAGCTCTTCTATTTGTTGCGGAGGGATCGTTTATCACACTTACTCTTTTTATGATACCAAATTTGTTCGGCATATTATAGATCATTGATTCGTAATCTTGTCGAGTGACGGCTCTTGATTGAGTAGTATAATAGCCCTTGGCTCTTTGTTTTAATTCTTCAGTAGTAATTTGTTCAGTAGATCCGACAATGGGTTCTTCGTTTGTAATTTCCAAAGAGGTAATAACAGAATTCTTCTTACTTTGAATTAGAGCTATCTCATTTGGAAACTTAAATCTAGAATTTAAAATATTCGTTATTGTATTTACTGCTGCATTTGCAGAATTTGAATCGTTTGATTTCAATATAATCGTCAATGTTGTACCAGATGGGGAGATGCCCAGCTTTGTTGTTCCAACAAGCTTTGATGGATCGAATCTCAGATTAGAAACATAAGACTTTCCGTGCATTTGTATTGCGACTTTCGCAGGATCTACAATCTCGTCTTCATCAGATGATTCTGATCCAAAACCAAACTGCAAATATGTCCCAGTATCATCTTGCTCAACGACAAATCTTCTAGCTGCAGAGAATGGCTTCAGAATGCTTCTAACGCCTTCGGCTGTGGCATTTCTATTTGTGGTTTCTTCGAACACCACTTCTTGAGATAGGTTGTCTACTTCGTAGTATTTGTTACCATCTGAGTCTACCACATCAATGACCTCAACTATATCATCTCCTCCGACTCTTACTCTTTTAAATCTTTCAAAAGATGAGTTGGTTAGATCGACAGTTGCTCTGGAAAATATACCTGAAGATACTTGTCCATGTGCTTTGACGGCAAAAAATGTTGTACCACCGGTAGTGTTATCAAAACGTGCAGCAACAATTTCGTTTGAGGCGTCTCCAAAGTTAACATCTTCTGTTAATATGAAGTTTCCTCCGTTTGAACTGGAGAACGATGCACCTTTGCGAATGATGGGCATGTAATCAAAATCAGGAGCTGTACCGTCAGTATTCCCAGGCACTAGGCAAAATAAAGAAATAGTTCCATGTGTACTTGGTGCACCAGCGTATTTGAAACCCAGTGCTCTAGCGTGCTTTCGGACATTGTTGAATTCAATTGCTGTATCTAGAAATGATTCGTTTGTTTGATAATCAAGGTAATATGATAGAACGTCTCCAACATAAGAAACAGAATCTATCAACAAAGAGTTTATTGTTGATTTCGAAAAATCTTTCCACTCATTTGGATAAAAACGCTTTGCGTGTTCTATTAAATCCGATCGGATTGTGTCGAAATCTCGACTAGTATACTTAATTGGTGTTTTCTTTTGCTTAGACATATGAGACCCTCGTCAACAACTAAATAGTTGATCCAATAAAAGCGATTAACCTTTAAGACACCTCGACCTCAAAAAGCTCGGGAATGCTTAGTCCGTTATATCTGAATCTTATTTGAGTTCTCAATATTTGATTATCTGAGTCTATTTGAATATTGATTCCATCAATTTGGACATAAGGCATGTAGGTTGTAGTTTGACTGCGTATCTCACCCTTAATCAGAGGTATTGAGATTGTTGCATCATTCTCGAACAAAAACCCAGACAGTCCTACTCCAAATTTTGGATCAAACACGTATTCACCCTTTCTGGTTAATAACAACATTTTCATATTTTGTTTTATGGCCGACGTCGTATCGTCGTTAGGGTGACCAGCGATTCCAGCATTAGAATCGCTATTCATGTCTATTGGAAATATTATTGATAAAGACATTGTTAATCCTCAAATAATGCTTGGAACTCATTAACGCAAGGCTGTCCGTCTTCATCGAATGGATTTGCATCAACAATCCTTAGTCTTTTCAGGAAGCCTACACCTTTAATATTTAAATAGATGTCGGGTATTAAATTCTTAAGGAAATCAATATTAGATGTTCTACGTCGTGACCTACCTCCATCATCATCATCTTGAGAATTGTAAATAGATCCAAACTGCTTTCTCAATACTTTCTTAGTATCGTTAAAGATCTTTTCTTTCCAACCATCGTTAATCATCGCTTTTCTACTTTCATCTTCGACTTCTACTTGTCCAATTGAATTGATAAAATTTTGGAAAGAATAAATTCCGAATAGAGAGCAGAATGAACGAGTCTTGATTACTTTATCAAACAAGATTTTGTAATCTTCTGTTTCAGATAGATGATCCACATAGCACTTTATGTCTTCACCTAGATTTGGATCTTGAAGATCTAAGTCTTTTATCTTATTGTCGATCAAATCTAGCTCATATGATGCAACGGGGAAATATGAAACTCCAAACGATTCTTCCCCAGAAGTAATTGAGGAAGGTATTCTTTCAATAGATTTTTCCAAATTTGGTTGTAAACCGATTTCTTTGTCCAAACACATCATTAAACGAACACCAAACTTAACTCCTATGGTACCTTGTATGGTACCCTCTACTATCCTTGCATCGCCGAAGTAGTCCGACAACATTAGTTCTTCATCATATGTTGATCTGTTGGAGATCATTTGTTGGAACTCAGATATCTTCATAACTTGTTCTGTAGCATCTTTATCTGTTACTCTTACGTATTTTTCAAGATACATAAATCCTGTCTTTTTTATCTCTTCGATAGTTTTAGAAACAGGTCCAAGGGGACATACCAAATCAACCCCGGCACAATCAACTATGTTTCCATATGCTGTCTGGGATCCCCCCTCTATAACTTCTTGTTCAACAGAGGTAAGTCCAGCTTTTATATCTGATTGATCTACTATACCGTCTGTGGATAGCATATATCTTTGTATATTATATATGTG
>VMHT01102765.1_pt1 | contig 25510 bp, 36 predicted proteins | sample 4693611 | NCBI WGS metagenome assembly VMHT01 (sample SAMN12280063, study PRJNA550983) | marine metagenome | isolation source: seawater sampled from same location over 5 years 0.02-0.2 micron viral filtrate | place: USA: collected off the coast of southern California halfway between the port... ...
AGAGTCTTCTATGTTGGGGCTACTCGTGCCAAAAAAAAATTAATAATCGTGCATACAACGGAGGCGCAGTTTGAATATGAACCGATATTCTTCCACGATCGACAAGCATCGTAAACAAGTAAATCAATTAGATAAAGCTGCTGCAAAGCATTTAGTACGACTTGGTGTTGAAAAAGATTGGCGTGATGTTTACCGACGTATGCAAAACAGAAGGAGGAAACGAAAAAATGCCAAATTTTTTTAAAAATGGGAGTACCCCAGAGGAGAGAAGAAAAGTATTACCAGGATATCCAAAAGATTTAGTTTTTAAAAACTATGAAGAATATAAACAATATTTTGTTGGTGATAGAATTATTTGTTTGTTATGTGGCAAGCATTATAGATCACTTGGAAACCATCTTAGAGTATCTCATGAAACCACGGTTGAAGATTACAAAAAAAAGTACGGTATATTATGGGGTAAATCATTAATATGTAATGAATATTATGAAATACGATCAAAAGAAGCAAAAAAGACGATTGCTAATGGTAAACTAATTCCTCAAACTCTTGAGGGTAGGAGAAAACTAGCAGAGCTAGCTCGTAAATCAAAAAGAAAGCCAAGAAATTTAAAACTTCATAAAGTTTCATCTCAAGATAATATTAAAAAATATAACAATTTACACGGATTTGATGGAAGCATAACTAAAGAAAAAGAAAAAAATAGAACAAAAATTGGTACACCAGAATTTAAGAAAAAAATGGCAGAAAGACCTCAGTGTAATTTTTTTGGAGAAAAAAATAAATATTTTTGGATAGGAAAAAAACAGACAGAAGAGCATAAAATGAAAAAATCAGAAGCTATGAAAGCTTACCATCTAAACTTAAAAGAGAAGAAAAAAAATGAAAGATCAACCTAACTGGTTTCCTAAAGTACATCGCATGCCAAGTGAATGGGTTATGCCTGATCACTTTCCTGATTTATCTGAGTATGATGAGATAGCTATTGATTTAGAAACACGTGACCCTGGTATTAAAGATAAAGGACCAGGTTATATTCGCAAGGACGGAGAAGTAGTTGGTATTGCTGTAGCAGTAGAAGGGTGGAGTGGATACTATCCTATCGCTCACGACACACCACCTAACATGGATAAAGCAATTGTATGCAAATGGTTAAAGAAACAATGCTCCTACGAAAATAAAAATTATATTTTTCATAATGCTTTTTATGATGTGGGCTGGTTAAAGACGCTTGGTGTTGACATTAAAGGTAAAATAATAGACACTCTTATTGCTGCACCACTCGTAGATGAGAATAGGTTTAGATTTGATTTAAACACATTAAGCAGAGATTATCTACAAGAGTCAAAATCTGAAGCCCAACTATACGAGGCAGCAAAGATGTGGGGCCTTGATCCCAAAGCAGAACTATGGAAGCTACCTGCTTCTCATGTTGGTGAATATGCTGAACAAGACGCAGCCGTTACGCTACGCTTGTGGAATCACTTACGCACAGAAATAATTAAACAAAATTTAACAAACATTTTTGAGCTAGAAACAGACCTATTTCCAGTTTTATTTGACATGAAACAAAAGGGCGTTAGGGTCGATCTCGAAAAAGCAGACAAGATAAAAAAAGATTTACAGAAAAAAGAAAATGATATTCTTCGATCCATTAAAAAGCTTACTAACATTGACGTCGAAGTTTGGGCTGCTGCCAGCGTTGCAAAAGCGTTCCAGAAGCTTAACCTGGACTTTGATACTACACCAACGGGGAAACCAAAGTTTGACAAAAACTTTCTTGCTACGCACGAAAGCCCGCTGGCCAAAATGGTTGTTGAATGTCGAGAGATTAATAAAGCGAGAACCACGTTCATCGATACGATCCTCAAGCATTCGTACCGTGGGAGGATTCATGCTGAGATACACCAGATGCGATCAGACGAAGGTGGAACGGTAACAGGTAGATTCAGTTACAGTAATCCTAATTTACAGCAAATACCAGCACGGCACGCTATTCTCGGCCCACTGATCAGAAGTATATTTATACCTGAGAAAGATTGTGAATGGGGTATATTTGATTACTCTCAACAAGAACCACGTCTAGTAGTGCACTATGCTAATCTAAAAAATTACATGGGTGCAAATAAGTTTGTTGATTCTTATCAAGAAGATGACACAACAGACTTTCATCAGATGGTATCTGAACTTGCTGACATACCACGTAAGCAAGCAAAGACAATTAATCTTGGTTTGTTCTACGGTATGGGTAAAGGTAAGTTGATGTCCCAACTAGGCGTGGACCAAGAAACAGCTGAAGATTTGTTAGCTGGTTACCACGAGCGTGTACCCTTTGTTAAAAAATTAATGATGGATACAATGCGTAAAGCTGGTGACAAAGGTTTTTTATCGACGATAGAAGGTAGACGGTGCCGTTTTGATCAATGGGAGCCCGTAAATGAGTGGGGCAAGAAAGCACTACCACTAGCAGAGGCTCAACGTGAATACGGCGAACATATGATTAAAAGAGCTTGGACATACAAGGCTTTAAATAGATTAATACAAGGATCTGCTGCAGATCAAACAAAGAAAGCAATGCTTGAGTTATACAAACAGGGCTACATGGCGCACATACAGGTACATGATGAACTTGATTTTTCTGTTGCGAATGAACAGGATAAGAATAATATTAAAGAGATCATGGAACAAGCAATTACATTAGAAGTGCCAAACAAAGTAGATGTAGAATGTGGTGATAACTGGGGCGACGCTGGTGACTAAAATATTTTTATTAGTTGTTAGTTTGTGGGGCTTCAATGGATCAGTGTGGGTATACACAGGAAATCAAATGGTATACCAAGAAAAATTTTACGATTTAAAAATATGTCAAGATATGGGTAGAAAATTTATGAAGTATGATATGAATAAATATTTTACATTTAAGGTACAATGTATTGAAGATACTGAAACTAATACTTGACTATCCCATTAAATTAGATTATATACACAATTAAATGAGAACATTGCAAGGTTCTCAGAGTATGGCTGAACAACTGTAACAAGGTAGTAAGGCACACTTGAGGGGAAGTACGGACAAGTGTCTGAGGTAACCAAGGGTGGTACTGAAGTACTCGTTAACTTTTATAGGTTGATTTGTCGGGAAAAGGTTGGGGGTAGTCAAAGAATCCCCCTACTCACAAGAAGGAGAAAGTAATGACTGTATTAAAAAAAGACTACGAAGCTGTATTTAAAGAAGGCTTCAAGCTTGGTACTAGACTAGCTAGGGCCAAGATAAATTTAATGCGTGCTAATGATTCACGTATGCTTGGTGATGAACCTATGATGGAGCATTACAAAGAGTATGCAGAAACATGGACGAAGCTTGCTCGTAATTGCGGGCGTAAGTTTACACCACCCACGGCCCACTCACTTAGTCAACCATCAATTGACCTTGGTGATGTTGAGTTGTTGAGTCATAAGTACGATGATAAACCAGAGGATGAAGATGGATATCAAGAAATTCAAGTCGGTGGCAGTAGCAATTGACACCTATAACTTGTTAAAAAAACTTGCTGCACTGGACGACAGGTCTGCAGGTATGCAAATTACACATTTAGTAAAAGAAGAAGCAAAACGTAGAAAGATAAAATGACATTACTACCAAAGTTCAAGTATCGTGCAAAGTACGGACGAATGTATAGTCATCATGTTTGCGAGGATTGTAAAAGAAAATACATCCTCGACAACATGTTACAGAATCACTCAACATTAGAATGGAGGTGCATTAGATGCCACAACGCAAGAAGAAAAGAACGTTAATTCAACGTTTGACAGACGAATTTTTTCGTTTGAGACCAAAAGTGAGACGTGATCCACGGACCAAGGAGCATTTATTGGTTACACATAAGTATCACAGAGTAGAAAATATACTAAGAAAGAGATATGGTGATCTATACGTTATGACTATCCTTAACGTTGGTTCCATCATCATAGATGAGAAAGGAGAAGAACATGATATGTTTCAATTGCAAAGGGAATGGATTTCTAAGGCTAAGCTGGGAAGGAGAACGAAGCATTGAACAATGCAAAGTATGTAACTCGCAGGGCGAAGTTAAGAATGATGAGCACTTTCACCAGTATTGGGACGACGGCGCAGGCTCACCTACCTACTATTACGGTCCGCCGCTTGACGTCGAAGGAGATGAAGGCTTTAAAAACTACGAAATTTATCCAACCCTCACCAGTATTGACAGTTGGTAAAGGGGAAGAGCCACCTTTTTAGTTGCGAACTTTTCCATTTTACTCTATCTTTCGGGGTGAGAAATATTTTTTCATTTTTCACTCCCGAGAAGGGGCTGTCAGATAAGATCAACGATCATTCCAAGGCGGCCCCGTAAAAAGGAAAGGACGTAAAATGGTTATTAAAAGCATAATAAAACTCATACCAGGGTTTAAACCTACGCCTAAATCAGGCACAGTCAGCACAATACAAAAATCTGCATCTAGGTTTGTTAAAAGAAGAAAACAGTTAGGTGGTGCTAAGTCAGTAATGCCTGTCAAGAAAGCCATGGGTGGTCAAGCGTCTGAATCAGTTGCAAGAAGCAAGATTCTTAAAGAGCAGAGAGATAGAAAAAGACAAAGTTTACTTGATTCAATTAATAGAACGCCTGGCGGTGCAGGAAAACCTAAAATTGTACCAAAGAAAAAGCCAAGAAAAGACCCACCAAAGCCAAGAAAACTTAGTGATGATCCACTAGCTCCTAAAAGCAGTGATGAAATCAAAGCATTAATAAATAAATTAAAACAGCAATTAAAGTAATGAACCACGAAGAAATCCTGAAGCAGAGGGACCTATTAGACACAATCCTCGCCTCACGGACCAACCAACTCGATAGAATTGAAAACATGAAAATTATGGACTCAATATATTTTAAGAAAAATTTACCCAAGAATGTGGTGCTATTTCCATTACAAAGGATAAAAAGATATGTACACAACACTTCCATCAAGCCCAATAAGAACAGTAAAAAAGTGTAATAAATGCCCGAACTTCCATGTGGAGTTCTTCAACCCTAAATTTAACAGAACCTATACCCCTATTGAATGGGAAAGAATAGTTACAGATGGTAGAGAGGCATTGGACAAAGCACTGCGATTAGTTAAGGAAGATCCTAAGTTTTTTGGTTAAATGTCGTTTTATATAGATGTTTTTAGTCAAGTAGTTACACTTTCTTTTTTATTAGACTACCAAGTAACAAGGTAACAAGGTAACAAGTAGCAGAATACTTACCTTTTTTGTTACTTACAAGGTATTTTATAGGTAACAAGAAGTAACAAATTACTAAAATAACTCGATTTTGCTAGGTTTTATAATAAAAATATATTATCTTGTAAAAAACATCTATTGAAATGAGCGAATTAGAAGAAGTAAAATTACCAGATGCATTATCGGACTTATTGTTTGATAGAAACATAACACAGAAGCAACGCAAGTTTATTCTGCTGTTTGTCCATTCCGAAGGTTTGAAAACTGCAACTCAATGTGCTGTGGAAGCTGGATATGCAGCTGGTTCTGCGAAGGTACGGGCGTCAGAGTTACAAAACCCAGACAGATACCCACTTGTTGCAAAAGCAATTGATGCAGAGCGCCGTGCTGCTGTTGAAAGGTACAAGTGTAGTCAGGAGCGTTCTCTTTCTACATTGGCTAGAATTAGAGATCAGGCTTCAGCTGCTGGTAATTATAATGCTGCCGTAGCTGCAGAAACCAGGCGTGGCCAGATAGCAGGTTTGTATGTGGACAAGAAAGAAATCTTAACAGGTACTATTGATTCAATGTCAAGAGAAGAGGTTGAGAAAAAACTACAGGACTTGAAAGAACAATACAGTATTGAAACAACATTTGAAGAAGTAAAAGAATTAGAAAATAAATCTTGACTATAAGATTAGTTGGGAGTATATAGGTTTTAGAAAGAGAGGAAGCTATGCATATAGATAAATACGTAGTGAATAATATCGGTCCAAAGTGGACTAATGGTAAAGTTAAAAAGAATCAATTGCTTGATAGTCTTGATGGTACTGATGGTATTGAATTAAAAAAGTTAGTGCCTTTGTTAGAGCAGTGGTTTGAAACTGTTACTGGAGGATGGTCTGATAAAAAGGTTGAGTTAGTTATTAATGTTAAGGAGGAAGATAGAAAATGACAAATTATAGAGAGGGAGTTATGAGCCCTGTGAAAATGTTACAAACTATTTCTGGTATTTGTAAGACCAATGGTAAGATTGATTGGAACAACACTGGTCAGACACCAGAAGATGAGTTTAGGTTTATAGCTAATATGATAGATACTTATCTTGAAGATCAAGACAAGGGCAGTGAGGGTGCAAATCAAGATGACTGAGGAGCTGTTTTGGAATCGTGTTGGTTGGTTACGACATGCTATGATTACTGCAGAACATTTTGAGTTTCGCCTCTTGTGGTATTGGAAGCTACAAGATTTGATGAGAAAGCAACCATGATACAAATTGTGTTATTGTTGTTTGTAATACTCTTTGCCATGCATTGGAAAATTGCATTAATAGTTTTTGGTTTTATATATTATTTTGGTTGGCCCTTCTGATCCCATAGCTCAGATGGTAGAGCAATTCACTTTTAATGAATGGGTCGCAAGTTCGAGCCTTGCTGGGATCGCCACATGAAACCAGAGTCAAAGTTGTGGCAGTTGGTCAAGAAAAACATTACTTCCATTCATTGGACAAGATTAGAATCTTGGGCTATGCCTGGTGTACCAGATGTCTTCGGCATCCAGGACGGCATCAGCGTTTTTGTGGAGTTGAAAGTAACTCGCAGTAATAAAATAGGTTTATCTGCCTTCCAAAAAAACTGGCTATATAACCATTATTTGCAAGGTGGCAGAAGTTTTATTATGCTTCAGCACCTCGGACAGAGGACACTCTACATATTTCCAAGTTCCATTCTCCATTCTCCACTGACAATCACCTCGGCCCCTCATTATAGGGTAGAGCTCCCTGCATCCCCAGCAGCCTGGACTCAGGTGGCTGAACACCTTCTCCATTATCCATTGCCAGAGCCCAACCAACAGGTATAGTAATAAAGGTCAGGTCTCCCTGGCAGCTGGTGCAGCCAACAGGATCTCCATTTCCATTGTCAACCGTTACTAACCGTTACATGTGTATAAGGGATATGGTGCAGCCCACACCAGTCTGATTTCCGTGGAACTTAATCTTCTTTTTACCTCTTGACTATCTAATAAGATGGGACTATATAAGTATCAGGGTCGGCACCGAATCCGTTTAGAAGTTCCTAGGACACCGACCCACATTAGAAAGGTAGAAACGATGACTGAAGCATTAAAGAAAGATTACGAGAAGACCTGCGCAGAGCGCATAGACGAACAGTGGCAGCAGAGGCGAGAAGATCTGTCAGATCCTGAGTTTGAAGGACTCGGGTTTGACTACGTTGAGCCGCATACATTCACCGACCAACTAGAAGGATACTGGCGTTGGCAGTTCTCCTGGGGCGGGCCCAGCGACGAGCTGCGAGCATATGTAAACGAACTTAAAGAAATACATCGCCTGGAATACTGGTTCATGGACTGGATGGACGGTGCGAAGCTGGAGCTGCAGCCAGGACCTGAATGGCAGAGGATGGAAGAGATGATTGAGGTTTCCTAATGATCCTGCTCATTACATTGCTTTTTGCATCGCATCACCCATACCTGGGTGCAGCGGTTTTGGCTGTGTACCTGGCGTGGACATCACTGTGGTAGCACGGTGTCTCCACCTCCATTCCATTACACATAGCTTTTGGTATAGGGTATATATAGGGATACACAGGAGTCCCTGCACAAGTTGCACGGAAGTTCCTGTTGAAAAAAGATTTGACAGGTATAATTAAATGGGATATAAAGGGATAATTAACAGAAAGACGAAAGGATAAAATAATGTCGAAAGCAGTTAATATATTAGAAGTGCTAGAAAAAGCTCATCAGAGTTCAGCTAGTGTAAGTAAAAGAAATAAACAAGCTATCATAGATGCCTATGGTCGTGCCTTAACAATGAAGAAAGTATTAGACGATTTCATCAAAGTAAATCGTAATCTTATTATTGATATGGGTATCAGCGAGAACGCAAACCTATTACATGGTAAGGACTACTCTTTACACGTAACACAAAAACTATCTGTAAAGGTTGATAGTAAGCTTGTTAAGGAAGCACTTGGCGAGTTGGAATACCACAAATGTAAAGTGCCAACACAATACAAACAAATACAAGCAATGCCTAATGAAGAGGCAACAGTTCGCAGAAATAGGAAAGCTACAATTGAAGAAGTAGCTGACTTTAAGATTACTGCTTAGTTCCGATATATGCCTAAGTAGTATTGGGCGACTTCGGTCGCCCATTTCCATTACCCATTACTTAGGACTAGTGCTACTATAGTATATAAGGATAGTAACACCATGCAGACGGAGTTCCGTGGGTCGTGTCAAGTAAAAAAAGTTTTCGAATGTTCTTGATTATAAAATAGAATGGGAGTACAAGATCATTAGAAAGGAGAAATCACAATGCCAGATAATGATGACTACTTATCTCGTCAGTTGCAAATGGTTAGCCAACAGTTCGGTTTAACTAATCCAACTGATCAACCAATTACTAATCAGCAACACGTTGATAATATTAATTGGAAAGCACTTTATAAAGTTCTTGAGAGTGAAGTTGAAACTGTGATCCTTGATCCTAACTGTCCTAGTTATGTCAAGGAATGGGGTCAACGTATCATGTCCAAACTAGCCGAACACTTACCAAGAAGGTAAGTTACCCACGTGGGCTGGTACGAAGGGCAGGTTATCCTGCCCTTTTTTTATGTCCAATCACCTGCTGCCTGGCAGCAGCACACCAGTTCCCCAGGCAGCACACCCGTATCCCAGTCAGGTTAGGTACTTAAAACCGACCAGAAACACCATATCTAGTATCTCGACCCCCCACCACACCCAATTTGGGGGCGTTGCTGTGCAGTGTCTGTAAAGTGTAAGTTTTACACGAACACAGATTATGATATAACTTTTTTCAATTATGTCACAAATCCCAACGGAAGTTTTAAAATACGAATTAAGAAAGTTTCAAATAAAAGTGGCCGAGGAGTCCCGTTCCTCCTACCTTACATTTGTAAAAAAAGTTTGGCCTGACTTTATTGCAGGTTCACATCACAAAATTTTTGCACAAAAATTAGAAGACGTTTCACGTGGAAAGATAAAAAGATTAATTGTTAACATGCCACCAAGACATACAAAGTCTGAGTTTGCTTCACATTTATTTCCTGCGTGGATGATGGGTAAGAATCCTAAGCTAAAAATTATACAAACTACTCACACAGCAGAGCTGTCATATAACTTTGGTAGAAAGGTTCGTAACTTGTTTGAGCAAGATGAATTTAAAGAAGTATTTTCTGATGTAACACTATCTCAAGATTCTAAGGCAGCAGGTCGTTTTACAACAAACAAGGGCGGCGAATATTTTGCTGCTGGTGTAGGAGGAGCAATCACAGGACGTGGTGCAGATTTATTAATTATTGATGACCCACACTCGGAGCAAGATGCCCTGTCACAAACAGCACTAGACAATGCTTACGAATGGTATACCTCGGGCCCCCGCCAACGTCTCCAGCCTGGTGGCTCTATCGTCATTGTTATGACCAGATGGTCCACGAAAGACCTAACAGGAAAATTAATGAACAATCAAACAAATCCAAATGCCGACCAGTGGGACGTGGTTGAGTTTCCTGCAATCTTGAACGAAGAACCACTATGGCCTGAGTTTTGGAAACTATCAGAGCTAGAAGGTGTCAAAGCATCTTTATCCGAACAAAAATGGCAAGCTCAATGGCAACAAAATCCTGTATCCGAAGAAGGATCAATTATTAAACGAGAATGGTGGCAGATGTGGGGTAATGAAAAGATACCAGATCTTATGCATATTATTCAATCATATGATACAGCTTTTAGTAAACGTGAGACGGCAGACTTTAGTGCTATCACAACGTGGGGTGTATTTCGACCCGTGGAACACGGACCACCGCACATTATACTTCTTGCTATGCGTAAAGGCAGATGGGACTTTCCTGATTTAAAAAGGATTGCTTTAGAAGAATATCAATACTGGGAACCCGAAACAATTTTAGTTGAAGCAAAAGCTTCTGGTATGCCGCTTACACACGAACTACGACAAGTGGGTATACCTGTTGTAACCTATACACCAAGCAAAGGTAATGATAAGTTTGTTCGTGTAAACTCTGTAGCTCCTATTTTTGAAGCTGGACAAGTATGGGCGCCAGATGAACGCTGGGCAGAAGAAGTTATTGAAGAATGCGCTGCTTTCCCTTATGGTGATCATGACGATTTAGTTGACTCAACGACGCAGGCGTTGTTGCGATTCAGACAAGGTAACTTCATACAATTGGAGTCAGACTATACTGATGAACCTACATACATAGAACAACGAGAATATTACGGATGAAAAGAAAAGAAGCAAAAGATAAATTTTATGGTCAAGATGATGTAGATATCTTTGAAGGTGGACCTGCTGGACAAACACTCAAAGACATAGATCCTAATTACGGTGGTATTCAATTAGAACAAGACGAACTTATAGGAGATCAATTCTCCAGAGATCTAGCAAGATTTACGAAAGGAGTAACTGAATTTATTTCACCTTCTCCTGAAACAATAGCTAAACAAGATGAACAGAGAGCACAGAACCAAGCTGTTTTTAATGCAATATTAGAAATTACAGGAAAGGATGCAGACTCCTTTGAGGGACAAAAACTTTTATCTGATCTAAGAAGAGACTCTGAATTTCAAAAAAATTTAGGGTTTCAAGATGAAGGCATACTTGGAGGAGGAGGTACAACAGATCAACCCATTTATGGATTATATGACATAGGTAATTTTTTATTTGGAGACGCAAGAAGAGGTCTGACTGAAATGACAGAAAAAGGCACGAAATATAAGGAGCTGCCTTTTGAACAAAAGCTTGGTATTGCTATACTACCTATAGATTTAATTGATGTAGGAGGTTTAGCTTATTTAGCAAAGACACCAATCGGCGCTCTTATGAGAGCTGGTCAAAAAACATTCGGTAAGGGATCTAAACTCACTGTCAAACAACTAGTGGATGATCCTGAGTTTATGTCAAATTATTTAGAACAAAATCCAAATGCTATAAAAACTTTAAAAGATTATGGTTTTGACATCGAAGCTAGATATGCATCAGGTAAAAAGAAGCGTGGTCCAACGCCAATAGAGAGAGACACGGGATTGGAAATACTCGGAAGAGATTTTTTACAAGAACAAAAACAAATTAAACCTGGTGTTGACCCTGAATTAGAAAAAGCAGCTAAAGAAGCAGATCAAGTTGTAAATAATTTTAGTCAAAAATATGAAAAAGCGTATGCATCTGGAAAAAATAGAAAAAGAGTTTTAAATAAACTTAGAAAAGATGTAGGCGAAAAAGAATTTGATAGATTAGAAAAACTTTCAATACAAAAAGGTTTAAGCAAAAAAAGAAATTTAGCACCAGAAGGATCAGTAAAAAAAACTACACCAGAAGGTGAAAAATTTATTTTAGAAAATTATGATAAAATGAGTAACAGGGAGTTACAAGCTATCATGTCATCTGATGAGAATGCCAGTAAATTTTTTTATACCGATTCATCAGGCAATATAAATATACCACAAGATAGTTATTTTAGAGCTTACCTTGCAAATACATTAGGCCAGACCAAAGCTGGCGGTATAGGTCAGGCAGGAGGAGATCAAATATCTAAATTATCAAAAGAAGCAGATCAAAAAATTTATGATGAATTTAATATATTAAGAGAATCCGAAAATTTTAGATCAAATGATCCTGAGCAAGTAAGACAAGCTTTTGCTAAAGCTTTTACTAGTGAACAAAGTATGTCAAAGTATGCAGGCACGGATGCTTTATCTACAGAAACAAATTACCTACGTGCTTTAAATAGAAAAATAAAAACATTTAATGAAAGTCAAGGATTCGGAGTTTTTGATCCAAAAAAAGGTTTTGAAAAAGGAAGAGTTTATAACAGAGATCAGATTCAACAAATAAATAGATTTTTAAAAGTGGGTGATGAGGTAGACGGAGATAAAACTAGAATCACAAATTTATTTGGTAAATATTTAAACACAAACGATGTTTACAATAATTTAAAAAATAATATGCAAAAACTTGATGACAGTTTTTATCCAGTTATTAATGGAAAAGTAAAAAGAGATTTTTCTACAAAACTTAAAAGATATTTAGATTTTGTAAGACAAACATCACCAAATACAAAAGATCCTGTCAAAGGTGATTTTGGAGCTTTTATGAATGAATTTGGTTCAGATATAAATGCTTTATTAGATCCAAATTCTATTGAGTATAAAAATTTTCAAAAATTTTCTTATCATGACAAGATTAGAGAGGAAGTAGGTAATCTTGCTAAACCATTTTTAAATAAAAGATTTCCGTCTAAAACAGGAAATACACCTAGAAATAGTATTCAAATAGCTCACACTTTTGAAAGCAGTCAGGTAGGTAAGACAGTGGGAGAAGGCCTTGAAGGTGCTGGAATGATACCTGGTTCGTATTATTTAGATATTTCAGAACTAAATGCAATACAGCAGCCTGTGTTAGAAAGCAGGGCTAGGGCAGCTTACAAAGAATTTAATGAAACTGGTAATAGATCAAAACTTGATGCCGTAAGTAAAGATTTAGAAAATATAGGAGCAGAGGTAGCTGTTGGTGAGTTCATACTTGGAAAGCACAAATCACTTGAAGAAAAGTTTTTAGATCTTATTGGTGGACCTCCTGGATCGCCTGAAAGAAAAATATTAAAAGATAAGTATGGAATTTTTGACGAAGAGATTGTAAATTTAGAAAAAGCCATTGAGCTTTTAAGTGAAGGTGCAAGTAATGCTGGCATTGCACAAATGCAAAGTGGAGGCTTAGTAGGAGACGTGGACGATATATTTGAAGAAGAACAGGAGCTATTACAGCCAAAACCAAGAATTACTGTAGAGTTTGGCGATGCAGCAAGAGGCAAGGTCCGTCGTTTTGGTGAAGAAGAACCTGAAGATATGGTTGATTTACCTTTATCTTCTATACAACTTGGAGATGGTCCAGAAGTAAAAGCTACAGCTGCACCAGCTCAAAAGACTTTTGATGTTGAGCCGATGGAAAATATTTTTACAGGAGAGATGGAGCAAGCAAATTTAAAATTACCTTTCTGGAAATTATTTACAACGCCACCTGTTAATGAAACAGCACCAATACCAACACCAAAAGAATCTTTAAACAATCCAACAAAGAAACAGAAAGAAAGTTTAGAACAAGAGAAAATAAAAAAACAGGAAGATGTGTTTGATCCATCACCTGAAGACAATAAAAATGTAGATCTAGGAAGTTCAACTGATGTAGCAGTTACACCGAAAACAGGGCAAGCTGTAACGGGTGTATTTTATTCTGATATTGAAAGAGCATTAGCTAGACCTGATACTCCAGCAATCTTTCCAAATAAAAAAGCCCTTCTTGATTTCTTACGTAAAAATAGAATTAGAGACTCTGAATTTAGAGATTATCAACTTGAGTCTTTACTTCGTATCTACGATGAAAATACACCAATACCAAAGAAACAAGTAATAGATCATTTACGTCAATCACCTATCAGAGGTATGCACGTGCACGCTACGGGTCAGGGGTCCGATATTATTAATCCATACGGCGAGGTTGGAACAAGATATGAAGGCTACGCAGAACCAGGATACATATCTGGCACACAACGTGAAAGAGTTTTGTATATTCCAAATGATAAAATAGCAGGTGATTCAGGTGGATATCCACAAAGTATTTTTCAAGGTGAATCTATTCAACGACATGAATTTGGCATACCTCAGCAGGATAATGCATACATTGTCGGTTGGACACGGCTCACGGACCGTAATGCTATATTACCAACAAAGATATCAGCACCACAAACAGCATCCAAAGTTCCTGGTCTTACTCGTGAAAGAGATAGAGTACAAAGACAACTATCTGGATTGTTTGCTGAAGCACAAAACAAATTAAATGCACAAGCACAAAGACGAGGTATACCTGTTGATGAAATACAAGCTGGTTCTTTAGAAGAAATGCTTAGCACTTATTCAGGAACTCTTAATGAAATAAGCCCTGGCCTAGTAGATCAGATGGATGAGCTTATTGTAAAAGCAAGGGACTTAGATGGTGAAATAGCAAAAGGATCTAATATTGATACAAGCGGCGTAGTCCGTGTAGCGTTTGCCGATGAAATACAATCAGACATCATGCAAGCAGCAGCTGGTCGAAAACAAAAACTTGTAGCGACTCTTCGAAAAATTCAAGACGAAGGTAAAGAATCTACAACACTTCCTGAGTTAAGCAGAATTGGTCAACAGGCTTTGGCATTTTTTGAAGAAAACAAATCAGTATTTAGACCACTTCGAAAATCACAAACAGAGGTGGATATAATTGGTGACAATCTTGCTAAGCTTGATGCTGAGGTAGATGAAATAATAAATAGATATATTGAAACAAGAGATTTAGATCCAGCTTCAGTAAAAAGATTACAAGTAGCATTGACAGAAAATATAGATGCAATGATAAATGACCTCATAACGATTGATAATAAAACTTACGAAGGTTTGTTCCCAGATATACCATTTAAGAAAAGAGAAGAGTGGGCCGATGCTTTAATTAAAAAAGATTTATTTGAGTTAGCTTATAGAAAATTTGTATTGAAAGATCCTCAAGCTCCTGACTATTACTCCGTTACACCAGATCAGTTTGTAATAGATAGATATAATTTTAAAGGTAATTCAGCTACACCAATGGACGTCAGAGCTGCAGATAAGAAAAAACAAATAGATTATTTTACAGGGAGAGGAGAGTTTTTAGGTTCAGAATACAAAGGTATTGGTATGTCAGAATTTTATGGTGGTCCAAATGCTAAAACACCAGACGGCAAGCATTATACATCTGTCATAGAGAAAATATTAAAAACACAAGCAAAATCAAACAACTCAGAGTTTACGGTATTAAATGTACAGACAAAGACTGGAGCAAATGTTGTGTATAAAATTACAGACCAAAATGGCAACATGGTAGCAACACTTACAAATCAAAATCAAGCAGACAGACTGCTAAATACAAATCCAAATTATAGGGTTGAAAGAGTATCAATGCCAACAGACAAAAATACGACACCATCTTTTGCTATTAAAATTACAGAAGAAATGCTAGAACCATACAAAACCCACAAAGCCAAGGGTGGACTTGTGCAGATGATTGATATATTTGAGGTAGCTTAATGGTTGAAAGAAGAATTACAGGTGAGCCTACAGAGATAGAGGCTGAATCTATTACAGTTGAAACACCAGACGAAGAACTTACCGTAGAAAACGTTGAGATGACCGATGACGGCGGTGCTATAATAAATCCTGTAGAAACCCCACCAGAAGATAGATTTGATGCTAACTTAGCTGAATTTATTGATGATGAAGATTTACAAATGCTTTCATCTGACCTTATGCAGGAATACAAAGATGATAAATCATCAAGAGATGAATGGTATGATGCATATTCAAAAGGTTTAAAACTTTTAGGATTTAACTATGAAGATAGATCTCAACCCTTTCAAGGAGCTAGTGGTGTTACACATCCTTTACTTGCTGAAACAGTAACACAGTTTCAAGCACAAGCTTATAAAGAATTATTACCAGCTAATGGCCCAGTAAGAACACAAATTATTGGTGAGCAAACGGCTCAAAAAGAAGAACAAGCACAACGTGTTCAAGAATTTATGAATTACCAAATCATGCATGTCATGGAGGATTTTGATCCTGACCTAGATCAAATGTTATTTTACTTACCGCTATCAGGTTGTGCTTTTAAAAAAGTATATTTTGATACAACTCTTAATAGAGCAGTATCAAAGTTTATACCCAGTGAAGATCTAATTGTACCGTATAGTGCAACTGATCTAGCAACGGCTGAAAGAGTTACACACGTAATTAAAAGAAACGATAACGAAGTTCGTAAGATGCAAGTGCAAGGTATCTACAAAGATGTTGATTTACAGTATCAAGATGAGCCAAGTAATAGTAGCGTACAACAAGCTGTAAACAAATTGGACGGTGTTAGACCAACAGGGTCTGCCTATAAAAATGATGTTTACACATTACTAGAAATACATTGTGATTTAGATGTACCAGGTTACGAAAATGATGATGGTATTAAATTACCTTACATTGTTACAATTGATGAAGGGTCACAACAAGTATTGTCAATATATAGAAACTTTGAAGAAGAGGATTCTTTTAAGAAAAAGAAACAATATTTTGTACACTATAAATTTTTACCAGGTCTAGGATTTTATGGCTTTGGTTTAATTCATATGCTTGGTGGTTTATCAAGAACTGCTACTTCAGCACTTAGACAATTAATTGATGCAGGAACTTTATCTAATTTACCAGCAGGTTTTAAAGCAAGAGGATTAAGAATACGTGATGATGACAATCCACTACAACCTGGCGAGTTTAGAGACGTAGATGCACCAAGTGGTGATTTACGTGCAGGACTTATGCCTTTACCTTACAAAGAACCAAGCGCTACATTATTTCAACTATTAGGTTTCGTCGTACAATCAGGCCAACGGTTTGCTACTATAGCTGATCAAAAAATTGGTGATAGCGTTGCAGCTAATGCACCTGTAGGAACGACAATGGCTCTAATTGAACGTGGTTCTAGAGTCATGAGCGCTATTCACAAAAGATTACACTACGCACAAAAGACAGAATTTAACTTATTGGCTAGTGTATTCAAAGATTTTTATCCACAAGTTTATCCTTATGAAGTAGGTAAGAACGCAGCAGCGGTTTTTAAGGCATCTGATTTTGATGAACGTGTTGATATTATGCCTGTATCAGATCCAAACATATTTTCAATGTCACAACGAGTTACCTTGGCGCAGACACAATTACAAATGGCTCAATCAGATCCAAAACAACATAATTTATATGAGGCTTATAAAAGAATGTATCAAGCTCTTGGTGTCAAAGATATTGATGCAATTTTACCTGTACCAAAACCTGATTCACCAAAAGATCCTGGTATAGAAAATGCAGATGCTTTAATGGGCAAAAAACTAGTTGTATTTAGGGGACAAGCTCATCAACAGCACATAGAAGCACATAGGGTATTTATGTCATCAATGTTAGTTAGAGCAAACCCGCAAGCCACCGTAATTTTGCAAGCTCACATCATGGAACATATTTCTTTATTAGCAAGAGAAGAAGTAGAAGCTCAAATGAATGAAGTAATACAACAAGAAGCACAGAAATATGGTGGTCAAATACCACCTGAACTTCAAATGGAGTTTCAAAAGCAGCTTGAAGTACAAGTTGCAGACAAAGTTAGTGATTTTATTTCTGAAATGTTCATAGAAGAACAAGAAGCGATGCAAGGACAAGGACAAGATCCTTTAATTGGATTAAAACAGCAAGAATTACAGCTAAAAGCACAAGATATTCAACGAAAAGCAGAAAATGATGGTCAAAAATTAGAACTTGATGCTGCAAAACTTGAACAGCAGGCAAAAATAGCACAAGACAAGATAGATTCTAATGAAGATATTGCTCAATTACGTGCAAATGTAAATCTTGACAAGCAAAAACAGTAAAAAATGGGTAATGCAGAAGAAAAACTTGCTGATTATTTTGATAAGCTTATGTACATAGCAAAAAATAGTAGTAAAAGCTCTGAAGATAGTATACTTTTAGCTGGTGCTATGATGGCAGCAGCAAGAGTTTTGTTCTATGATCATCTTAGTGCAAAAGAAGCACAAACTTTGTTAGATCAGGGTGGTCTTGACCTAATTGAACTTGTAAAACCTACGATACACTAATGAATTTTAAAAAAACAAAAACAGAAGTAGTAAAAACTAAAAATCCTTTTCCTAGTATGAAAGTTTCGTCTGATGCAGCCGTTGTATACTCACCTTTTGTCGTAAAACAAAACAAAGGTGCGGGCCCAAAAGGGCAGACTAGCAACGTTCAGATCAAAAAAGTTGATTTTAAAGGCGTAAAGTAATAAAACCTACTCAACAAAGGAGGTTTCTATGAAACTTTTACAAGATCTATGGTCTCACCTTAAGGAATGGTCAGACTGGAGTATGAAAGATTGGATTAAAGCTGGTATTGTAGCTATAATCGTAATCATAATTATTGGAGCAATATAGAATTTATGTGGCAATTACTTGCTAAACCTTTACTTGGCGTCGTCGCAGATGGCGTCAAGGGTTTTGTAGATACAAAAAAAGCAAAACAAGAATTAAAACTTACAACCATTAAAGCAACACAAAAACTTAAAGAAGATCAAATTGCTGGCAAAGTGAAGTGGGAGCAATCTGCTGTGGATCAAATGAAAGGGAGCTGGAAAGATGAAGTGGCATTAATTGTACTACTTCTTCCAGCAGTTTTAGTATTCACGCCTTTACAAGATCATGTGCATAAAGGGTTTCTCGCTTTGCAAGACCTACCGTCGTATTATCATAATTTGTTGTACATTGCGATTTCAGCGAGCTTTGGCATCAAGGCAGGATCTAGTGCAATAGGGATGTTTAAAAAGAAATAATGGTAACTAAGTATATTAAGTTCAAAGGATCAATGAAACCAAAGGGACTTACCATGGCTACAGATGCTAAATTAAAACAACTTAAAAATACTGGATTTAGACAAGGAAAAGATTACGAGGTGGTCTCAAAAAAAATAGCTTTAGGAAAGTCTAGAGGAGGATCTGTGAAGAAAAAAGTCAGTAAGATGATTAAGGGCCTTAAAAAGGCATCAAAAACTCATGCAGGACAAGCAAGGACATTAAGTTCAATTAAGAAAAGAATTAAAGTATGAGTTACGAAGAATTATCAAAATCAGTTAAATTAAGTGAAGGTTTTAGAAACAAAATATATCAAGATACCGAAGGATTCGATACCATTGGGTGGGGTCATAAGGTTGTCCCAGCAGATAATTTTGTTGCTGATAAAGAATACACAGAAGAAGAATTACAAGCAGTATTTGATAAAGATTTAAGCAGAGCTATAGCTCAAGCTAAACAACTAATGACTCAAAATAGCATAGAAGATTTACCAGAAACAGCTCAACACGTCTTATCGGAGATGTGCTTTCAACTTGGACAGTCAGGGGTGTCTAAGTTTAAAAATATGTGGAAAGCCCTGCAGGAAGCTAATTTTATAGGTGCAAGTTACGAAATGCTTGACTCTAGATGGAACAAACAAACTCCAAATCGTTGCAAAAAATTAGCTGACCTTATGAAATCATGCGGCTAGAAAATTTCTTTACAGCATATAAAAAAGATTTAATTGCTAGACAAAAGCAAGTAGAAGAGTCTATATTAAATGGGATAGCTAAGGATTGGTCAGAATATAAGTTTTTGGCTGGTAAATTAGCTGCATTAAAACAAGAAGAACAGGAACTCACGGACCTGCTTAAGAAAACGGAGCTAGAAAATGACTAAACCTAAATTAATTGTACCAAAACATGTCTGGGATGGCGCTCAGGCAGAAAAAGATAAAAATGAATTAGAAAAAATACCAAATCCAGTAGGATGGAGAATGGTTTTATTTCCTTTAAAGCTAAAAGAAAAAACAAAATCAGGTTTAATTCTTACAGATGAAACTATAGCGGAGTCACAAGTGACTACAAATATTTGTAAGATTTTAAAAATGGGTGATTTATGTTTTAAAGATGATACAAAGTTTCCTAGTGGCCCTTGGTGTAAAGAGGGTGATTGGGTACTCATTACTAGATATGCAGGATCAAGAATCCGTATTGATGGTGGTGAGCTACGGATTATTAATGACGATGAAATACTGGCTGTTGTTGATGATCCTCGAGATATTTTGCCAGCTAACATAATGTAACGTGGAGGAGACCATGCAACCAACAGTGCAATCAGAGCAAGACAAAATGGTCCCGATAGATACTTCGGGTGATGCTGTCGAGATTGAATTAAAAGAAGACGAAAAAAAAGAGGGAGGTTCTGTTCAAGTAGAGCAAGATCAACCTTCTGTAGAAGTACAACAAGAAGAAAAAAAAGAAGAAGATCTTGAAGAATATTCTCAGTCAGTAAAAAGACGTATAGATAAACTAACTAGAAAAATGCGAGAAGCTGAAAGAAGAGAACAAGCAGCTATTGAATATGCAAAACAAATTCAAGAAGAGAATAAAAATCTTCAAGCTACTACTATAAACACTTCACGTGAAAGAGTATCATCTGATGAAGCTAGCGTAGCATCTACAGAAACTCTCTTAAACACAGCTTTAAAACAAGCTATGGAAGCTGGAGATGTTGAAAAACAAGTAGAAGCTCAACAAAAAATGGCTCAACTAGCTATTGAAAAAGAAAGATTAAGAATTAGAAAAAACAAATTAGCTCAACAAGAACAAGCTGAGCAAACAACGAATCCTGTCGAAGATGTTATAAATCAGCCTCAACAACAGCAAAAAGCTCCAGATCCTAAAGCTCAAGAGTGGGCAGAGGATAACAAATGGTTTGGAACAGATAGAGCTATGACTTATACTGCGATGTCTTTTCACGACGAATTAGTTACAGAAGGATTTGACGCAACGTCAGATGAGTATTATAATGAAATAGATCGGAGAATCCGAAAAGAGTTTCCTCAAAAATTTGAGGATCAAAGTAAGCCAAAGCAAACTGTTGCTTCGGCTGTACGAAAATCGGCATCAGGCCGCCGCACTGTGAAACTCACACCCTCACAGGTAGCTATTGCAAAAAAACTTGGTGTGCCACTTGAAGAGTACGCAAAACACGTGAAGGAGGCGTAATGAGTACAGATAAAATAAACAAAACCTCACGCAAGCTCGAGACCCGAGATAAACAAGCTCGACCTAGAGGATGGGTACCTCCATCTAACTTGGATGCACCAGAACCACCTGATGGTTTTCATCATCGGTGGGTGAGATCAGAGTTTCGTGGTCAATCTGACGAAAAAAACGTCATGGGTAGATTACGAAGTGGATATGAATTGGTAATGGCTAGTGAATATCCTGATCGTTTAGATTTACCTCACATAAGTGATGGTAAATACAAAGGTGTAATTGGAGTTGGAGGTTTACTACTGATGCGATGTCCTGAAGAAGTCAAGGAAGATAGGGATGCCTATTTTGCTGGCAAAGCTCAAGACCAAACTAAATCAGTAGAAAACGATTTACATAAGGAAGAGCACCCAAGCATGCCAATCCATCAGGATAGGCAGAGCAGAGTAACATTTGGGGGCAAAAAGTCTAATGGTTAGATTCACTGTCTCTGAATTTAGATAGGAGACTAATATGGCAAATATTGATGCGCCATTCGGTTTACGTCCAATTGCAAAACTAGGTTCGGCACCTGGTGGCACAACTGGCACTACTAAATATAAAATTACTTCTGGGGCAAGCGCACTTTTTACAGGGGATCCAGTCAAGTTAAAAGCTGACGGTTCTATCGAAGTTAAAGGTGGCGTAGGTGCAATTACAGGAGCAATTAGTGGTGTTTTTATGGGTTGTTTCTACACAGATCCGACTACAGGAAAACCGACGTTCCGAAATAATTATCCTGACGGGCTAGCAGCATCGGATGCTATAGCTTTTATATCAGATGATCCAGATCAACTGTATATTGCTCAACAGGATTCAGTCGGCAGCAACGTAGTTGCAGCAGACTTACACACAAACGCTAACATGGTCATGGCAGCGGGCAGTACCACTACGGGTATGTCTAAAGCTGAGATCGATTCAAGCACAGCAGCAACTGGAAATGCTACTCATATGTTAAAGTTAATGGACTTTTACGATACACCAAGTAATGACGCTACGGCGAACAACTCGGTTTTAGTTGTAAAGATCAATAACCACGAATTGGGTGCACATACAGGAACTGCAGGCGTATAAGGAGGACTAGACTATGGCTATTAATAGAGCACAACTGGCCAAAGAACTGGAACCTGGCTTAAACGCCCTGTTCGGTATGGAATATTCTCGTTATGAGAATGAACATGCTGAGATCTTTGACCAAGAATCAAGCGATAGAGCATTTGAAGAAGAAGTTATGCTTATGGGCTTCGGCGAAGCTGGTGTAAAACAAGAAGGTGCTGCTGTACAATTTGATACAGCTACTGAAAGTTTTACGGCTAGATATACTCACGAAACTGTTGCACTTGCATTCAGTTTGACTGAGGAAGCTGTCGAAGACAATTTGTATGACACTTTATCTGCTCGTTATACTAGATCGTTAGCAAGATCCATGGCTTACACAAAACAAGTCAAGGCTACTAACGTACTTAACAATGCATTTACTACAGCTGGTGGTGATGGTGTTTCTTTAGTAAACACTGCACATCCAACAGCACTTGGTGGAAACTTTTCCAACAAGAGTGCAACAAATGCAGACTTAAACGAAACCTCATTAGAGCAAGCAATGATTGATATTGCAGGCTTTATCGATGAAAGAGGACTAAAAATTGCGATGCAGGGAAGAAAATTAATTATCCCAGTAAACACGCAGTTTGTAGCTGATAGAGTATTAAATTCTACCCTCAGAGTCGGTACTGCTGATAATGACATCAATGCTATGAGAAACATGGGTATGTTACCTGATGGATACGTGGTAAACCACTATCTATTAGATACTGATGCATTCTTTATTAAAACAGATGCTCCTAATGGATTCAAACACTTTGTAAGAGCACCACTTACTACTGGTATGGAAGGTGACTTTGACACTGGAAACATGAGATACAAAGCACGTGAAAGATACAGCTTTGGATTCTCAGATCCAAGATGTGTATATGGATCAGAAGGTTCATAAAATTTACTAAATCTTTCTTAGGAAAAAGGGCGCTTGTAAGAGCGCCTTTTTTATTTTATAGTATTCTTACCCAAGACTTAAAACGACAACTAAAAGGAGGTTGACATGGGAACAACTACATTTTCAGGACCAGTAAAAGCTGGTACCGTAAGAGAAGGAGCTAGTGCAAATACAGGATCTGTATTGATGGCTCAATCAGCAGTAATAGATATTATTGGTGCTACTAACACAACAGCTGTAGGTATTATTCCTGCCAACTCACAGATTGTGGATGTAATTTTAAATGTTACAACTGCATCTGATGATGGTGGAGCAGCAACTGTAAAAATTGGACACGTAGGTGATGATGACGAGTATCTTGCAGCTACAAACGTAAAAGCTGTAGGCACAACTAGAGGCACAATTGGTGCTGATGGTACTGATATTGGTACGTCTGATCAAACTGTTAATGCAATTTATACAGCAGCTAATGGTAATGGTGCTAATGGTGCAGCTACAGTAACTGTTCTTTATATTCAGAATAACAACTTAGCATAAGAGGTTTAAATGTACGCTATTAAAAACAAAGAGTTAACAGCTAGCGGACAAGTAACTACAAAAGTTGCTGCGGGCACTAATACACTTAGTGCTCCAGCTAGAGTGTTGCAACTTAGTATTAGATGTGGAAGCACTTTAGGAAGAGTGGACCTTAGAGACGACGGCCCTAGTGGCACTGTCAGATATACAGTTCCTACTCCTGCAATTGGTGCTGGTGAGGATGAAGTAATGACAATAAGTTTTCCAGATTTTGGAATAAGATTTCAAACGGACTTATATGTTTTCTTTAATCAAGCTACGCACGTTGAAGTACTTTATGCTTAGTCATGGCTAAGAAAAGGGACAAACAGCCACCAAAAACAAAAAAATATTTCCGCTCCACAAAGTCTGGAGCGGGGATGACAAAGGCTGGGGTAGCAAAATATCGTCGTGATAACCCTGGCTCTAAATTAAAAACAGCAGTTACTGGTAAAGTAAAACCAGGTTCAAAGGCTGCAAAGCGACGCAAATCTTTCTGTGCAAGAAGCGCAGGACAAATGAAAAAATTTCCAAAAGCTGCTGCAGATCCTAATTCAAGGTTAAGGCAAGCAAGGAAAAGATGGAAGTGTTAAATGGCTGAAAAAATAGGACCAATATTTAATAGAATTTTAATTAAAAAATTAGATCAAGCATTAGACAATGGATCTATAAATAAAAAAGATTATAATGATTTGAAAAAAAAATATTTTGGAAAGCCAAAATTAATTCAAATGGATTTATTTGATCCAAAGAAAAAGAAACAAGGAGGACTTATGGAGGCGACAAAAAGATTAAAAGCTCAAGGACTTAAAAAAGGTGGTTTTCCTGATTTAAGTGGTGACGGTAAAGTTACTATGAAAGACGTTCTTATGGGACGTGGTGTAATTAAAAAACCAAAGAAAAAAGCCATGGGTGGATCTATGACTCTTGAAGGCGGAAAACTAAAAGGTGTAAAAGATGCACCTGAAGAGAGACGCAAAGAAAAAATTCAAAAAATTAAAGGTTTTCTTAAAAGAAGATCCTTGTTAAATCCTATGGGTGGATCAAGAGGTCTTGGAAAAGTTGCAGGTAGAGCTGCAAAAAGAGGATATGGTATAGCGAAAAAGTGATTAGAATATTATTAATAATATTACTTTTATCTGTATCAATTAAAGCTTTTGCAGAAACAAATACTGTAAGTTCTACTGTTGTTACAAATAATACACCACCTACAGCAAATTCACCAAGTGTTGTTGTAAACAATTCTGACGTTTGTAAGACGGCAGTAGCGGGCGCCGTGCAGACCCAGATTTTAGGAATTTCGTCGGGAATTACGGTGACTGATGAAAACTGTGAAAGAATAAAATTAGCTAGATCTTTGTATGCTTCAGGCATGAAAGTTGCATCTGTGTCAATATTGTGTCAAGATCCACGTGTTTTTGACAGCATGACCATGGCAGGCACCCCATGTCCGTATATGGGTTCTATTGGTCAAGATGCTGAAACAGGCTGGAAAGAAAATATGGATATGATTCCAGAGGGTAGTGTTGTCTATGCAAAATGGAATGATGAGATTAATAAAATAAAAGTTAAAGAAGGAGTCGAAAGCGATGGAGCAAAACTGGCGAAATTTATTATTGCTGCTATGGTTATGCACTCTGGTATCGTTACCTTCTTCCCTTAGAGCTGAGTGTCCAGTAACTGCTACAGGAGTTTGTACACCTGGCATAGAAGAAACAATTGTAATAACAGAAACAGAATCAATTGAATATGAAGCTGATGGCCATACAGTAACTACTGAGACTACCACTACAACAACGACAGTAACAACTACTAATGAAGACTCAGGAGATATTCTTGATGGAAGTAGTGGATTTGTACAGCCTAGATATGAAGGGGATATGGACCAGGATTGGGGTGGTCAAGGTCCTGCTAGTATGCCTTCAGGTAATTCTTGTTATGAATTAGGCTCAGACAAATGTGCACAAATTACTGGATCAGGTAATTCAACCTCGACACAAGGTGTAAGTGGA
>VMHT01197793.1_pt1 | contig 25510 bp, 37 predicted proteins | sample 4693611 | NCBI WGS metagenome assembly VMHT01 (sample SAMN12280063, study PRJNA550983) | marine metagenome | isolation source: seawater sampled from same location over 5 years 0.02-0.2 micron viral filtrate | place: USA: collected off the coast of southern California halfway between the port... ...
AAAGCATCTAACCTTCTTGCTTTTTTGTCTAGCTCTTTATCGCTTAACATTTGTGTCTCCTTGTTTTTAGTATTTGGTAACCCTTGTGACTACCACAAGTGGCTCACCGAAGTAAGCCACCAAGCTAGTCAGTTCTATCCTTTTCCATCAAAGATTTCCCAGATGAATCTCATGTAACCATTACCACCATTGTATTGATAGTTGTCAAGAGTTGCACTTCGATTGTCCACTTGGAAGTCCTTATTGTAAGAAGCAACATGGTGAGCACCAACTTGAACATCTGTATGAGTAGAGATTTTGACTTGGTCAATATTCTCTTCTGGAATGTTTACTCCATCATAGAAATCAACATACATAGTTCTGTTAAGTTTGTTGCCCCATCTATCTGTAAATTGCATTACGACAGATGCATTTCTTTCAGCTACTGGCTTTACAACATGAGAACCTCTATTGGTCTCTCTCATTGTCCAGTAGAAGACTGAAATCTCGAATACATCATCTGTATGTACCCAGAGCTTGTCACCATTTCTAGTGTCTTTGATTTCCCAATTTGCTTTGATATCATATTGGTCATCTAGTCTTTGTGCTATTAGTTCTTTAATTTTATTTATATCTTTTGTTTTCATTTTGTTATCCTTTGTTTTTTGTATAGTAACCATTGTAGTCACCTATCAGCTCTCCGAGAAGAGCTGTTAGCTAATTACTTTGTTGATGGCAAGTCTCCATTGTCGATATAGTAGATTGCTCTCTCAAGTGTTTTTATTGTATGCTCAGTAGTAGAAGCATCCAGATTTCTAGACAAATCAGACAATACAATTCTTAATACATCCAGTTTGTATTCTGGTGTATCAGATTTACTTATTGAGTCAAGTGTCTTATAGTATTCTGTGTTAGTCATTTTTAGTCTCCTTGTTTTTTGTATTGATACTTGTATAAGTATCTATCTACCCACCAAGTTGATGAGTAGTTAGATAATTACTTTTTTAATCTTTTTATAATTAAGCTAAGTTCTGCCTTAATCATTTTCTCGTTTAGAAAAAATATACTCTTGTGTAAATCTTCTAATTCTTTAATTAATTGTTTTTTATCCATTTTTAGTCTCCTTGTTTTTGTATTGATACTTCTTATAAGTATCTATCAGCTCTCCCGAAGAAGAGCTGTTAGATAATTACCTAGCAAGATATTCTCTGTAAGAGATATACCATACTGAATTTGCGTTAGCTTTGATGAATCCAAAGACATGTGCAGTGAATCCAAATAATAAAAGTTCTAACATTTTATACTCCTTGTTTTTTGTGTGGAAGTGATTCTTCCATAAGCCACTCACATGATGAGTGACCTAGCAAAAATCTTTGAGTTTTTTAAACTCTTGTTGACTCCCTTTTTATCTCCTACCGCCAGAACCTTAGTGCTGAAAATTTCAGTTCTGCTGGAGCTCAACCCTCTCGGGCTTAGTGTCTCGGCTGATGGTTTCTATTTCAGAAGCTAGTGTTATCCATCTCTTTAATAATATTATTATAGGATTGTCATTACAGATTTGCAATCCCAGATTGTAGATTAATATAATCATTTCAGATATAGGTATATTAAACCCTATGAACATTGGCTTAAATAGGTAATAAATCTAAACTAAATATCTAGATAATATTTAAAGAAATTTGTGTAAATCTGACTCGTTTTAGTGCTTGAACTTTGTATATACCTAGATGGTCAAGGTGAGTATGTTCACTAACTTTGAAACTGTAGTGTATAGATATCTCCAACTTTATAATTGTCAAAAGATATCATCACTAAATAATATTTTCCACATTGAACTTTAGATTGGTCGTAAGGATTTGTGTAAGTCTTTGGAGAGTCATACTTTAAGTAACCTGCTTTAAGCATACATTTAAAACAACTAACACCTTCGTTAGATACAAGGTCATGAGCATATTGTTTACCTGTAGCTCTGAATTCAGTTCCACAAATTCCCCATGCAAGAAATGGATGTGCTGTATCTTCAAGACAATCGAAGTTTAGGATATGTGTCCTACCACTATCAAGATAAGCTCTTGAATATGACTTCAGTGTCTTATATGTTCTTGGTAATTTTGTTTTCATCTTTTTCTCCCTTATTACCTTCTGTCTGAACTTTGCTCGAATTTCCGGTGAACAAAGTTTTTCTTTCTTATATTTACTTTATGTCTGAACTTTTTAGAAATTTCCAGTATAAAATAATTATTTTAATTATCTTGTGAAATAATTCACAACGCCTAAGTTGCGCCTAAGTCACATCTGAGTGGTAATAGCAGAAAGAGTTCCGACTACAACAACCCATCCAGCAAGCTCTTGTCTGGATATCTTTGTATTAACTTTCTCATGGAGAGAATCTATTCGTGAATTTATTTTTTCTTGTCCATCCAAAAGAAGTTGTAACATCTCCTTGTTAGTAAAATTATGTTCTGTCATTGCAATCTTCAGCTCCATATTTACAGTTACATATTTGAACGAATGAGCCATCTTCTTGATATGTAACCATGCACATTATTTTCTAAATCCTATAGTGAGTAACCAGACTGCCAGTGTAATTATTGTTGCAACTAAAGTTATATCTCTAGCCGAGCCACTCAAAGTCAGAACAGCAATAACCATTCCTACTAGAGTCCAGCTGAGATTCAATGTCTCCTTTACAGCTGTAACAATCCAATTCCATATCTTCTTAATCATAATGTCCTTTTAAAAAATGCAAGTGATGCTATCCGAAGTATAACAGTCGGAAGTACCACTTCTTGTGCTTTCTGTTTTGAATCTTCAGTCATGTCCGAACCAATATCACTTAATTTAATATTTGTTAAATCGATTTCTACTATAGCACTTATTGGATTGGCTATAAACTCTTCGACTTGGATTTCTACTATTGCATCTGCCAGAGTATATTCTTGGTCAGAATCTGTCTTAGCAAACTCTACAGCTCTCTCTACAAACTCATCTACAGCTTGTTCTACACTTGCATCTTCAGACTCTGCAATAATCTGAACATCTTCTTTAGCAGTTTCTTCTTCAAATCCTAGAACTTGTCCTACTACTTGTACTTGCTCCTCTGTCAGCTCTTCCTCGTTAGCTATCTGTATTACTTCTTCAACAACTTGTGCAACAACTTCTATAATCTCTTCAGATACTTCAGCAATGTTCTCTAAGCCCACATCATTTACTTCTTCTAGAATCTCTACGACTTCTTCTGTCTCAAGCTCTTCTACAAATTCTTCTATAGCTTCTTCTTTAGCTTCTTCATATTCGACCAGCTCTTCTTCTGTAAAGTCTTGTATCTCTTCTTCAGTGACTTCTGGAATATCTAGTTGGATAATCTCTTCAACTGCTTCTTCTAGTTCTTTAACTTCTTCTTGAATTTCTTCTTCAGTAAGCTCTATAACTTCTTCTACTTCTCTCTCTTCTTTAATCTCATCATCAGATATTTCTCTGTCGACAATATCTTCTTCAACATCTTTAAATATATCTTCTTCAAAAATTTCAATAATTTCTTTTTCATCTTCTATCTCCTCTTCAACAATAATAAAGTCATCTTCTAACTCAATTACTTCTATTACAAATATTTCTTCTTCAACTGCATACTCTTCTTCAAAGTCAAGCTCTTCAAGTTCAAGAATTGTTTTAATAAACTCTTCAGCATCTTCTTCAGATTCAAACTCAAAAAATTCAATATCTTCTTCATATTCAAGTTCAAGTTCAAGCTGTCTAGCTTCACGCTCCATCTCTTTCTCAAGTTCAAGCAACTCTTCTTCAGTGAGCTCCACAAACTCTTCATCTTCCAGTTCAATGTATTCAGTGACAAGTATGTCATCATCATCAATAAACTGTTCTTCTTCTTCATATATATCTTGCTCAATAATCTCGATACCATAATCTTCTAAATCTCCTCTTTCTATCTGCTCATCTGTAAGTGCTATACCATATAACTCTTCATTGATTGCTCTTTGGTTCTCACGCTCAATAGTTCCATCTTCAATTTCATTTTGAGTGTACTCTCCTTCCGAGCCATCATCTAATACAACAACTATTATTTCAGTAGCTTCTCTGTACTCACGCTCATAATCAGTTTCATATATACCTGTCTCTTGAGCATTAGCTTCTATTTGGCTCTCTATAGCTTGTTGGTATGCTATTTGCTCCTGCACAATGATGGCTTCTTCTTCTTCTCTTATGCCCTTCTCTTCATCAGTTTCTAGGATTCCATAACTAGCAAAGTTAGCTTGTCTCTGTACATCTAAAGGATTAAGAGTTGTTGTTGTTGTCTCAATGTATTTAATCTCTATATCATCCACCAGAGCCCAGTCATTGATTGTTATAACGAACTTGTCTATGAATAAATTTGCTTGGTCGTATATGTTATAAACAATTTCTTCAAACATTGTATTGTTGTTGCTATATGTTTGAGCATCTATATTGTTTGTCTGAGTTGTCTCATCACTATGAGTGTATTCGACTGTACCTTGATTATTCAAAGCACCAATAGTAAAACCTACTTCATATACATCATGGTCTTCTGGGAGAGTGAACTCGTAGTCATTAGAAGTACCATTATGCTTTTGGTACTCCAACTCAATATGAGTGTTTGTCATTCCATACAAGCCACTCCATGTATTGTCTATATTGACTAGATTATTATCTTCGTTCTCTGGTACAACTATGTCAGTGGTCTGTTCATTAGATGCAACACCACCATCAAAAGTTTCTGTCTCTACTACTTGACCTTCTGGAATTGTTGTAGTCGTAGTGGTCGTAGTAGTTGTAGTTGTAGTTGTTGTAGTTGTATTTTCGTTAGCTAATGCTATGCCAGTTGGATTTATTAATAATAAAACAAATAATATTCTAGCCAGTGAATCTAATCTGTACCGCACAAACTAGCCACCATTGCAACAACCATTACCACAACAGTCCATTATTTACCTTCTTCGAAAGTATATTTTGGCTTTGCTTGTTCAAGACCATTCTGAATAACACTTAATGCAGATGACATGAATGCCACTCCAATAAGCTCTACCATATTTGCATCTATAATTCCGCTAGAGTTAGCGAGATACAAAGAGATAGCAGACTGTAGTCCAGTTCTAAATGCTTTGCTTACAATAAACTTCCAGTATTCTTTATTTTTCATTTTTCTCCTTAAAAATTATTCTTCTTCTCGAATCTTACCACCAAATTGTCTTCGGTTATAGTGAGTACACTTTTTATTTCCGCATACCCATTCACTTCGGTCTGCTATGTGTAGTAGTGGTGATTGACAACTGGGGCAGTTGATTCTTATAAAACCTTCTTAGTAACTATATCTTTTATGTTCTTTATTTCTTGCAACATTTTATCCATCTTTCTTTCTACCATTGATGTCAATATGACATCATCTGTCGCTTTATTTGATATTGTTTTTGTTTGCAAATTTATCTTTGAATATTTAATTGTAACTTTTTCTCCAGAGAGAATAGCATCTCTTACTTTTGGATAGAGTCGCATATAGGCATCACGACTTTGTGTGATTAGCCCTTTAGCATCTAAATCTAAATCTTGTTGTGCTGAGCCAACACCTAGACAGCCAGAAGTTTGTGTTGAGTCGTTAAGAGTGTGAATTAATATCCAAGTAAAGTTTGGTACATCTTGTAGCCATAACATTCCTTTATGCCAGTCAGCTCCATAGCGTTTAAGATATCTACTATGAAAACCACCTTCAGCTCTCAGCTTAATCTCATATTCGCCTTCTGGAATACAAGTTTCATGCATTACTTTTACATCTCTGTACTCATCTTCGAGAGTGTAATTTTCAAAGACTCCATCAACAAAGAGCATACCATTGGTGGCATCTTTGCCCATCTGAGTCCTTACGACATCAAGTTTCATTAGCTTGGTTTTGGATTGGCATCTTTAACAGCTTTGACTGCTTTGTACCATTCACCAGTTTTATCTAATTTATTAGCATCAATGTCATGATAGAGTTTATCTAACTGCTCATTCCATCCGCCATAAGATTCTAATCTAGCTTGTTTGTAGCCATTATCTTGTGTATCTAATTTAGATTGAGCCAAGTCCTCGATTGCTTGTGTGTATTCACTATCTGTAAATTCTCTGCGTTGATTATTTACTTGAGCGAACATTGGTTTAGCAGATTCAATCTCTGAAGTTGCTTCCGTTCTAAATTGTGCGATTGTTTTTATAGCCATAATTATCCTTTCTATCTTATCATACTTTATTTAAAATTTATTTGCGTAGTCCATATAAAACTAGCTCTGCACCATTGTTAAAAGTTGCACCACCTGTAAAAAAGAAACTTAATCCGTCTGAGGCACTAGCTACTGTATGAGTAAATGCACCATTACCACCAAAAGTTGAAGGCGTACTGGCACTACAAACTGTTTCAAAAGTAGCAAAAGAATATTCCCCTGTATTAGCAAAATTAAATAAGTAAAAATTTCCAAAAAATCCACTATCTGTGCTTTCTATTTCTGCTTGTGTAACGCTTGTTGCATTTAATGCTTCGTTATTTTGAAAACTTGAGTGAGTTGGCATATCTAATCTTGAATTATCATATTCACTATCTGTTTGTATAGTTCCACTTTTTGTAATTCTCCAAGCTATTGTATTATCTGAACTTGGTATTAATCCAACTGCTGTAACTAAATAGACATTAAAAGTTGTATCAATACCTGTAATTGTAAGTGTTGTTGGATTACCACTTGCAGTTGAAGTACCTATTTTTGTTAAACTACCTGACATTTTTTTATCCTAACCCAAAAACTGCTAAAGTTCCAATTTCCATATTTGCACCAGCAGTAATTTGTATGCCTTTAATTAAGCTTTCTTGTTTTAAACCAGTGATTTGTTTTCTGCCCTCTAAATTAGAACCATTTGCACCTTGACTTATTAAATATGTGTAAGAGGAACTATTGTCTGCATTATAAACGTAAGCTGAGGTATTCATATTAGATGATTGATTACCACTTGTTGTACCAAAATTTATTATGTTTTGATTAGTTGCGTTTGTATCAACAAAACTACTAGCAGAAGTTAGATTTAAATAAGCCCAGTCATATAAACTACTTGATATTGCATTATTGCTACTATCTAAAAATCTTAACTTAATTGTTGTCCCACTCGTTGCATTAAAATTTTGAAAAGCCAAATAATATATGTTATAACCTTGATTAAAACAATCTTCAACATTAAATGAAGTTGTTGCAGTTGATATACTTGCAGATTTTATAAACTGTAAATCAGACATTAGGTGTACCTAATTCCATAAAGAGATATTTCACCACTAGCAATATTTCCTGTTGTTGGTAAAAATACTCTTAAACCACTACATTGACTTGTATTTGAAAAATCATTACTTCCAAAAGCCATTCTTGGGGAATGTGTGTCCTGCGTTACAACCATTTGAAAAGTACCATAAGTAAATTTTGTACTGTCTGTTGCGTTATAAATATAAGCATAACCATTAGCACTTCCATTAGTTTCATTATCAACATTAGACAACCAAATAAATTGACTAAAACCTGTTGCATTACTATCAGCGAATGTACCTGCTCCATTTCCTAATTTTTGTGCAAAACCATAACCACTTGTCTGTGCTGTTCCTCCAACTTTTACTCTAATATCTAAATTCTGTGCAGTAGTTGAAGCACCTTGTATGTTACTAGCAGTTAAAAAATGAACATTATAATCTCCTAAGTTGTCAAAGTCATAAGAAGTAACAGTATCATTTGCAACAACAGTTTCAATTAATTCTAGTGTACCTAAAGTTGTCCATTTATCTGCTCTTGTTAAATCATAAATATCTTTAGGTGTGAAGATACCTTTATTATTTCCAAAACTTTGTTCTGGTGCTTCTGGTATGTATCCATATTCACTCATAATGTTTCCTTAAATAAAGTGAATGTACCACTTACAACATTTCCACTTTCAAAATAAAAAGTAACACCATCAACTGCTGAAGCAACACGAAAAGCACCACCACCCGTTAATGACATAAGATTGCCACCACCATCTCTGTTAACATTTTCAGTTGTCCAAAAAGTAAACTCTGAACTGTTGTTGGCAGAATAAATATATAGCATACCATTCGCAGTTTCTTGGTCTTGGTCGCCAAGCTTTTCATCTATTAATCTTGCTTGAGCTTGATTATAAGCATATCCATTTTGAAAACTAGAATAAGTTTTTAACTTTTTTCCTGCATAATTATAATTATTACCTGTATTGTCACTACCACCTTCTTGAACTCTTAAATATAAATATTTGTCGTTAACTGAACCTTGAGTATTAATGTAGGTAACCATATAAACATCATCACTATTAATGCCTGTAAGAGTTACAGAACCAACTGCACTTGTTACTGTATTTGTTGCTACTTGTACTAATCCCATTAGCTACCCAACCGAAGCCCATAAACTGAAATTACTAAAGTATCAATAGTTCCACTATCCGGTGTAAATTGAAATCCTGTAATTGAACTTAATTGTTTAAGTACTGCAATCCCTTTACCTAAAATTGTTACAGTACCATCTGAAGCACCTGCCTGTTGTCCTAATTGAAATGTATATTTACTAGATGAATAAGGATTAAAGAAATAATAAACTGCACCACCATTATTTGATGTAACTGCATCCCCTCTAATAATCTTATCCCATTTATTTTGATTAGTTGCCCTTGCCTCTCCATAAGTGTTGTAGGTTAATAGCTCGTGAACTGCATAATCATATTCACTTGCAGTAATAACACTTCCACTTGAATTAATTAATCTCATATAAACATTATTATCTGCTGAGTAATCTTGTTGTTCTAATACAACTTTATAAATATCAAAATCTGCTGAAAAAACATCAGTTACAGAAAAAGAACTTACACCACTTGTTGCACTTTGTTTGCTAATTAATCTTAGGTTACTCATATCTGTTTTACTCCATAAAGATTAAAAACTCCACTAGCAATATTGCTACCATTAGACATACAAATTCTTATTCCATCTACACTTGCAGTTTGGTCATAAACCCCAGCACCATAATTCTGTTTATAAAAACCATTAACATTTATTGTTGTTGTTTGTAGCGTGACAAAACTCTTTGTTGAACTGTTATGTAAATTATAAAAATAAGCGTAGCCGTTACCTTTTTCATTAGTTGCGTTTCCTTGATTAAGAGTAAAGAATATTTGATTAATATTGCTATCTCTACTTTCATCACTACCACCATCAGCAGATAAAGTAAATATTGCTCTTTGATAATCGTTATCAGTATCAAAAGTCCCACCAACAGACATTCTTATTGCAAACTGTTGGTCATCAGTAGCATTTTTAATATTGTGTGCTTGTAAAAAATGCACATCATATTTTGCACCTTTAATATTTGTAAAATCAACTTGTGCCGTATTACTAGAAATAGTTTGGCTTTCAATAAGTTCTAATGAGCCACCCCAATGTCCATCTTTTTCTAATTGAAGTATTTCACTAGGTGTGTATAAACCTGTGTTTTGTTTTACATTATTTGGTTGTGTACCTAGATAAGGCATAAATTACCTTTCTAAGTTTGTCGTAAGAATGAAACGTTATATTCTGCACTTGATGTAGCTGATGCTAAACCTTGCAACTTATCACCAGTCTCAAGCACTATCTTAGTTTGAATCTCTATTGTTGTACCGAATGGTAAACTCACATCATTTAAGATGTGTCTTAAAGTTCCACCAGATTTTGTAACACTTAAATCTACAGTCACATCCGCACTGCTAGAACTGACATTAGATACTAAAATACCTATGACTGTCTCAGTCGTACTCGAAGGAACTGCATCTATTATATCAGCTGTGCTTCCAGTAAGAAGCCCCGATACAGAATGAAGCGTATCTGCCATAGTAAATAAATCCTTTCTTTAGCTTAAAGCTAATACTAGTCCTAAACTTACACCACTTGGAGCAAGTGCAACAATATCCGCTACTGTTGTCTTCTTAACAGCGTTGCTGTCATCAGCATCACCTATTAAAACTAAATCAGCAGAAGCTACTGTAGCAGAAGTTGCTGAGTTGGGAGCTATTGCCAAAGTGCTTGAGAACGCTCCAGAAGAAGCTGTAGCTCCACCAGAGAGCCCAGAAGTACCAGCTGTGGTGATTGTTACACCTGTAATATCTCCATCTCCAATGAAGGAAACCCAATTGCTTCCATCATAAAATTGTAAAGTGTCTGAGTCTTTTAAGAAGCAGAACATACCTTCTGCATCTGATGTACCTAAAGCGGTATCTCTAGCAGTTGCATTCGCATAAACTTGTACCACTTGGTCTTGTATAAATGTTTGAAATTCTGATGCACTTATTAAGTCACCAGTACTAAAACTTTTCCAACCAGCTCCAGCCATAATTAATTCTCCTTAATTTTCTTTATCATGATACCACTAACTATAGGCAAATCGAGTACCTTCTCCAAGTTTAGCTTGACCTAATACCCAAGCGGATGTACCAGCTGGGCTTAATGTCATTGTCCAATTCCATGTTTGTCCAGAAGCATTTACTGAATGACTTATTGATTCAATAAATAGTTCATCACTAAAAGTAGTACCATTTGGATTTGTAATATTTACAGTAATCCTGTCACCCAGCTCTCTACCGAGTGCATGTTGCCATATACTTGTATTCTGTCTTGGATTAACTACAAGCGAATCAATTCTTATAATTGGAATTGATGTCTCAGATAATTTCTGCTGTATAACAGATAAGACATCCGAGTCATTTATATTTATTGTTGATTCAGTAGAGTTGATTGCTGTATATCTTGTTATTGAGTCTGCATCTGCTACGAATTGTGTAGAGCCACTCGACCTAGTCCAAGAATATGAGTTTATAACTTCGTTATCATCAAAAGATAATGAGACATCTTGATATGGAAGATTGCTCCCAGAGTTATCAAATGTAGCTTGAGATGTTGTTGCTAAAGCATTCGAATATTTATAAGCTCTATTTCTAAAGATTGCATTACCAGTTCTACCTATGAAGAATTGTCCATTCTCTGCTGTCTCACATGCTTTAAGTCCGCTTAATACATTAGTTGTAATAGATTGTGAGATAACTTGCTTTGTTCCTGTCTCGATTGACCTAAGTGCAGAAGGAAAACCTATAGAATTTAATATTCGTGAAATTCTTGTTGATGATAATTCTTGTGTATCTCCATAACCTAGTCTGGTTGTTTGTCCCAATTCTGAGAATCCACTTCTTCCTATTCTCCAGCCGATTGACTCGAGTGTCTGGTTATGAAATAATCTAAATGCATCAATAGCTGTAAATGTGACTATGGAGTCAGCACCTTCAGCAATAAACTTAACTGGAATAGAATCTAAGAATCCCCTAAAAATTACATAAGTAGTTCCATCATAAGATGCAGATACTTTAACCTGTTTTAGTGGTTGTATATTAGTTCTTGCATTACTTGAGTCATAATAAGGTGATGATGTGTTACTTGGATTAAATCTGTTATCTGCATTAGATACAGAGAACGATAATAATCCAGCCCTAAACTCTCCAAGCTCATTAGACCTTCCTCTTGATATATCAAAGTTTCGTATGTAAGTGCTTATGTCTGTAAAGGATTGTGAAGATGCAAATGGCTCTGAGCCAAAAGCAATTTCAACTGTTATAGCAACATCAGAATCAAAAGATGCTGACATTAGAAAATTACCCTTTGCCCATTTCTCTTAGCTCTGTTCATTGCATCAATTATTTCTAGTGCTTGTGCGTTAGCTTCTTTACCTTCTACCATAATATTTTGTGTTATAACTACTCCATTATTTCTAGCAACTGCATTCATTCCACCACCATTAGGTGCTGGAGCGATTATTTTTTCTAAATCTTTTTCTGTGTCTAAACTTCCATCTGTTTTAAAGGTATCACCACCACCGCTTGGTATTGTTGGTTGAGTCGGTATATTGCTACCGCTTTTAACTGCATTAGCCATATCAATAAGAGCTTGTAAGTCCATGCCTGTTGACTTTACTAAACTAGATAATGCATCATCAAATATACCTAAAGCATTTAAGTTACTCATTGCATCATCAAGGGCTTTCTTTGCTATTGCTATCTCTAATAAGTTTTCTGGTGTCTTTGCTGTTACTTCATTAAGTTCTTTTTGTGCTTTAATCAATCTGTCTTCTGCTTTAGTGAGATTCTCCATTGCTCTTTGTTCTTCATCAAGAGCTCTTTCTAATTCTCTTTGAGCAGACAACTGTTCTCTTGTTGCACCAGTAGATTGTTCTATGAGTTCTGTCAGTTTTGCTTTTGCTATTGCAAGTTGAAGTTCTTGGATTTCATTTTTCTCTTCAGTATCAATTAATTTTTGTATTGTCTCTTCTTGCTGTGCAATGGCTAACTTCTCTTCTAAAGTAACTTCTTTAGCTTTTTCCATTGCATCTTTTAAAGCAAATTGTGCTTCGGTGACTACATCACTTGCATTAGCTAATTTTTCTTGAGATTTAGTAACAGCTTTAGATGCTTCATCTCTATCTTCTTCTGCATCAGCAACTCTCTCTTCAATATCTTTTAGAGCTTGTTGTGCTTGTAATACAGATTTCAAAGTTGGTAGGAAATCAGCTTTAAGAGATTCTGCTCTTTCAATATCTGCTTCTGTAGCTTCCATAGATGATTCAGCTTCATCTCTATTTGCTTGAGCTTTAGCAATAGATAAGTCTGTAACTTCCATGTAACTTGTAGAACTATCTCTGAATGCTCTCTCTTGTCCTCTTTGTGCATTAATTGCCTCATCTGTTGCAGATGTAAAACTTTTTGTCTCTGTTCTAGCTTCATGTACTGCTTGAGAATATGGAGCATAAGACTTAGCTGTTGTGTCTATTAAAGAACCATAAGTTGAAATATATCCAGTACTTTCTAGAATTGCATCATCTTGGGCTTTCTGTACAGCTATAAAGTCATTAGTCTTAGTTATGATTTTTGTTATAAAACCTACTATAGCTGTGAGAGCTGGAGCTATTGTATCTCCAATTAGTATTCCAAGCTCTGAGAATGCATTATTCATTAAGTCTATCTGAGCTTTCAAAGAGCCCATTTGTTTTTCTGCTACTTCAGCAGTTGTGCCACCAGAATCACTAAGTGCAGATTCATAATCTCTAATCTGGTCAGAAGCTCCACTTAATATCTTAACTGCATCAGCTACACCACGATTCAAGCCCAACTGGTCTAATGTACTTGCTTTAAGTTCATCTGACATTGGTGCTAGTACAGAATCTAAATTTTCTACAAGGTCAGCAACATTTTTTAATTTGCCTTCATTGTCAAACATTTGTAAGCCAAGTTTTTCAAATTCAGCTGTATTCTTTGCTGTTGCTCTAGGTATGTCTCTGAGTAACTGATTTAATTTCTCTCCAGCTTCAGCACCTTTAACACCTCTATCTGCGAAAGCTGATAAGACTGCAACACCTTCTTCAATAGATTTTCCAGTAACCTTTAATGCTGAACCAGCTTTGTTAGTTAATGCTTCAGAGAATTGTTGAACAGAAGCGTTAGCTAATGTGTTTGCCTTGACTAAGACATCTGTGACTCTTGTTAGGTTTTGCAAGTTTTGTTCTGCACCAGATACAGTTAGACCAAGAGCAGACTGAGCATCAGTTGCTAAGTCGGTTGCAGTTGCCATATCGAACATACCTGCTTGAGCAAACTTTGCTACTTGTGGTAGAGCTGATATAGACTGTTCTGCATTTAAACCAGCAGATGCTAAGAAGAAAAATGCTTCTGCGGATTGTTCTGCACCAATTCTTGTCTCTCTTGATACAGCAATAGCTTGAGCTTCCATTGCTTTTTGTTGTTCGACTGTTGTGTCCATGATGGCAAGAGATTGCACCATCTTGTCATTGAAAGCTATAAATTCTTGAGTGGCTTTTGTCATGCCTTTTACAAGGGCTACACCAAGGGCTATTCCTGCAACCTTACCAGCTGTGGCAAGTTTGTCCATCATCTTGCCAGACTTATCAGCAGAACCACCTAAGCCATTGAGTTGTCTTTTTGCTAAGTCAGCACCCTTAGTAACAATTTGTATTGCAATATCTGCTATTGCCATTTATCTATTCCTCTTCTTAGCTTCGGCATCAGCTAAAGCTATCTCCTTATTCCTTACATCTGTTTCATACTTATAAAAAGAAATCCACTGATTGTATTCTTCTGAGCTCATTGTAGTCATAAGCTCACCAACAGTCATGCCAAGCTCTCTAGCAAGTTTAAAGGTGAAGATTCGGTCTAGGTTAGTCTCAAAACTGCTCTGCTTCCGCAGAACCCCCAAGACCATTTAATTCATTAATTTTAAGAAAGATTGTATCTATTACCTTAGAATCTTTGCTATAAAGCATGTCAATGTCTTCATCAGTTAATTCTGGTTCGACAATACAGACTTTGAGTAATTCTCTTTGATAATCAAAAGCATCAGTACCTTCAGAGTTAAGAAGTTTACCTAACTTAACTTGCATTCCTTTAGTCATCCCACGAATCAAGACTGAGACATCCCACTCTTCTATTTCATAGACTTCTTCTGGAACTGAAGGTATTTTGCTTAAATCATTAATCGATAGTCTTTTCATACTACTCCTTTCGATTGTTATTAGATATTAGTGTGTCGCTCTAGTGACTGCACCAGAGACTTGTAGGTCAGCTGAAAAAGCTACAATATCACCAACTGGAGATGATAATGAATAAGATGTCATTATTGATTCTCCTGTATATTTTGGCTTACCGCTCCCAGTGCCTTCTGGTGAATATTCGAATGACAAAGTTGCACTTTGCCCAACGACTGCACCAGCTATAGCATCAAAAGTAGCATCATAGAAACCGCTTAAACTCAAATTAGAATCGGATAAACCAACTATATAAGTTTTCGCACTCGCTCCTAGAACGCTAGATTCAGCTACATCAGCTGTCTCTGGAAAATCAACATTGCTTATGTAAGATGAGATGTCAGTTAAAGAACCAGATGCGTTATCTAGTTTAAAAACTGAATCAGAACCATGTACAAATGCCATATTATTTCTCCTTAATTATTTCTTCCAAATCCTACTATAGCATTTACAGTAGGAGTTGAACTGCCACCAATAGTATTATGTACACGAATGTACCTATTGATAGTAGTTCCTTTATCTATTGTCTTTATTTCACTTGTTGCACCATTGGCTAAAGTAAAAGTTATTAAATCTGCGTATGTTGTGTTGTCAGCTGAGTGTTGTATTTTAACAGTTGCTGTTGGTGAAGTACCACTAACAGATGAAACTAATAAAAATGCTCCACCACCATTGGTAGTCAAAGCTCCATTATCTATTGCAGAACCTTGAACACCAGTTGCAGTAAATGCTGAATTGGTAACAACTACACCAGAAAAGAATCCACCAGTTGGTTGTAAGTCTAATGATGTTGCAACAACATCTCCTACTGGGCTTGATATTCCATAATTAATTATGTTTGAAATACCAAAAGTACATCTTGCAGAAGTTGATAAAGCTGTCTGTCCTTGAACATAATCAAACTGAGTTCCACCACTTAGGAGTGGTTGAACGATTGCATCAGCAGTGGCATCAAATAGACCGCTTAAAGATATTGTTGCATCAGTCTCTCCAGTTATATATGTTTTTGCAGATGCAGAAAAACTTGTTGTCTCAGCTATATCAGCTGTCTTTGTATTATCTACTGAGTTCATGTAAGTACTTAGATTGTTTTCATTAAACATCACTACAGTATCTTTACCATGTTGAAATGCCATTACCTTTTACCTGTCCTTCTTCTTCTTCTTCTACTAGTTCTATTACCAGAGCCAGAGTATTTACCATAGCCCATTATTCTTCTTCTTCCTTTTTAACCCATGCTTCGTTTACTTCTGTATCTGGATTGTCTGCAATGAAGTGACCTTTTTCATCTCTAGCTCTCTTCATCTCTTTTTCATCTACCACTATACCTTGTTCGACTAACCATTTGAATGATTTACCTAATTCTTGTTTAGTGACAATATCACCAGCTTCGAATCTTTTTTTGCCGACATCTAGTCCGCTTGTTATTTCATATTTCATGCTATTACCTCTACGCTAAATTCTAATGCTAAATAATCTATGTTGTTTACAGTATAGACTCCATAATTATCCGCTTCCACTACTCTAACAGAACTTGCAACTCCACCTAATGTTACATCAGATTCTACTTGTGCCTTCACTGAGTTAGCACCACTAGAAGCCAAATAACTATCTAAGGTCTCTTGAGAATCTTGAGCATCTACTCTTGAGACATACAAGAATATTGGAATAGTATAAGTATCTGCACCTCTCTGCATTGTTGAGTCGTACTCAATGTTATCAACTACGCCAACAACAGCTGTAGGTGGTTCAATAGAATCTGGCACAAAACCATATACAACTATGGAAGATATATTTCCTAAGTTAGTTGCTATGCCACTTCTAATTGATGTTAATGATGCCATTATCTACCTTTCTTATATTGTCTCTCTATTTGTTTTGTAGCTTTTAAGAGTAACACTTTTCTCTCTGCGAGTGATTGTTCATAACCCATTTTTAAGAATGGAACTATCGGAGTTCCTTGTCTTGCAATAGATTTAGATACAGCATGTGGATTAAGACCTTTACGCTCTGACCATCCTTTTAACTTCTGAGCAGAGACTTGCCTACCAGATGTTCTGTCAAATTGTGCTCTGTTTTCTCTGCTGTAATCTTTATCAAACTTTAAACCTTTAAACTTATGCTTTGCATTTATAGCACCATGAACTTCTTTAGCATAAGATTTATCTGAGAAGACCATAATACCTTTTGGTAATGCTCCCTTTGATTGTACCTTCTTATACTTAATACTTGATGTAAGAGCCCCAGTGTCTTCTGGAGTATTCTCTTTTGCATATTTTTTAACGACCTTACCAGTTCCATTAAAGTATGTTCTCAATGGAGTCATTAATAAGTTATTTGCTTTTAATCTTTTTCTTAATCTGTCAGCACCGATAACTTTAAATTCGAAGTTGTTACCTACTGCCATTAGAGTTTGTTCTTCTTGTAACCCTTTATGAGTTCCATTGCATCATCATCAAAGTTAAATTGTAGGTCAATATTTCCAGTGCTCTGACCACCATAAGTTGTGAATGGAGTATCTTTTCTTTTAAATAATCTTGTTGCTTGTAAGAAGGTTGCCTGTTTGATTGCATCTGGTACAGAACTAAATCCCCACTTAGCTTCTATCTTTACATTGTTAACAATAGAAGCATCAAATCTCTCGGAGCTCCTTGTGTCCAATATTCTTACTTTTGTAAATGGTTGATACTGTACTTGATTCTGACCAGCGTTAACTGGTTCGACTATGAAGTCAGTATTGATTGTCAGTGTTGTCTCATGTGTACCATCATCATTATCATCTAGCTTTACTACTAATCCAGTAGTTGTTGATATGTCTGGTACAAACAAATAAAAGGAATTATCTGGAGTGAAATATCTAGTAGTAACAGTTCCATCTTGATAGAATCTTCTACCAGTAATTGAATCTATTTGCCTACTAGCACCTTCAATAGCGTTCTCAAGATTATCATCTTGACCACTACCAGTTAATCCCATATAAGTTTTTAACTCTGATAGAGCACAATACCCATTGGTGATTGCCATGAGTTATCTAGCTCTTTGCTTTATTTTCTTTTGGAGCTTTAGCTTTTGTTGCAGTTAATCCCCACTCTTTGAGTTGAGCATCATTGACTTCTTGTCCTTCTGCACCAAGTAATTTACCTTTAGCCCATCCTTTAGGAAGGTCAGCAGATTCTTTTACTTCACCAGCTTCATTCATCCATACATTCTTTTTTAAAGTTTTCATATTATTCCTTTCGACTAATGGAGCACCATACGAATGATGCCCCATCAAAGTCATTAAGTTCTACCTTATAATCCTGTAATTTTACAGAAAGCAGAAGCTCTGTAGATTGGCATACCCATTCTTACAGTAGCTTTTAGTACAACTATATCTTTTACAAAGTTGTCATCATGTGAATCAGACATTGCAACTTCCATACCTTGTCTTGCGACAATGTGGATAGCTTGTCCGCCACCGAAAACACCTACGATTGCAGTTCCTGCACCAGCTTCAGTTGATAGTACTACTGGTAAACCCCAAAGAGTTTGTCCAACGCCACCACCGAATTGTCCAGCACCTACGAACAATGGAGTTGTCTGAGTAAACCCAGCTCCAGATGTTCCAGATGTATCTGCAACTTCAGTAACTACTTGATACCAGTCTTCTGGATGCATGATTATTGCATCTGGTTCTAAGAAGCTATCTTTTCTGATTTCAGTGATTGCTTCGTAGATTTGACCGATTCTTTTAAGTCCGCCACCATAAGCACCGAAAGCAAAGGAGTTAATTCCACCCTTGTTTAAGATACCTGTTAAGTTAGGTGCAACTCCAGAACCACCGACCATTTGGTCTGATACTGCGAGTCTTACCATTGTTTGTAATCTTGAGTCAAGATATCCTTCAACAGCTGAGACATCATTTAACAATTCTTCAGTAACTGGAAGGAATGAACCTATCTTACGAATTGATTCAGTTCTCTCTGTGAATGCTAATGCATTTTCACCAAGAGCACTTCCTTCAGCTTTAGCTGTGGAGTTGTTTGTGAATGTAGTCTCTTCCAAATACTTGTATTGATAATTATCAGTTGTGATGGTATCAATTAGGTCTGGAATTTGAAGCGGATTTAGTGTTGCTGTTGGCACTACTAAAGGGCTTCTTGTTACTGCTGGTGGATAACCAGTCTCTGTTAAAGTAGTTTTTAATTCTACTTGTGGATTCCATTTTAACTCGGATGAAATGTTTTTTTGACCATTCTTAACGAATGCTTCATGAGCTTGTGACTTCATGAATTGCTTTCCAAGAGATTCCATTGGAGCTTCTTCAGCTTTTGGTTCAGTATGTATAGCTTGTGGCTCTACTGCTTTACCAGCTTCTAAACCAGCTTCAATTTCTTTTCTCTCATTTTCAATCTTGACAGCACTCTTAATTTGACCATTAAGCTCTGACATTTTTTCATTTCTTTTAGCCCACTCTTCTTTTTTCTCGGAAGTGAAATCTGTTGATTCCATTTCTTTGAATTCAGACATAGTGTTCTCTCTGAGTTCTTGGAGTTCCTTTTTCAATGTCTCTAATTTTGACATATTTACTAGTCTCCTATTTCCTCTAATGTTTCCATTAGAACTCTATTTGTTTCCAACAATAAAGTGGTGTCATCTACTTCTTCGACTTCCTCTTCTTTAAGAGTTTCAGCAGTTGCTACACCTAAGAAAGTATCTATATCTTGATACGCTTCTTGTAATGCATCTTGCAAATCCTGCATCAAAGTTGTTGATGATTCACTTAATGTTTTTTCTTTTTTAAGTCTCAAGGAAGTTAGTTCCTTAATCCTTCTTAGAAGAGCAGATAACTTGATAAGCAACTCATCTGTCTCGTTTGTCAAGGTCAATCCAGCTTCCTCTTTAACAGAATCATCTGATTTTTCTTTAACACCTACTGTAAAAGTATTTTGATTAGCTCCGACTAATACTGGGCTAACTTCCCATACTTTCAAATCATTTAAAAATCTAGCTTGAGTACTTTGTCCATCCTTTTGGAAAGAACCACTCTCAGAATCTAACACTTCGTAACCGAAGCTCCATTGCTGTAAGTCACCCATAGCTTTAACTGTGTTGAATGCATCTCTTCCAGCTTGTGTGTCCATTATGAACTGTCCTTTAAAAACTGCTTTACTGTCATCTGATACTATCTCTCCACGACCTATTGGATTCTTCCAGTCGTGAGCCCATACCATTGCAACACCATTCTCACCATATCCAGATTTAATGGAATCTGGCATAACCACATCTCCATCAGAATCTATTTCATTGAATACAGAAAAGACTGCTTCAACTTTTCCTTCTACTTCATCTATTGCTTTAATGTCAAAAGTCTTTGACTCAATATTATCTCTATTCATTTTTATATCCTTTTCTCATGATAAATTACAGTACACCTGCAATTACATACTAAACTAGGTGGAGCTCCAAAGCTAGTATCTGCGGGATAATTTAATTTATATCCTTGAATCAGAAATGCTTCGTTTTCTCCAACTTCAGTGCCATCAGCAGATAAGTGAGCATCTCTCACTCTTCCATCACGCTGAGTCAACCATTCTTTTGTTGTAGGAATGCCAGTTGCTTTAGCTGACTGATTCATTCCATAGTTTGCCAGAGCTGTACCTTCTGTTCTTGCTATGGTCATTGCTCTACCCAAATTCTTCTTACTTAATACTTTTGATATTTCTTTTCTCATATAGTCTTCTGCTTTTTTACCAGTAAGACCTAAGTCAGCAACTTCATCTATAGATTTCCTAAGAGCTCTATTCAAATTGTTCTTCTGAGTCTTAGCCATATCTGGTAATAAATTATCTAATCTGTCCTGCACAAACTTTGCAGACTTCTTATTGAATGCTTGTCTATCTATAGGGAGCTGAGCACCGCCTCTTCTTCTAGGATAGAATCCTTCTTCAATGATTTCTTTTCTAGGTTTCCTTCTTCTTGCTCTTGTAATTCTTTCTTGCTCAGTTGTAGTAAAGACATAATTGTCATCAGCTTTTTCATCTGGCAGTAAGAACCCAGTCTGAAGATATGCAAAGTCAACTGTCATGGATTGATATACATCCACTAAATCTTCTTGCCATTGCTTTGTTGTCTTATCTATCTGAAAATTGACTAGACCTTGCACTCCGACAATCGTAGGAGAGTTCTCAGCTAAGAACTTGTCTATGGTTTTTCTTTGAGCATCCAATAGACCGTAGTACTGTCTAGCCAATGCAAAATCCCAATTACCGAGTAACTCATCAAATTGGTCATACATTGAATCCTTAGATTGTTTTGTCCTAAAGCGGTTTAGTCTTACATCCCACTTTGCTTCTCTTAATAGACTTCTTCTCTCTATCAGCTCTCTAGCAGATGCAAAGTTCTTTTCTCTTTCTAATCTTGCAACTTGTCTCTCTGCCCATTGTTGTGCTTTCATTCTTCCTTTACTACCTAATGAACCACCCCAGAGCAACCATGCCACTTGCCCAGCGGTCATTTTTCCTTCACCTCTTAAATACTCATTGGCTCTTGGAGATTCTAAATCAGATACATGTCTCAAGAACCAAGCATTCATGCGAATTGCTTTTCCTTCAGATATATTTCCGTTAGCCATCTCTCTAGCTTCTCTTTTAGTTTTATCAGTTAGACCATCACCAGCAAACTCAAGACTGTCTAATCCTCTTCTTGCATTAGCTCGAATGTAACTAGGTACATTACCAACAGCTTTACCATCAAAACTTTTCTTTGAACTTAAAGGATGGTTACTAGGTAGAAGGTCAGTATCATACTTTGCTCTCTTGAATTTACCATTCCTTAATGCATACAAGAATCCATTTACTCTTGCCAATGCCCATTGGTCTGATGAAGTTACTGTAGGTCTGACTGAACTTGGATTTGTATTGTAAGCTCCAACTCCTCTTCTAAATACTGCTTTAAGCATTCCAAGAGTTGCTCTGTACTTTGGATTATCTTTATTATGCTCTGTTACTTTGTCCTTAAGAATCTTTTCTATTCTTTTAGAGACCTTAACTTCAGTCTGTTGCATAAGAAGATTCTGTCAATTCGTTATATCTATCATGAGTTGAACATGGCATATAGACTGTCTCGCCATCTTGGTTCATTGTATGAGTTCCTTCACAACCAATTTCTTGAGCTCTTGCTTCTGCCTCTTCTTCAGTTGTGAATGTATCTTTAGCAATCATCTCTTTAGGATTCTCACTAAATCTTGAAATCTGTTCTAACCTAGCTTCAGCTAATTCTAAAGTTGGATAGCATCCCATGTTCTTGCCAGTGTCTTCAGCAATAACACAAAACTGATTTCCTATCTTCTCAATGACCTTCTCTTCAAATCTTTTATAACTCTTCTCAACATTCTCTTCGATATCTTCTGTAATAACTTCTGGTGTCTCTTCTGGTTTTGGTGGTTCGTTCTCAGCAACTGGTTCTGGTACTTCCATATTTGCTGGTACTTGCATTACTGTATTTGGAAGTAAGTAAACTTCTTGCGAATCATTTACTGGAAGTCCTATTTGTTTTCTAGCTTCTGCAACTGTAATCCATCCACCTTGTACTCCAATATTTAATCTGTTGTACATATCAGTCTCATCTTGCTGAAGAGCTCTCACTTCTGTTAAATTATATTCAGCAGATATTGATTGAGCTGATTCATAATTAGCAAGTAAGACTTGTTGTGTTAATTCTTCTGCAATCATTTTCCATAATGGAATGAGCTTCTGTTCTGTAAAGAACTCTCTAAGTTCTGAAGTGTTGTTATAAGTTGCATGTTGCAACCCAGCTCCGAGTCCAGCAAGAATAGCTGGTACTCCAAGTACTGCTGATATTCTTTCTTCTGGAATGGTTCTTAGTTGTCCTATATCTAAATCTTTAGGTGAGAAGGATAACTTCTCTACATTCATAGAGCCAGATAAGATTAATGGTTTACCTTTATTCTTACCACCAACTTTAGATTGATATGTCTTTGTAATCTGCTGAGCTTCTTCATCAGTAAGACCATAATCATCTTTCGGTGAAATCATTATTGAAGGTACTCCAGAGTTTGCAAGAAGAGCTGTAGCCATCTGACCAGCAGACTCATCTCCATAGATTTCTCTCAGAACTGTTTTAAGTGGAGCAAATCCTTTTTTGTGGTCTTGTGAATCTAAACCTAATTTAAAATGTACTACATCTGTATTCTCTAGCTGTACTTTGCCATCATCCATCTCATAGATGTAATGTGTTATAAGTTGTTCAGCTGTTCCTTTTGCTTCAACATTCTCTGGCATCAATGGATAAAGAGCAACAAGTTCTCCAGCATTATTCTTTTGCTTGAGAAGATATGCATCACCAGAGACATGCATTGCATTTATTATGTATTGCTGAATCACATCTCCAGACATAAATGGATTTGGTCTTCTCATTAAGTCTGCGAATGGATGATTAGGAATCTCTTCTTTCATTCCTTCATCATCTTTGAAGGTAACCATGAGTGTTGCTTCTGAGAAAGATAAACCTAGTATCTGAAGACAAGCAACGACTGCTGAGTTGGATGCACCATTACCAAGACCACTAAGATTGTAATCTCCAGCTGATGTGTTCTGTCCAAGAATATAAGATGAGTTCTTTCTTACACCTGTATTCTCTCTTAAGAAATCTAATCCTGTACTTCTTTTAGTTTCTGTTGTGCCGAATATAACTTCTCTAAATGTTCTTCGTTCTGCCATGCTCTCCTTAGTAAGCTATTAACTTTGCCTTCCTTGCTACCTGTAAAATGGCATAAGCCAAGCTATCTACTTGGTCATCATGCTCTCCAGCTGGAAACTGTAGCAACTCTTTTTCCAATTCAGAGTACCACAAACTATCGTTAGGAAAGAACACCATTCCAGATTCCATCTTAGCCGATAAAGGTAAAGCTCTGGAGAGTTTATCTCTATCTGCTTTTAGTTCTACAATAGGAATGTTAGTTTGTCTTCTTGCAATTTGTATCAATGCAAGTTGATATCCAGCTCTCTCTATTCCAAATAGTTCTGGTTTCCACTTTTCATTTACTTGTTCTAATAACTTTAGTACATCTGGAGCTTCTAATCTATCTCTTACAACATCTAATACAAAGACATTATTATCCTTATCAACTCCAATAGTTGTTACAACTGTATAGTCAGCAGACTCTTTAGTACTTGTTGCTAAGTCAACTGTTGACAATATTCGTAAATCACTTTGCTTAACTACTGAGTCTTTGGTTTTGACATAAGTTACATTGTGATAGTTACCATCATCATTAAATTCTTGTGAGTTGTATTTGGTGTAGTATCTGAACCATTCTTTTTTAAACAAGCCACCGAACTGCTCAACAAACTGAGCATCATATTCTTGAGAGTATAAGAATGAACCTATCTCCTTCTTTGCAGTCTCAAGTTCTTTTATATCAACTCTAGGATTAGCTTCAGTAGGAAATTGCCACCTATCCCAGTCATCTTTCTTTTCAGCTTCTTCATAAATCTTAGAGAACCAGTTAAATCCTTTAGGTGTACTAATAAACAAAGCTCCACCTTTTCTCTCAGTAAGCGTAGGTCTTAGAACTTCTTTCCATGTCTGCTCTTTAATAAAGGCACACTCATCTAATACAATGAAGTCAAGACCAGCACCACGAAGTCTATCTGGATTATCTGCGGTTCTTACAGTAACGAAGCCACCTGCTTTTGTATAAATTGTTTTCTCCGATTCTTTAATCTCCATACCATAGTCAGCTCCCACTTGTCTGATTGTTTTCCACCCTTCCATTGCCATTGCATAAGTTGGAGCAACCCACCAAGCATTCTTGCCTTCCATAGCTTTAGCCAAACAAAGAAGCGTTCCTAATCTAGTCTTACCGAATCTACGACCAGCAACCAATACTCTGAATCTCTTTTTAGATTTAGCTACTTGTGCTTGAGCTGGATGCAGATAAGGAAGAGTGACATCATATCTGACTGTCCTAGTTAGTTTTTTAGAATTGAAATCTGTCTTCATCACCATCAAGCCATTCTATGAACTCTTTAAACAGAGCTGTTAGGTTAGATGGATTAACTGGAGTGATGAAATACATCTGGGGCATAATATTCTCAAATGTAATATCTTGTATCGGAGCATCCATTGTTGTCTCTTCATACTGTTTAAAGTCAAAGTCGAAACCATTGTTCATAACTATATCTACAAACTCTTGGTTAATATCTGGCATTTCCGCATCATTCATGATTATCCATCTTAACATCTTCTTTTTTTTCCTGCTCTTCTTCGTGCATATCGTGCATAACTGGTTCTTCTATGAGCTCAGCATCTTGGAAATCCGAATATAACTCACCATCTGCCCACTTCATATCAAGTTCAATTACTTCTTCAGTATTGATTTGTAATTTAGAAGTCTCACCAAACTGAGAAGGATATTTTCTTTCCATAATCCATTGCAATGCTCTTATGTTGCCTTCTTCTCCAGCAACTTTAATAGTCCTAAGCATTTCTACTTTACATATAGCTTCAGCATCTCTTATTCTTTTAAAGATGTTCTCAAAGACTATTTCTCCAGCTTCTGCTCTATCTCTCCATCTTCTGAATGTTGATGAATCTATACCTGCATAAGCACAAGCATCTTCAATATAGGATGCATTCTCTAAAGCAAAGACCAATTTGTCTATTACTTCTTTATCTTCAAACTTATTTTTTTTCTTTAATCCGAAAAAATTTCTGTTGTTCTCATTCATGTAATAACAATAATAGTATTAATCGCCAAATTCGTAACCAAAGTTCTTTAATATTTCTACAGCTACATTCTCTACTTCATCTATTTCGAAGCTCACAATGCCCTTAGTAGAGTTATCTGGCATAGATACTTGGATAAATGGTTTACT
>VMHT01081500.1_pt1 | contig 25472 bp, 39 predicted proteins | sample 4693611 | NCBI WGS metagenome assembly VMHT01 (sample SAMN12280063, study PRJNA550983) | marine metagenome | isolation source: seawater sampled from same location over 5 years 0.02-0.2 micron viral filtrate | place: USA: collected off the coast of southern California halfway between the port... ...
AACAAAGAGCACCATCCTTTTCCTCGTCACTCGCACACCCCGGAAATGTACCCACGCCACGACCATAGGCATCTAACCAACAACTCGTACCATCATCTCGAAGTTGGCCTTCGTATCCTAGATCTTTGCAACTTTTCTTCTTAGCCATAGACGATTTCTTCGCGTAAATATCGAGCCAACAGCTCGTACCATCGTCACGTAAACGTCCCCCATATGGAGCGTTTGTACCGTCACCGAGTCTCGGATCTGTACAGCTCAGTTTCTTTGCCATAGAAGATTTCTTAGCGTACGTGTCGGACCAACAACTCGTACCATCGTCACGTAATTTCCCGTAAGCAGCCTTCCATTCACCTTCCGGATACTCATCAGATTTGGGGCCGTCGCACGAATACTTCTTAGCGGGACGAGACTTTTTAACCTCTGTATCACGCCAACAACTCGTACCGTCGTCACGTAAACCCTTACCATGTTTATATTCCCAATCGGAGCACGGTTTCTTATTCGCCATGGCCGATTTTTTTGTGAGAGTATCACGCCAACAGCTGGTACCATCGTCGCGTAAACCTCTCCCATACTTATGCGACCATTCATCACACGATTTCTTCTTTGTAGGCGCAGATTTAATAGGAATAGTATCCTTCCAACAACTCGTACCGTCGTCGCGCAAATGCTTACCATGTTTAGAGTGCCAGTCGGAGCATGGTTTCTTTTTCGCCATTGAAGAACGTTTAGGTATCGTATCTTGCCAGCAACTGGTTCCATCGTCGCGAAGTCCTGCACCGAAATTGCTACAACTGCGTACATTCGCAGGTTTGGTGCGTTTAGGTTTCGTCTCGAATATTTCTTTCAAGGTCGCATCAAGAACCAATTTAGCCGTAACGAGGCCGATATTATAAGGGTTTAATACGATTCCAGCCTTCAACATTCTTAGCGGATCTCCAGACAGCAGGTCATCAACTCCCTTCTGGTATTCTTCCTTATACGCACGGGTGATGGTTGTACCCACAATAAGTTCGAAAAATTTCTGCGCATTGCTCGTACGACAATTATTATTTTTATATTCCATACCGTAACGACGGCAGTATTCTTTCGTGAAGTTACAGACACCGTTCTCCATATCGAACGTGACGCCTAATTGTGTGGGATCGATAGCTGCAGAAACTTGCGAAAGTTGGCGACGTTTCGTACAAAACGCGACTAAACCACCGTAATCGGCGGCGATGACCATCTTTGCACCTGCGGGATAGTTAGGGAAAACAAGTTCACCTTGGGGGTGTTGTGTTCGTAATTCGGAAAACGGCACCGCGATAGTGTTCGGGTTATTGTCCGGTCCGGGGTCTGCGCGATTAGTGATATGCACTCTATCTGTATACACACCCGCAGTGGGGTTAATATATTCAAGTTCAAGTGGGGGTGGTTTGAAAAAATCATTATTCTCGAGCCAAATATCACGGGACGCTGTGTTCCACTCCGAGGCACCTGCACGAGTAAGGGTAATACCCTGACGCGTACCAGAACTCGCCCATTCCACGAGTTCGAGTAACTTAAACCTATCAGGTTCGAGTAATAACCCTAGATTTTCGTAAATGAATACATCACGCTCTTTGTGGTATTTAGACACGATTCTCATAGAAAAGTCCAAAATTTCCGACGGAAGATCGGGCTCTGCGGCACCCGTCTCCTCCGCTTCTACGATAGCTGCTATCCATGCATCCCACTTGGGTCCTACGACGGGATCTAAAGGAAGGTTGGGAACTGTGTATTGCTCAAACATTTGCATAAACATGAGTTCCGACGCCATTTGGTACTCATCTGGACAGAATTCATCTAACGGGAAAAGGCGGGGATAATCGAGTTCTGGTACGTTTTCTACACTTGCATACTCACCATGATCAATCGCACGTTTACCCTTTTCGATCATGTCCTGTGATGTGTAACTATTGTAGCCGTCAACATCGAGTATATCGAGAGTTATCGAGACTATATCGAATAATATCATCACCGCACCCACTGGACCACCGGAGGCCTTCGACGCCGCTTTACCACCAGCCGCGGCGGCCTTTGCACCCGCGGAAGCCAGTTTAGCACCACCTTTGGCGGCCGCGACAGTCAATTTTGCACCAAGTTGTGCACCAACTCTTGCAGCGCCGGCAGCAGCCTTCGCAGCGCCGGCAGCAGCCTTCGCGGCACTCTTGCTAGCGGCCTTCGAAGCACTCTTCGCAGCGGCCTTCGAAGCACCCTTCGCAGCACCCTTGCTAGCGGCCTTCGAAGCACCCTTCGCAGCACCCTTCGCAGCAGCTTCGCTTCCCTCCTGTGCAGCCTTCGCAGCGACCTTTTCACTGGCTTCCTGTGCAGCCTTCGCAGCGGCCTTTTCACCGGCTTCCTGACTGGCCTTGGCGGCGGCCTTTTCACTGGCTTCCTGACTGGCCTTGGCGGCGGCCTTTTCACTACCTTCCTGCGCAGCTTTCGCAGCGGCCTTTTCACTGGCTTCCTTTGCAGCCTGTCCAGTTGCCTTTTTCATTCCCTGTTCTATAGCTTCACCGACAACGAGGCCGACGGCGATTTCTGCGCCGATCATTTTGACTAGTTCGAGTTTTTCATTTAACCCCGGAGCCACACCGGCTTTTAACTTACAACATCCCTCCTTGTCCGGATCATCTTCATAATTACCATAACACCCCATCTCATCAGCGGGTGGAAATGCACATGATTCATCGACTACCTTTTTTACTTCGGCTTTGACTGCCTCTTTATCGACGCCCAACTCGTCGAGAGTGTTATCAAAACGTTTTTCAACTTCTTCAGGGGTTTCGACGACGATATCGGAAGCGGGTCGTAATACTTCTACTGAATTTCCTAATTCAGATTTCGGAACCTGTATAACCTGTTTCGTAGACGGGTCATATTTTAATACAGCTCTATTCCGTACACTTTGTCCAAGGAGGATGAGGACTATTATTGCTATGAGAAATATCCCAATACGAGCGGCCATCCTCACCTCTCTTTTATATAGTTGTATAAAAAAAATACTACTTAAAGATTCTTCACGGATACTAATTATGTCTTGGTGCTGGTGGTGCTGTCACGATTTTGATAGTGACCCATTATCATTACCAACTAAACACGACGAAAGAAGGAATAAATTTGTAGTCTCTGGTAAGTTCTGTTCCTGGAGTTGCATGAAAACATATGCAATCGAGACGTACGGCCTGAGTAGGGGGAGTATCATATGTGGTAATATGGTGATGCTGCGAAAGGCTATGTATGGGAAGGTTGCGCGAATTAAGCCGGCGCCTAAGCGACAGAGATTAATAGAATACGGTGGCGACATGACAATAGAGAAGTTTCGAGAAAATGCGGACGTGGATACCAATTCAAATGTAGGTGTGGTTCAGGAACCAGAATTAGATAACGTTATACCGGTCGCGAATACTACGAATAAGATGTACGAAATAAAAGGCGCGACGGGGACGAATGAACCGTTACGCCTTAAACGTGCAAAACCGCTTAAGAGAGATCAAAATAATCTAGAATCTGTTCTGGGATTGGTTATAAAATCAAAGAATTAGAACAGTTTAGACAAACATCACCCGCGTAAACGAATGAACAACATTTGCATTCGTTTAAGGGTACAATGTTTCGCTTTTTGAGTTTGTTATGTGAGTATAATACGAGATCGCGAATAGTATAAATTCCGTATGCTACCATGGTTTCGAGATTAGGAAACTTCATTTAAACTTAATACAGTAGCAAGCCTTATTTAACTTTAACATCACCGAGAAACTGTCGATCATAGGCGGTACCATAGTCTTCAAAACTGTTTCAAGTTCGGAGTCCTCATCACCTGCATCAATTTGCTCAATGACGGAGTAGATGAGATCGATGACGAGATCTTTCTTCTCGGGTCCAACGAGACCCTTAATCCTTTGAACATCCATCATGAGAGTAGACACGAGTCCACAGATATTCTCCTTGTTGATACCAGTCTTCTTGTACTTGTTCACAAGACGGGTGATCTTATTGATGATAATTTCATTTTCCTTGCCCTTGGTAGCGTACGATTTCAAAATGTTCTCCATTTGTATAACTCTATATTAAAATCTTTAATTATATAAATGGTAAGTGCTGACGGACTTATAGCTACGAGTGCTATATCTATAGGTGTAGCACAGATGATGTTCAGGATCTCTACTATCAAACAGGAGAAAATTAACATAAATACGTATCCTCTTTTGTATTCGGGTGTAGTCGCCAGTATACTCTGGACATTGTACCAATACAGAATAGGAGCTAATTATTCGGTCGTGTATTCGATTCTCGGATTATTCGTGCAACTGTATATCTTACACGAACTGAAATCGAATGAGCGCAAAAGGGAGAATGCGTACTGAAGGATATTAAGTTTTTCTTCCAACGAGAGTTTCCCCACGTTTCGTACTACATGAACTATAAGCATACATACAGTATACGTAGCTTCATGTAGTTCCATACTAGTTAATTGAAATTTTTACGATGGTTGTAACGCCTGATTGATGGGGATGGAGTTCTGCGGAGGGCTTTGGATGCCGGCGTTGATAACACCCTTCTTGGTATATGCCATGTACGTAGCACCCAAACCTGCGAGAATGATAAAACTCGCGAAAGTCATACCGGTGATGGAGTAAGTAACCTCTGAATCCTTAGGCGCGCACGTCTCCTTATCGGCGTGAAGAAGCTGATAGACAAAAACACCAGAAACGAGTAAAAGAACGCCACCGATGATCATCATAGGACCCGCCGCTGATGCACCCGGGGTGGAAATGAACTTACGGAGGCCGAGCGTCGCAGCGGCGGTGATCACGATAGTCACGAGCTGGGAGAGGTAAACCTTACGATTTTCAAATTCTTCAACACCTCGCATAGCTTCGCAGTTGTTGTAATGTTTAATACCCACGAAGTTCACGAAAAATGTGACCGCGGCGAGTAGAATAATGCCGATAAGGGCGGGCGAACCCATCTCTTGAGAAAACTTCATCTTTACTGTATGTTGAGAAAAAAAGCACCCTGAGCAGTGTAATTAAAGGGTATGCACATTACTATATGAGATCACCATGAGTGAGTCTTTTGAACATGTTCTCTCGACCGATAATCCGAGTAAAGATGTCGCTATTGACGAATGTCACCTGGATTTAGTTTATGGCTTAGTAAGATCTCATAAGCCTACGAACGTTCTTGAAATAGGTGTAGGTAGTGGTCGTACCACTGCTTATTTATCTAGAGCACTAGAAAAGAATGAAAATTTACAAAAACTGACCCTGGTGGATAACTGGGTTGATTGGAAAGGTAATAAACCGGAGTTTGTCAAAAAGTTCGAAGATAAAGTCAATTTGGTAGAGAGTGATGAACTCTCGTTTGTTTTCAATAAGAATAAGACCATGTATGATTTCATTTTTTCAGATGCAGATCACTGGAATACACAGAAGTGGTTTGAATACGTTTTCTTCTCCATTCTTAAACCCGGAGGTATACTTATTTACCATGATGTCTCCATTGAGAGTCATTGTCCTAAGGGTGCCTTTCGATTTCCAAACCTGGAAGAGATACTGGTCAAATGTAAACGGTATGGGATTTCCCATATGCACTTTGACAGGAGTTCTTCAGAGGACGAACAGTGTTGGAGAGGTTTACTCGTGATATTTAAGTCGCAACTGCGATCGGTTGTCCCTAAAGATGACACTATTTACGCATTAGATTAAGTAAATATCCCTATTCCTCCACATCTCACCATAATCATTACCACCCTTCAAATCCGAATTATCTGCACCTCTTGCATTGTTATATTTGCACTTGACGAATTTATGTTTCCCAAACTCGATATGTTCATCCGACGTATGCTGTCCAATCATACACTTATCGGGGTATGCGCGGATATAATCGATGGATGCATTCATATATGCACCGGGACCAGTTGGATATAAACAGTCTAAACCATAATGTTGTTGTTTGACATTCCACAACACGAGATCGATCATCTTTTTAGAGATGTCGTGTTTTGGTATCGAACCTATGAAAGCTGTATACATACACACCTGATTTGGTGGACAGTCGACGCTAGTATAATACTCTTTATTAAGCGAAGAAAGTGTTTCTATTGGTTGAAGGCATACCTGACGGAGGTCGGAATACCATCCACCCTCGTTATACATGATTAAGTGACGCATTAAATCGCATTTATATGAGTAAGGTTTTAAAGTATGATACGCTTTTAGTACGTCTTCGTCAAAATATTGTTTGATGTAATTTTCACAAGATTCACCGGAATATATTTTTACTTTGTATCCAGGATTGATACGATACCACGTCTCAATTGCCTTATTCATCTCTTCAGGTAATTGCGGCATTTTACCCTCGTCTACTATTACCACCTTATGAATGACCTTGGGAATCATACCTAATTAAAGAAGGTATCCTCTAATATACTATGAAGATCACGTACGCTATTATGGTTTGCAACGAATCGAGGGATCTTTATTCTCTCATTTCATTCTTAAAGGGTGTGATAGACGAGGAAGACGACATCAACGTCCTAATAGATACTGCACACTCTACCGAAAGTGTGAAATCTGTTATTGAACATTTTAAAGACGATGTAGTTACGTGTGAAAGAGCTTTCGATGGAAATTTTGCAGAGCACAGAAACTTTCACATCTCCAAGTGTACGGGTGACTATATTTTTGTGTTAGATCCAGATGAAATGCCACAAGAACTGATAATAAAACGGATAAAGGAAGTGATATCGACCACGGGTGCTGATTTTCTCATGATACCTAGAATCAATATAGTCCTGGGAGCCACGCGTAAATGGTGCGAAGATCATGACTTCGGAGATAAGGTAAATGAGTTGGGGTGGATTAACTGGCCCGATTATAACGGAAGAATTTTCAAGAATGATGGAATTATTAAATACGGGAACGCGTTACATGAGAAAATTCAAGGGTATACTAATATGAAACTTATAGCGGATAACCCTGGTCTCGCTTTGTACCATATAAAATCGGTAGACAAAGATAACAATAGATGGAGTAATGGATCATACGTTTCTCCTAAGAATGATAATCTATACGACACGTTAATGTAAAGTTAACATGTCGTATAAACGATTGTCTGGAGTGGGGTTCGAACCCACGAGGTGAAAACACCAGTTGATCTTAAGTCAACCCCCTTGGACCGCTCGGGCATCCAGACATGTTATATATAAGACTTATTCTTTTAAGTACCTAAAGAGAAAGAACAAATCAGAAATATATGAGTTACATATTGGCGTCTGCAAAACCGGTAATTAAACCGACCACAGATTATCAAAAGTTGAAAACGAAACTTCGTAATTCTACTACAGGTTATGGGACTGCTATTGCGGCCAGTTATTTCATAACACAAGGTGCCGCAGAAGGTGTTTCTGCGACAGTAGGTGTCGCATCTTCTCTCACGTACTTGAGCTCACTGACGAAATACGTGGATGAACTAGAAAGTTCTCCTCTCCAGGCTCAGATTCTTATACCCGTTGGTACGGCTATCTTCGAATCCATGTGGAATAATGCACCTTTTAGTTTTGACTTCGACTACGGAGCCACTTTTGTTGGATTTTTAGCCTATAAATTTGCGTTAATGTCGGTGTTATATGAAACTGTAAGAGATATGATAATAAAGGATGGCTCCGACGTGTACAGTGATAGGGAAGTTGAATATAAAGATCTTACGATGGACGAAGAATACGAAGATGCGTCTTCTTACGAGAAACTGTAAAATAATATCATTTCATTACAAGGATGCCACCAGTGGGGATTGCTATATTTTATATGTATGTACTAAATCGTCTCTCGCGTCGATCAAAATATCGTCGACGTTCACCTAAAGCGAATTGGGTTTAACGACGAAGTTCCGTGGTTCGCTTGGTAGTTCCAGTCTGGAGAATCTCGTCAATCTTGAGAGCGATGCTCTTTCCAATGCCAGGAAGCTTCTTATCTCCTTCGTAAACATCCGACCCGGATGTGATTTCAAAATCAATACCTCGAATAGTGTTAGCAGCCTTGATGTAAGCGCGGGTGCGGAAAGGATCCTCACCACGCTTAGATTCAAGAATAGCGAGATTCTCAAGTTCATCTGCGATGTATTCGTTCGTATCGATATCTTCATCACTTTCAGATTCGTCATCGGTACTGTAGAAAGATCCGAGATCATTGGAAGCGACCGACTCCGCGTCAGAATTATAATCTGAATCGTCGTCAGAGTTGTAGTAGCTGTCGAGGAATTCGTCAATCTTAGCAGCGATAGAAGGACCAATACCCTTGGTGCGCTTTGCACAAGAAACACCATCAGTCACCTCATAGGGAAGCTTGGAGATGATTCCAGCTGCATTCGTGTACGCGCGAGCTTTGTACATATCGTGCTCCCTGGACGCGATGATCAAGAGATGATTCGCAATTTCCTCGTTAAGAGCGTATTTAGTGCAAGAAGCACGCGCGTCGCTGTCTACGAAAGTCACGTTGTTGACGGTCGGCTTTTTCTTGAGTTCGTTGAGTTCCTTCAGAGCCTGAATCTTATCTTCCTCGGACTTGATGAAGAGTTCCTTGAGAGCTCCGATCTTGTCGCGAGACTCTTGGTTGAGCTTTTCGAGCTTGAGGATGTAATCGGTGACAGAAGAGACGCGCATCATCGTTTGTATATAGATTGTGTATCTGCTTTATGTTGGTTTAACTTAAGTCTTATTTTCGAACGACGATGATAATCACGAGTTTAAAGAAGTTGCTTTATATAAATTCAATGAACTTAGATAACATCCCCAACCACGTTAAAAGAATTCTTCAAGACAAAGAACTTCCCATGGATAAGAAAATGAATGCGTTCATGGCATTTATGCCGAAACTTCCCGCAGATCCGAAACAGGATCAGGCGTGGCGCGATAATGAAAGGGTAGGGGAACAAATTCTTCAGTTAATAAACGATGGTAAACTTGAGATAAAGGGTTTGGATCGAAATGGAAAGCTAATTACTTCTTCTCCCCAGGCCTAATGGCCCACTTATTTTCCTTATTGAACTTTTTATAATCAATCTCCTTGATTTTAAAAATTTCCATAATTTTCCTTTTGATGAGATTCATTTCTTTCTTCGGTGGATCGATGCCACCCGGGTTCTCGTCGAAATTTGGTTCACGGCGCTTTCCTTCACCGGGTGCTTCTGTGGGTTCTACGAACTTGTCCTTTTTCGCGCGAGTTGCGACACGTGGACGAATAAAGTGTGTTTTTGTGAGAGATAACATTCTACTTTTTGTTCCCGCCAAATCTTTAATAGTTTATTAATGTATGCAGATATGCAGAGTTCCTAAATTACACCTAAGTAAAAACTTGTTCCGCGTAAAATTACGAATCATGACTTTTGTGAACGATGGGACTCCGCATCACGAGGGTGTTCAAAATGAGCATAATACGATCGACTTGGTGAATAACCATCCTAATTTTCATCTTATTCGAGACGTGACAGGAAATCTGGAACATAGGGGAGGGACAAGAAACCACGCCGATGCCGTCAACGAACGAGGTGAAGGAGTGTCAATTAAGACGAAAACTACGGACAGTGGTTCGTTCGACTGGAAAAATACGTCTCTTGCCTCTTTGTCGGATGCAGATTACATGCTGTACTATGTGGAAAAGCATAGACAAATGGCCGAGGAATATGTGTATATGTATGACAATCTTCCTATTATGGATTTGGAAGCGAAGCATCAACTTACAGAGAATGTCAGAGCCGAGTATAAGCAACTCTCGCACAATATCCTGACCAGGATTGACTACAAGAGTGTATTGGAAAGGGTGTACGATACACATGACTCGAAATGGGTGATTTATCATTCGACCAGGCAGAAAAAGGTCATCCTGTTTGGGAAAGAAGAGTTGTTACGTCTCTGGAGTGAACCTGGTCAGTTGCGTATCAACGACGATTCTGCGAGTGCAACCATCGAGAACACATGCGGACTGCGTCTACGAATTGCACTGAATAATGGGGTTAAGGCCTTACTGGGTAGGGGTTCGTATTTGACGGTCAAAATCCAGCAAGACAATCCCCGGGGGTTAATGGATGCACTCGAAAATCCTATTGTATGCGAGTATTAATTATTTCCGTGTTATCATTCTTGTCTACGAGAATGTAGGCACGATTTAAGTTTTTTGCAGCTTTCCCGGCAGTGCCGGAACCACACATCGGGTCGAGTATCAAATCACCTTCATTTGAAGATATTTTTATAATCCTTTCTAACAATTGCACAGGTTTTGCCGTAGGATACGTTCTCAATTCTGAACCCTGACTTATTGAATGTATATCATCCCAGAGATCTGTACAGGGCTTTCCTTCCGTTTCGTGAAGATAGATCTTCTTGTATAGCTTTGAACCGACTTTTTTAGGGGTATGCAATCTATTATCTATCTTCAACTTTTCTAATTCTTCCTGTTTGATACGCCAACCCGCATCGGGATTGAACGTAATTCCACCAAATTCAAATGGGTATGTATATCCTTTTTTTGTATTTTCGGTAACGACATGTCCCAACGAATAGTTTCCTCTATCATCCTTATTATTGAACGAATTATTAACGTACTTCTCATCCCGTGCTTGGTATACTACATTAAACACGGGATTGGCTGAGTTTGAACATTTAAATATGATGTCGATGGTAGCGCCCAGCTTCTTTTTTACGTTATTCTTAGATCTACACTTTTTCCAAAATATAGGCTGAACATATTTAAATTTTGATCGTAAGACCTGTTCCGGTGTAAACATTTTTTCAGCCGAGATATGAAAAAACAGGGTACCCGTTTTCTTCATTTTTGGGATGCATGCATCTATAACACTTTCTATGAATTGTTTATAGTCTCCACCTTTCCATGTGTCTTTGAAACCCGTTGCATCATTTTCTGATAACGTGTAATCACGACCGCTATCGAAGGGTGGGTCGAGGTATATAGTGGTGACGCTTCCATCTTGTACATCTACAAGCTTTTCTAAGCAGTCTCCTACTATATACGTCATGCATTATGAGTGTGAATTATCTTTAAACATATCTTCTAGACCATTTCGATTCAATGTGTGGGAATAGTTCTTTTAAAGTTTCGAAATAAGAATTCAAATATTTTCGTTCCTCGATCTCTTCTTCAGTTAGTTTATCGCGATCGGGGTATCCACCCATCTTGATAGTGTTAAATTGTTGTATTCGATTCGAAAAATTTTCGTATATTCGATACGAGACTAAAGTTTCGTCCTTTATGTGTAGTACACGTATTTCTTCGTGTATCCGTTCTAGGTGGACCATTTACTTTGATGGAGATTTTTTATTTCATGCGAATTTCGAATATTGATAAACGACCTATTTAAAAGTAGCGTTCGTATTCTTATTACATGAATATCTTATCCCCTGTTCGATCTTTTAGTTTGCGACGAGTAAAGACTCGTGCTATTTATGATCCTGATCAATATGATACGGAAATCAATTCCGCACGTGGATTTGGTGGTCGTAAAAATACTGCAAAAACCGTGAATATGCCTTCCAATAAACGTAACGACGGAGGTATATTCTATGACCCAGATCAACGCGACCCGGAAGCTAATCGTAGATATTCACCTCCTATGGACGAAGCCTCACAGCTTATCGATAATTTTCGCACCAAGACCGATGTCGATCACGTGACGAGGGATGAAGTTATCGACGCACAAAACTTCTGGGCACAGTCTATTGTAGATATTTCTAATTGCTTCCTTTCCGGTGGTGATTATGTTAGCCTCGCGGGTGAACGCGCGGGTGAGCTTTATGGATATGATCATTCTAACGTACTCTTCAAACCGACGAAGGCTGCTGCAAAGCAATTTCGCCCGACTGCAAACGATGCTATGTCTTATTTTGTGGGCCATGACGCGGTGATCAGTGGATATAAGGAAGATCATGGTTTCGCGATTAACGCTAAGAAGGGTTTCAGTCGAGTCATTTTTGATAATCATCAGATCGACTGTCATAATCAAGTAGCGATCGCTATGGGTACGTACGAGTTTACGTGTGCGACGACGGGGGAAATTTCAGAGGTTGAGTATACATTTGGATATAAGCGTAACCCGGATGGAAAGGTTCGTATTTGTCTCCATCATTCTTCGATTCCGTATGAACCGAAGGTAGAGACACCTCGCGTGAGACGTGATCAAACGTCTCAAGTAAAGCGTAAAAGTGGGATATTGTACGATCCCGCGCAATGTGATCCCGATGCGAACGAACGTCGTCACGTCACGAAAAAGTTTACCCCGGAACCTTTTACTCGTGAAAATACGTTGAGTTGGGGTTTATAATTTTGATAGAGAAATTTCATACCCTAATTCCGCGATGACTGGATCGTCGCGATAACTGGTTTTGAAATAGATATGCTTGATTCCACTGCTTGCTAATGCTTTGTAACAATTTAAACATGGATAATGAGTAATATAAGCGGTCGCACCGTCTACGGAAACACCCCGTTTCGCTGCATCCGTTATAGAGTTAATCTCTGCGTGAATTGTGGCTTGTTCATGTCCATCTCTCACGATGGAGATATGCTCAGAGCCACTTAAGAAACCATTGTAGCCCATACTGATAAGACGATTGTTTTTTGCGAGAACACACCCTACTTTAAGACGTTCACATGGGGATCGAACGGATGCGAGCTCGGCGGCTTTCATGAAGTACTCGTTCCAAGAGATTCGATCGGTCATATTCTTATATAAAGAAAAAATCTTTAAATAACAGTATGATACTCACAGACCAGATACTTAGGTACCTCTCCAAAGATATTATGTTACCGACACGATGTTACGCGACTAAAAAGCAACTCGTGTCTGTAAGGGATTGTTGTGATTGTAAGATATATTGTAAAAAACCACCGAAGGGTTCGAAACTAGCCTACGCGTTTAAAACTTCTAACGTAAATCCTTATCAGCAGTGTAGTACGTCTTCCCCTTAGTGGCGAAACTCTGAACCATCTTGTATTTAACGCAGATTTTTGTTGGCTGAGATGGTCATGGTTAAAGAAGTGGGTAGTCCTTTAATTAGAGATGATCCTACTACAAACTATAGATGACGAAGAAGCAAAAACTATGGTTGAAAATGAAAAACTCATATTGATTCCAGACAAGACAAAAACTGGTTTTTGGTGCGTCTATAAAAAAGAAGAGCTTCACAGGCAAAGACAATATCAAATTTCACCAATACCCGAATATGGGATAAACAGGGGTTTATGTTTCAGGTCTAGCATAGCCGCGGCTGTGTATATATCTCAACATCTAGGTCGTTCTGTATGTAGATCTATCACTACATGGTATGAAGATGAATCCAAAACTCAAATTCTTACAAACATACGGATTCCATCCCGTTTCAAAATTCCAAAGGTAGAGATGAATGGACAAGTGTACGGAGGTCGAAACAATTATCGCACAGACACATGGCGATATAAGATAAGGTCATTGTATGACGGATCAAAACGTAGGACAAAAGTCCGCAATGGTGAAACTTCAGAACGCAGAGCACCTTCCAGGGAACACAAATTTGATTGGACAATAGATTACTTTGGAACATGGGTTGCCGATACCCTGGAAGAGGAAAATTTCAAATGTGCTTACAGTAGTGGAAGGCTTACACCAAAATGTGTAAGTTTGGAACGTTTGGATGAAACACGCGGTTACAGTGCCGAAAATTGTGTATTAATACATATAGCTTTTCAGACTGGTTTTACTCAATGGTCACGTGAAAAATTTATGAGTGTGTATAATTTGCGTAATACTGATGCATACGACGAGCATGAAGTTCATAAATCAAGAATATATAATTCGATTCCATATAACCAACATACTAGTGAATCAAAACGGGGAAATACTCCACCAAGATTGTATACTATGTTGAGAAAATTAAAAAATAATTCTATAGGTCATACGAAAAAAAGAAACGCGAAGGGTCGTAATCATCGGGAAAGTGAAATTACTATTGAATATCTTATAGACATATGGGAAAAGCAACGTGGACGGTGTTATTATTTAGATATTCCAATGAACATTGACGGCGATTGGCGCGTGTCCCTCGAAAGAATTGATAATGGTAAAGGATATACAAGAGATAATGTTGTTCTCACGACATTAGAAACCCAAAATTCTCATTTTCAGTGGTCAAAGGAATTTGTGGAAAGTGCGTGGAAATGAACTATCGTAAATCCTTATCAGCAGTGTAGTACGTCTTCCCCTTAGTGGCGAAACTATGAACCCTAGCGTACCCCCACGCTTGTGGAGAAGCTCCCGGTCGATGCCCGGTTCTCCACGCAGCGAGTCCCCTATTGTAGATGGTCTTCACAGTCTTTAGAGGAATGCCAGTAGCCTTCGCAATATCTGGTAACGACTTAACATCTGAGCCGTACCTTTTCCGGAACTTTTGGGTGTAGGAGGAAGTCTTCGTCTTTCGTCCTTCGTCTGTTCTGAACTTGGTGTAGTCTTTCTTGAGCATCTTCTTGTAACGAGCTTCAACCTCCTTGAGAGTCTCAAGCCCTCTGAAGTATTTGAGAGGTGCATAGATTTGACCTTCTGTTCTACGCAGTTGCCCAACTTTTCGAGTAATTTGAGCATCGGTGAGAGGCATCTTACCTTTTACTGAGATTTTTTAGGTGTTCCATGAAAGTTTCATCCTTGTGTGCCTCGGGAAATCTTTTAAAATACAACTCATAAACATTTGTACCATTCAAATTTACATAGAATAGGTATACCATAGTTACCATGGTAGTAATCATCAGGTCTGTCGTATCAAAAATAGACCTGGGCGAATAACTCATCACTGTAAACAAAAGTTCTAAAGACATGATGACTACCTTCTTTGTCCAGTGATACTCACGACGGAACTTGTATAACACCAAGTATGTTGCAACGACGAGTGCAATCAATAATGGCAAGAACGGTGAATAAGATGTAAACCCTAGTCTAAAAAGGATTGCTAAAATCCATAACCACCAACTGAAAACAAGAGTTTTGTCGTTCATCTAATATTTTACTGAGATTTTTGTTTAAGGGTTGTTGAGTCGCTGGTATCCCATTTCACGCATCATTTTTGCAACCAGTCGTTTCTCACCAGCTGCTCTAGCGCGCATGATGATACGTTTAGCTTTCTCGAGTTCACGCTGACGATTTTCGAGTTCGCGGTGAGTATTGGTTTTTAAGTTGGATAAGTTAGTTAGTTTTCTAACCCGAGTTTGTACGGATTTATTGGGACGCTTACTTATAGACGTGAGCATAGAACTCGGGGACTTCTTACGCACTGGCATCTTTAATATTTATAAAGAAATTAATCTATATTTAAAGTATGGCACAAACATGCGCTTTAACAATAACCGATAAAACTACACCAAAACATCTAGATTTATTTTTCAAAAGTGTGTGGACGTTTAACAAACCCGTGAGACTTGAATTGAACACGGTATATTGTAATAATTTATCATTGGGACGAATTTTATCTATGAAGAAGGTTCTCGATCATCATAGACCAAATTCACGAAAATATGTAGAATTTAGTACGGTGGTGGTGAAGACACAGTTTGCACGAAGACTTTTACAAATAGGGCTCGCTATTATACGCACGGAACGTCCGGTATACGTTAGGGTTTTGTAAGATATTTAACAGCAACTTCGATGCTCGGGTATACTTTGTCGTTAAATTTTACACGGCCTGTAGATGAATTGTAATATCCGGTGTACCCATTGAAAACTGCCCTGTGGATATATCCCATATAAAAAATACAAGATAATAATAATCAGTGAGATGGGGCTTTCGATTATCATGGGGAATATGTTTTCAGGCAAGACTTCGGAATTGATCCGTCGTCTGAAACGTCTTAAAGTTATAGGTAAAAAAGTACTCGTCGTAAACTCTGCGAAAGATACACGATCACCTGATGAAGTACTTAAAACGCACGATAACGTAAAATTCAACTGTCATAAAGTATACGATCTATTTGATATCATTCATACCGACGAGTTTGACGAAGTTGATATAATAGCCGTAGATGAAGCGCAATTTTTTCCGCGTTTGAAGAAGTTTGTAGAATGTGTATTGGTGACGGGTAAGACCATTATTCTTACTGGATTAGACGGGGATTCGTATCAACGGAAGTTTGGAGAACTGATCGATTGCATTCCACTTGCATCGGAGGTCACTAAACTCTCGGCTTTGTGTATGGTATGTAATAATGGAAACCCGGGCCCATTTACACAACGTAAGGTGGCGGATCGAACACTAGAACTCATAGGAGGAAGTGATATGTATAGCGCTGTATGTCGGAAACACCTTAATACGGCATAACGTTTTCGAGGGTAAAATTTCTACGGGTTAACGGACTTTTAGCCAAATATCTCCCATTTACGAGAAGACGAATAATACCATCCCTATCGTATACGTGTTGCACCTTAGCATTGCGCACGTCTACGTTAAGATACACTCGTTTATGTTTCTTTATATGTTTCACGGCGCCGGCATTGGTAAAATCACTCAGGTAAAATCCCTTCACGTTGGTTTTATTAAGATTGCGCCATCGTCTCCCATCCCAGTGTCGCCCACCCGGGATCTGACCACTCGCGATTAAACGTCGTTTCAAGCTGAGAGATGCTTTCATCTTCTTTCTATCAGCCTTTTCTCTTAGTTTATTTGTTTGTCTGGGAGGAGTCGCGGCTCTGATATAGTAATTATTATTGGAATTGGAATTATTATTGTTATTAATCGCCATGGAATTTCCAAACCTATTAAAGTTGTAGCGTATCTGACGTGTATTAGATGGAGGAGACGAAACGCGTGCTCGTACCTGTCTAGTGAAAGATGATGAACTGGAATTGGAATTGGAATTGGAATTGGAACGGTTTGTCGCCGGTGACCGCGTTGCCCTGGCTCCGGGAAGCTGTACCCCAGCCGCTCGCATTCGACGAATTCTTTCTGCCGTCATTCGTGCACCACCTCTTAAACGTAAGACAAGGTGAAGCGTCGACTCCTTTTGGATATTGTAGTCCCCGAGAGTTCGACCGTCTTCGAGTTGCTTACCCGCGAAAATGAGACGCTGTTGATCGGGCGGAATACCCTCTTTATCTTGAATTTTAGCCTTGATATTGTCAATTGTGTCTGACTGTTCAACTTCTAAGGTGATCGTTTTTCCTGTGAGAGTTTTCACAAAGATTTGCATTCTGTTATATGTTTATATTTAATTTTTATAGACGGCGAGTACTTCCGCCACGGCTGGGTGACGCAATACATCTTCATCGGTCATGTTTACATATTCTAAATGATCCATTTCTATACAATCTACACGATCAATGATATCTTCTAGTCCATTCCTTGTAGGAAGATCACTCTGTTGAAGATCGCCGAGAACTATCATTTTTGAATTCGCACCCAAACGTGTGAGAAGCATCTTCATTTGATTAGGGGTACTATTTTGCATTTCATCCGCTATCACGAAAGTATTATCAAACGTTCGACCCCGCATGAATCCGAGTGGTTCTATATACACGCGCGACTGAACCTGGTTATGAGTCAAGTATTTCTCTATGAACTCTAGCATCGGAATAGCCCACGGCTCCATTTTACTTCCCATATCCCCGGGAAGGTATCCCAAATCTTCGTCAGCGGCTACTACTGGTCGTGTACAAATAATCCTATCATATCGACGATGAGCCAAACGTGTAGAAGCCTCCTGACATGCAAGAATGGTTTTACCCGATCCAGCCGGACCCGTTGCGATTACTATTGGTTTCGCTGTTTGGAGAGCACGAAGATATGTACATTGTCCAGTAGTTTTAGGAAACTGCATATGTATAATATTTAAGGTTTTAATCTTAAAGTACAATAAGAATGACCGATTTCTATTTTGTTTCTCTTAGACATGTGGGCTCTGCGACTATACTTGACGGAAAGGCCAAGTCTAGATTTATATGTTTTAAAGATAATAAAATAGCTCATAATTATGCTTCGTATATTTCGGAGCATAGGGCTGAATTCGGTAAATGGCCTTGTGTAAATTTATCTGTACCAGCGCTTCCAGTTGAAAAGGCTAGTCATTATTTTGAACATGATTCCGAAATGTATAAAGGTCTGTTAGAAGTTACGTATAAAAATCGACAAGACTTAGACGATTTGTCTATTATGTCCGGTATAGAGTATTTTTATTGTCACACATTTGAATACGATGATGTCATGTCGTTTAAAATGAGTGGACAAGAGGTTGACGCCGTCGTTGACGAAATGTTGTATAGAGAAATGTTAGATTACAGTTTAAAGAATATGTAAGTGTATATTACAAAATGTCGTTCGTATCCAAGTTCGACCCCACCAGCGAATCACATGTACTATGGTTACAAAAGGTTGACGATGCGATGAATGATATCATGGCCAATAATAAAAAAATAGATATGGTACAATTGGTCAATGATAACCCGTGTAAAGCTAAGATCAAGAGCCCTCTAGATTGGGCGGATGTACATTTTCAACTCGCGTTGAAATATTCACAAGCCGTTTTGCGTGGATCGGCGTTTATTCCTGAGTCTTTTGTAAAATAAATTTATTGTATTCATCTAATGTAAAATCCTGTGGCTCAGAATCTATATCCATTCGCATTAGTAATACTTTACCTAAAATCCTTTCCCTGCTGAATGGAGGTGGAAGAATGTTTTCGTTTCTTTCTCTATCAGCAAATGGATCACCACCTTTTACACATTTCATGATTACTACATCAATTTCAGGCCACTGGCCTATGAATGTAGCCGGACCCTGTAATACTCTAAATATTTCATTTTTTACAGGGTCTATATTTATGTCTATTTCTACCACGTCATCGAACTCCTCGTGTATTAATACAGCTTTCGTCATCTGAGATATGTAAATAAAAAAGTTGTTATTAATATATGGAGATATCCTTAAAATTTGCTTTATTTGCGCTAATTGTAGTTGTTTTACTCATTGAATGGTGTTCGGAAAAGTACTCTTTACATGAGTTAGATTCCCTGTGGGGAGTGACGAAAGAATCCAATCAGCGTAAACAGACCACCGATCCATTTAACAGGTGTTCGCCAGAATCATTTGGCGACTGTGCCAGGGATCCCATGTCGCACTTAAGTCGTTATTAATTAATTCGATAACATAAGTAATAATGTCCAGGGAATTTGTTGTCACTCGTTTTTCGGAACTTCTCGAACTCCCCAAAGACGATACAAAATGCATTAACATAGAAAAGTGTATATATAACTGGGCTATCACTAGATCTACAAAGTTAGGTGATACACCGGCTGCGGATAATCATAGACACATGAATCGATACAAAACGAAATTTCTCGAGATTCAAAAGTGTTTACGAAACTCTCCATCACTTAAACTTCGTATTCTATCTGGTGAGTTAAAATCATCTGCAATCGTGGAGACACCACCAAACCTACTCTGGCCGGAAGGCCCCATGGCACAGGAAATAGAAGTGAATGTGGAAAAGGCTACGAAGAAGGAAGGTAAAACAATCATGAACGACCCAGATTACAAGGGATTGTTTAAATGTGGGAAGTGTAAAGATTGGAAGACTACGTTTTACCAGATGCAGACGAGAGGTGCTGACGAACCCATGACAGTTTTCATTACCTGTCACATATGTAATTCTAGATGGAAATCTTAACTGCGTACGTAGAATCGGTTAAATCCGTGTCCATATCGCCTACGGAAAGTATATAGTTATATTTAGAATTCTTTTTATACACAGACTTTCCAGGAGGAGGTGTAAACACTAGTTCGTCGTAGTAAATGTTATGAGTTTTTAACTGTTCCTGTGTGTGAATAACATTTTCATAGTACCCTGGTCTGGCCGTAATAATGATCATTTTATACCCCTTATTTTGTACACTTTTATACAACGCATAGACGTTCTCCATTCTTTTACCGCTACGAGATTCGATAAGAGTGTCATCTATATCAAACATTGCAGCTTGTTCGGGATGCGTGGCGTGGGGAATGTTCATATATTATACTCTAGAAAAATGTTATTTTAAGAATACACTCGGTATAAAAAAAATGGAAGGTCAGTTAATTGACGTAGAATACGTCGATGGTTATACCGAAATTTGCAAAATACAAGAAGTGTGTGTAGATTCATATAAAGTATATACATTGCTATACGACGAAGATCAGTATGCGTATAAGTGGTCAGATGACGCCCAACATTCAGTTCCCAGAGAAGCTGTATCTGGTTTTTATGATGGTTTAGACTTAGAAGATACAGGTGATTACGTAAAGCGTTCAGATGGAATATACTACGATTGCCTGACTGATTCGGATGTGGATTTTGATTTGGAATACGACAGTGATGATACAGACGATGATTCTGAATCGGAAATAAGTTTATACGACGAACAGGAATACGAATTTGAATAAATATATTAGTATACCATAAATGTCAGGACCTATTCTCTTTATGAATGGAAATTTCTTGAAAACGTTTACGGGGAGTGTCTTTTGTATTAGTATGATAATCACAATATTCATCGTGATCGACAAAGCGACAGCCACTTCGGGGTATAGTTGTGGAAGTAAGAAGGAAATGTAAACAACTCGAAGCCAAATGAAAACAAAACGTGTGACCGCAGGAAAAAAATGTTCGTGTAATATAAATGAAGTTACCTACCGCGCCGCAAGCTTTTCTTATTATATTCATCAGTGCTATAATCATTACTCTTGCCACAACGAACTCTTATCATACATGGACAGGTCGTAGTCATTACTGCGCGAATTGTGGATCCAAAAACTGCAACTGTAAAAAGAAGGAGGGATACACCACGGGATGTGGATGTGGTGCATAAATGTACTTAAACAATATCAACGTTATACGATTAAGATGGCGCCATACACCCCGCCTAACACGCATTATAGCGAGATGGATGTTTCTTCTTACTCGGATAACGAACTCTACAAATTTATCGGAAGGAATGGAAAGCGTTTCTATTGGCTGACTAAGTTTTTGGAACTCGCTTATATATGGTACGACAAGGAACGTAAAGTTATCGAAATATGGGGGCCGTACAGTTCTCTTCAGAATTTTCAAGCGCATCACGTCATCGGGTGTGAACTTGATTACGCGTGTGGAAGAACATAAATTAGACCTAAGTTAGAAATTTTGTAATAAAAAAATAAGAATGTTGAAACGACCGACTCACCGTTTTCACCCACCTACTACACCCAATGTTAGCAGACCTACTTCGGGTGTATTGGCTAATATAATTCAGGGGTTCAAGACAGAACCAACCCGTCCACAAAAACAGGAAAAATTCGCGATACAGGCTTCAAACGTGTACGCGCGCCTACTTGAAAAAAACTACGAGTACTACGGGGTATCGTTTAAATCACCTGATATCATCGAGTTACAACCACCAAAAAAACGCGCTAGGCAAGACGAGCCAGAACTCGATTTCGTGGATAAGGTATATCTAAAACTCGTAATCCTTAAGTCTGGTAAAGTCCGGGTCAAGCTTATACCGCATTTTCTCGAGTTGTGGTACAATTACTACTCCAAAGGTAAAAAACCACCAATTAAAATGGTTATCGCGGCTTATAAAGCCATTGGATTCTCAAATGAGTTTCTTCAAAGAATTACCACAAATCAAAAAAAGCGGGTCGAGTTTTCAAAAAAGATCGAAAAAATCATCGAAAAAATATTCGACAAATCTACGACGACTAAACGCAAAACTGCAAAACCAAAGGTTGAGGAAAAAGTGGAAGAAAAGGCTGAAGACGTCGAAACAACCGACGTCCCACTCGGCGATGATGACGATGATGACGACGATGACGGTCCGGAAGAAGATGAAGGTATTATCCCGGAAGAGGAAGAGGAAGACGCCGAGGAAGAGAATGTAGATGATGTCTGCGTCGACGACTTCGATGAATAACTGCACCTAAGTTAGATGTTTAATATAAAGAAAACAGATCATATTTACCAATGGGCTACATTGCATGGGATACCGAGACTTCGGGGCGTCCGCCCCCGAATGTCACCACCGTGACCCCTGAAAACTACCAGTTATGGAGTGGATGCAGAATGGCATCCATCGCAGCTATACAGTTCTCTCGCCATGGGCGCGAGATTGATTCACAACATAACATCGTCTATCCGGATGGATTCGTATTAGGTTCACATCAAGACGATCCAGTAGGTGCTACCGATATACATGGTATCACACATTCTTATGCACAGAGATGCGGGTTACCTTTTGTACAAGTATACGAAAAGTTTTTGGCCTTCATAAGAAAATCACGAGTTACGACACTCGTAGCTCATAATGCCAATTTCGACAAAAACGTTCTGTTTAGTGAATGTTACAGATACGGACTCTCGATTGAACCGTTTCGACATTTGAAGTTTGTGTGCAGTTTGGATATGGCTAAATCTGCATTCCTCGATACTTCAAATAATCGCTGTGAAACACTGTTCAACTACATCACCGGTGAGACATTCCGTGCACACGATGCATTGGAGGATTCTAGGGCATGTGGTGTGATTTACTCAGTCGTACGGGATATTAAGTTTCACTGCAAACCTATTGATCTTGATACAGTTGTCGTCAACGTATCAGATGTTCCCGCTATTTCCGGTGCTAACTGGTTTAAAAAACCACTCGATGTCGCTAAATCCGTCATAGGTAAATACTATGATCAGACAGATAATGGTATTCGGCGCCGAGAAATTGTGGAGAAACTACGTAACGAAAACGAAGTGATCGATAATATCGTATCGGATGCTCTACGATTCCAATCTAGGCGTATGAAAGATATCGATAACAAAATGAATGCGGTGTTTGTGCAGCTCGGACTAAAGACAAAATTGTCGGATGCTAAGCGACTACTCATTTGTGATCACACGAAGGACGTTCTTCGAGGCAGGGTTACAAGTGAGACGTGTGATAAGAGGTATTATACACAAGAAATTTGTGTCATTCAAGGTACAAAGTATATTCTCACGGGGTACGCGGATAAATTGATCAGGGGTTCATCCGGAAAACTCGTCGTCGTGGATGTGACGGATCGCACAGACAGTCGTTTCAGGGGTTTAACCGAGGTTGATAAGGTCAGATGCCAAACGCTCATGAATATGCTTAACGTTGATGAATGTAGGTTTGAAGAGCAGCGTGGTGATGCAATTCACACCGAAATTTTGATGAGAGATACTGAGATGTGGAATAATACAATTCTTCCCAAACTCAAGAGATTTTGTGAATACGTGCACAGTCGTTTAGGAAAGTAATTTAAAGTTTGTAATGAATGATTAATTAATGGATCCCTCTAAGAAAAACGTAATCATCGCCTTCCCTGGTAAAGAGTTTTCTGGTACATTTCTTATGCAATGGTCAGAGTCTCTGTTAAAGATGACGCAACTTGGATATAAAATCGCACTCACGAATGATTATTCCGCTTACGCACCTTTCACACGTATGATGACTCTAGGTTTAGACACTATGCGCGGTAACGAACAAAAGCCATTCGACGGGAAGGTTGAATACGACGTCTGGGTGACGATCGATTCAGATATTATTTTTACAGCGAAACAACTTATCGAGCTTATCGAAGATACGGATAAATACCCAGTAATTTCGGGTATGTATAAAATGTTTAATTCTAAATACATCGCAGCCGTTAAGGAGTGGAACCTGGCACATTTCATAAAGAATGGTGTGTATGAATTTATCGACCTCGAAACGTTCGACAAGGACATTAAACATCACGAGGTCGCTTATACGGGGATGGGATTTATGGCTTGTACTCGCGAAGTACTAGAAAAGATCGAATACCCTTATTTCAATTATCCAACGGAAGAATTACAGGTTGATGGAAAGACGATTTCACAGATTTTCTCCGAAGATGTTTCATTTTCTAAGCGGGTTATTGATGCGGGCTATAAAATTGTAATCAACACAGACTTGCACGTTGGTCACGAAAAAAAGCTTATTATGTAATATGAACGTGACACTTATCTTGAGTTATTTTACAACATTGGCTGGAATAGTTTGTGTCGATACGGTGCGAATGATAAACGAGTATAAAAAAGTTGAGTCAAAGTAAACTACATGGATACTATTGATTACGACGATATGTCCGAGCCCACCCTTCCCCCCCAACGGGGTAGTGCATTTGTTAACGCGGTGTCCTTCGAGTGTAAGACGTATTTCATAGCTATGTTTAATACCTTTTGGCAATTCACACCCCAATACAGTCTCAATACTTTCAGATGGCTAAAGACCGCTATCATTGATGCACCGTGTCGCTTGATGCTTGATATTGATATCGAGCAGATACGACTTAAGCGAGAGTATATTTCTAAAATTAAGAAAGAGAACCTAAGTGAAGGCGACGTTTCGGAGAAAAATAAAGACGACTGATGACTTTTTACGTAAGTGTATATTCACACGAGTTTGCTATTGCTTTCTTGCAGGCTACAGCTCCCCTGTGCCCCGACGTCCAACGACGCATTTGGGAAGAAGTTTTACACACCCCGCATACACTCGTTCCGCCACCCGCACCTAGAAAATGTCCGGTATATTCAAGCTCCTCTATGAGGTCTTTACCACGAGATCTCTTCCAGAGCAAGAAACCTTCGCAGATAAACTACTGAAAGGTGTATACATAACAGCGTACAACGACTGCGGCGAAAAAAGAATAATTCACGATCCACGTGATACAGCTATTACAAAAGCTGACAAAATATTTGACAATAAACACGATTTAGAAATACTTCGTTTGAAATGTGAAGATTTGTTATCATATTTCAAACGTGTGGTTTTACCTGAAAGGCGACGTGATAAGGATTTCGAGATGCAGGATAGGCTCTGTGATTTGATTGATGACATTTATCTAGAAATTGACGATACAAAAGATATTTCATATGATCATCTCGTCACGAGATATGAAGTGTGTAAAGTGTACATTAAACGCGGACGTAGCTCATACAAAGATCTTAACAGACTTAAGTCGTGATGCTATTGTGAATATTTTCAACTCAAAAAACTCAAAGATGGATAAGTTCCATTCTCTCATGGCTCTCATTGATAAAAACGCAGAGGTTCTTCCCGACGGTGATTACCTCGAGATCGCGAATCTCATAAAGGAAATTCGTGATAAAGTCAAACCCCCGAGCTTTCTGCTTGATCAGAATGAACCTATGACAATGTCTCAGATGCCCGAATATTCACCGTCGATACGGTCAGCTACTCCTGAACAAGCGAACGTCACGGTGGACGTGACTTTACTTCACGCTGATTGGGCAAACACGGATAACGCTCGATACCCCGAGGAAGATGACGACGACGACGAGTACACACCATACAGGTTTAACACGGTCCCCGATACACTGGATATTGACACGATTCCGGGTCATGTGTACGATGCGATCATG
>VMHT01177767.1_pt1 | contig 25468 bp, 42 predicted proteins | sample 4693611 | NCBI WGS metagenome assembly VMHT01 (sample SAMN12280063, study PRJNA550983) | marine metagenome | isolation source: seawater sampled from same location over 5 years 0.02-0.2 micron viral filtrate | place: USA: collected off the coast of southern California halfway between the port... ...
AACATTTTGAAATGATGTATCAGCTTTTAATATTTTAAAAGCCCTGTCATAATTAGATGTGGATTGTGCTGTACCACTAGCAGTAACTCTAGTTACAGGGCTTACTCCATCTGATACAGGTACAAAATTATTAACTGTAACCATATAAACTGAATCATCATCAATTCCTGTTAAAACTACAGCACTAACTGCACTTGTTACTGTGTTTGTTGCTACTTGTACTAAACTCATTAGTTTACAGCCAATCCATATACTCTTAAATTTATATTGTCATAGGTGCCTGATGAGGGAAAAAAATTAATTCCTGTACAAGAAGTAGCAGATTTTAAAACTGATAAAGATTTATAGCTTTGATTCCCACCTGCAGGATATCTAAAAACACTTTGTACTTGTGCAAAACTATATGATGAACTATTAAATGGATTATATATATACATACTTAACCCAAAACCCTCAGTGCCATTATTACCAAAAGACACACCTAAAGCAGAACTTCCATTTGTTGCCCTACCCTCTGTAGAACCTGAATACATAGGCATAAATAAACTTGCATAATCATAACTACTTGCACTTATAATACTGCCACTTGAATTAATAAATCTATAATTATTATCTGTTGCAGTTGATAAATCATTTGTTGTCATTGATAAATAATATATGTCAAAATCAGAACTAAATACATCTGTTATAGATACACTTGCAACAGAACTAGCAGTAGTTTCATTAATTAATCTTAAGTTACTCATTAAGAAATATCCTTTATACCAAATAAGGAGTAAGTGCCACTTGTTTGTAATTTAGAACTTTCACCAAATATTCTTATAGCATTATGAGTTTCAGCAATTGCTAAAGCAGAGCCACCAAAACCAGCTTTTGTTGCAGGTGTATATTGCCTAAAAAAGTGATTTGTAGTAAAACTATACTTACTGCTATCTAGCAAGTTATAAAAATATATATAAAAATTTACAGAATCATTACTTGTATTTCCTGTATTTAATTCCATACCTATAAAAGATGAAGATGTATCTCTATAATTATTATCATTACCAGATGTATCTACACTCATATTTGCAAAATCATAGCTAGAGCTACTAATAAAACTAGAGCCATTATCATTTGATAGTCTTAAATATATTTGACCATTTGAATCTAACTTTACATTTCTAGCAGTTAAAAAATAAACATCATAAGGATTATTAGCTAAATTAATAAAATCAACATTATTTGGATTACCACTAACAGTTTGTTCCTCAATAAGTTCTAAGCTACCACCCCAACTACCATCTTTAGTTAGTTGTAATATTTTACTAGGTGTGTATAAACCTGTATTCTTTTTTACATCATTTGGTTGCGTACCTAAGTAAGCCATAAGTTACTCCTTTAGGTTTGTCGCAAAAATGATACATTGTATTCTGCACTAGATGCTGAAGAGCATAATCCCTGTAACTTATCTCCAGTCTCTAATGTTATCTTTGTAGTAATTTCAATAGTTGTGCCGAATGGTAAAGATACATTATTTAAAATGTGTCTTAAAGTTCCACCAGATTTTGTAACACTTAAATCAACTGTTACATCAGCACTTGAACCACTTACATTAGATAACAATATACCTATAACAGTTTCAGTAGTTGAAGAAGGAACTGCATCAACAATATCGCCTGCTGATGTACCTAAAACTCCTTGAACTGAATGTAAAGTATCTGCCATTTTTTATTCCTTCCTTAGCTCAAAGCTAATACTAATCCTAAACTTACACCACTTGGTGCAAGTGCAACAATATCTGATACTGTTGTTTTCTTTAATGCGTTACTGTCATCAGCATCGCCTATTAAGACTATATCAGCTGAAGCTACTGTTGCAGAAGTAGCTAAGTTTGGAGCTATCACTAATGTAGAGCTAAATGCTCCAGAAGTTGCTGTTGCTCCACCAGATAAACCAGAAGTAGCAGAAGTTGTTATTGTAACTCCAGTAATATCTCCATCTCCAATGTATGAGACCCAAGATGAACCATCATAAAATTGTAATGTATTTGAATCTTTTAAGAAGCAGAACATACCTTCTGCATCTGAAGTACCTAAAGCGGTATCTCTAGCTGATGAATCAGCATAAACTTGTATTACTTGGTCTTGTACGAATGTCTGGAACTCGGTAGCACTTATTAAATCTCCAGTGCTATAACTTTTCCAACCTGCTCCTGCCATATTTAAATCTCCTTAATATCTCTTTTATCTTAGCATTAACTATATGCAAATCTAGTTCCAACTCCAAGAAGTGCTTGACCAAGAACCCAAGAAGATGAACTTGCTGGGCTAAGTGTCAAAGTCCAATTCCATGTTTGTGATGAAGCATTTACAGAATGTCTAATTGATTCTATAAATAATTCATCTGAGAAGGTACTTCCATCTGTATTAACTATATTAACAGTAATTCTATCTCCAATCTCTCTTCCTAGAGCTTGAGTCCAGATACTTGTATTTTGTCTTGGATTAATTTGCAAAGAGTCAATCCTAATAATTGGAATAGCAGTTTCAGATAACTTCTGTTGAATAATACTTAAGACATCTGCATCACTTGTATTGATAGTTGTCTCACTAGAGTTAAGAGCAGTAAATCTTTGAATAGAATCAGCATCAGCTATAAACTGAGTAGAACCATTGCTTCTAGTCCATGAATAGTTATTGATAACTTCATTGTCATCAAAAGATACTTGAACATCTGTAAATGGTAAATTAGACCCACTGTTACTAAATGTTGCTTGAGAAGTTGTTGCTAGAGCATTAGTAAATTTATAAGCTCTATTCCTAAAGGTTGCTTTACCATCTGCACTTATAAAGAACTGTCCATTCTCAGCTGTCTCACATGCTTTAAGTCCAGCAAGAACATTAGTTGTAAGTGCTTGTTGTTGAACATTCTTTGTGCCAGTACCAATAGTTCTAAGAGCTGAAGGGAATCCTATTGCATTTAATATTCTTGAAACTCTTACAGAACTTAATTCTGCTGAATCTCCATAACCAAGTCTCGTTGTTTGACCAAGTTCGGTAAATCCAGTTCTTCCAACTCTCCAACCAACTGATTGCAATGTCTGACTTTGAAATAATCTAAATGCATCAATTGCAGTAAATGTAACAATAGAGTCAGCACCTTCTGCTAAGAACTTAACTGGTACTACATCTAAGAATCCACGAAAAATAACATGAGTAGTTGAATCATAAGTTGCTGATACTTTAACTTGCTTTAATGGTGTTATCTTTGTTCGATTATTAGTTGAGTCATAAAAGTGAGTTGTTTGGCTTGGATTAAATCTATTATCTTGATTTGATACAGAGAAGGATAATGTACCAGCTCTAAAGTCTCCCAGTTCATGAGACCTACCACGACTTATATCAAAGTATCTTACATAGGAACTTATATCTGTAAATGATTGACTTGAGTCAAAAGGTTCTGAATCGAATGCAACTTCTACTTTAATATCAACATTAGAGTCGAAACTTGCTGGCATTAGAAGACTACCCTCTGTCCATTCCTTTTAGCCCTATTTAATGCATCAATAATATCTAATGCTTGAGCATTAGCATCTTTGCCTTCAACATTTATATTTTGATGAATTACTACTGCATTATTTCTAGTAAGTGCTTGCATTCCAGAGCCAGCTTGTGCTGTAGGGCTTACTACATCAGCTGGTATTTCTTCTCCATCTACACCAGTCTTTATTGGTTGAAGTCCACCACCAGTAGAAGTTATAGCAATATCTTCTCCACTCTTAATAGCATTAGCCATATTTATTAAGTCTTGAAGTTTCATTCCAGTAGATTCAACTAGAAATCCCATAGCATCTTCAAAAGAACCTAAAGCATTAAGATTTGTCAATGCATCATCTAATTCTTTTTTAGCCATTGCTATTTCTAATAAATTCTCTGGTGTTTTAGCAGTAACTTCGTTTAATTCTTTTTGAGCTTCTATTAACTTATCTTCCGCTTTAGTTAGCTTTTCAAAAGCTCTTTCTTCTTCTTCCAAAGCTCTTGTTAATTCTCTTTGTGCAGTTTCCTGTTCTGATGTAGCTCCAGTAGATGCTTCAATAAGTTCAGTGTGTTTTTGTTTTGCAAGAGCAAGTTTAAGTTCCATCTCTCTTGAGCCATCTTGTGCATCACTAAGTTTATCAACAGCTTGTTTAGCATTTAAGATAGCAAGTTCTTCTTGAAGAGTAACTTTAATAGCTTCATCTTTTGCTGATGCGAGTGCTTGTTCAGCATGAATTACTTTTTGAGATGCTTTTTCTAATAACTTTTGTGATTTTGTAACTTCTTTAGATGCATCATCTCTATCTTCTTCTGCATCTTTAACTCTCTCTTGAATATCTTTTAATTTATTTTGTGCTTGAATAACCGCATCAAGTGTAGGAAGCATATTCTTTTTCATATTTTCTGCATATTCAGCACTAGCTTCAGTTGCTTCCTTAGCTGATTCAGCATCTTCTCTTAAAGATTGAGCTTTAGCAATAGCTTGGTCAGTTACTTCCATATAGCTAGGAAGTGAATTTCTATTTGCTCTTTCCATTCCTCTTTGTGCATCTATTGCTTTTTCTGTTGCTGTTCTACTATCTACAGTTTGTGTTCTGGCTTCAAACATTGCCTGCGAATATGCATTGTAAGTATGGGTATTTTCTTTTATAGCTACACCAGAAATAACTATTGCTTTAGTAGATTCTTCAACTGCATCAGTTTGTTCTTTTTGTTCTTTTATAAAGTCAGAAGTACTTTGAATAATCTTTGTTACAAATCCAACAATAGAAGACAATGCTGGAGCAATGGTTGAACCAATTAAGATACCAAGCTCTGAAAAAGCATTAGTCATTAATTCAATCTGAGCTTTTAGAGAGCCCATCTGTTTATCTGCAACATCAGCAGTAGTTCCACCAGAATCATGTAGTGCTTGTTCGTAAGCTCGTATCTCATCTCCAGCTCCAGATAATATCTTGACTGCATCTGCAACACCACGATTAAGTCCTAACTGGTCTAATGTAGATGCTTTTAACTCATCTGACATTGGAGCAAGAACTCCATCTAATTCTTCTATTAAGTCTGCAACATTCTTTAAGTTTCCATCTGCATCAAACATCTGGAGATTCAACTTAGCGAACTCTTCTGCATTCTTAGCTGTTGCTCTTGGTATATCTCTTAAGAGCTGGTTAAGTTTTTCTCCAGCTTCAGCTCCTTTAACACCTCTATCTGCAAAAGCTGATAAGACTGCAACACCTTCTTCAATACCTTTATTAGCAACTTTCAAAGCAGAACCAGCTTTGTTTGTAAGTGCTTCAGAGAATTGTTGTACAGATGCGTTAGCTAATGTGTTTGCTTTTACAAGTACATCAGTAACTCTTGTTAAGTTGTCTAAGTTTTGTTGAGCATCATCAACAGTCATACCTAATGCAGACTGAGCATCAGTTGCTAAGTCAGTAGCAGTAGCCATATCAAACATACCAGCTTGAGCAAACTTAGCTACTTGTGGTAGAGCTGATATAGACTGCTCTGCATTCAAACCAGCAGATGCTAAGAAGAAGAATGCTTCTGCGGATTGTTCTGCACCGATTCTTGTGGTTCTTGATACAGCAAGTGCTTGCTCTTCCATTGCTTTTTGTTGGTCAATGGTTGTATCCATAATTGCAAGAGACTGAGTCATCTTGTCGTTGAATGCTATAAATTCTTGAGTTGCCTTAGTCATTCCTTTAACTAAAGCTACACCTATTGCAATGCCAGCTACTTTACCAGCAGTTGCAAGTTTGCCCATTAACTTGCCAGACTTGTCAGCAGAGCCACCAAGTTTATTTAATTGATTCTTAGCTAAGTCTGCACCCTTAGTTACTATCTGAATTGCTATGTCTGCTATTGCCATTATCTTTGTCTATTCTTTTTGGCTTCAGCTTCTGCTAAAGCTCTTGCTTTATTAATCTCTCCTGTTTCCCATTTATAAAATGCAATCCATTGATTGTATTCCATTGAGCTCATTGTAGTCATAAGCTCGCCAACAGTCATGCCAAGTTCTCTAGCTAGTTTAAATCTAAATGTTAAGTCTAAATCAGTTTCAAAATTGCTCTGCTTCCGCAGAACCCCCAACACCATTTAATTCATTTATTTTTAAGAATATCCTATCAATAACTTTTGAGTCCTTCTCATAAAGTTGGTCAATAAGTTCATCATCTAATTCTGGTTCTATTACACATACCTTAAGCAGTTCTCTTTGATAATCAAAAGCATCAGCATCATCTTGATTAAGTAATTTACCAAGCTGTACTTGCATAGCTTTGTTTATCCCACGAATCTTGATAGAGAATCCCCATTCTTCGAGTTCAATATCTTCTTCTGGAACTGAAGGTAGGTTTTTAATATCATCAGCAGATAATCGTTTCATGTATCTCCCTTCTTATCTATTTAATTGTTACTTAGTGAGTTCCTCTTGTGACTGCACCAGATACTTGTAAGTCTGCACTGTAAGCTACGACATCTCCTACTGGAGAACTGAGTGCATAGTTTGTAAGTATGCCTTCGCCAGTATATTTGATTTTTCCAGAAGAAGTTCCTTCTGGGCTATATTCAAAAGAGAGAGTAGCACTTTGACCTATAACTGCTCCATATATTGCATCAGCAGTAGCATCAAAGAAGCCAGTGAGACCGATTGTTGCATCTTTAAGACCTACAATGTAAGTTTTGTTTGATGCACCAAGAACTGAAGTTTCAGCAACATCAGCTGTCTCTGGGAAGTCAACATTATTCACAAAAGCAGATATATCAGTTAAAGAACCAGATGCGTTATCTAGTTTAAAAACTGAGTCTTTTCCATGTACAAATGCCATTTATTCCTTCTCCTTAATTATTTCTTCCAAACCCCACAATAGCATTTATTGTAGGAGTTGAAGACCCACCAATCGTAGCATGTACTCTCACATATCTATTGATTGTCGTACCTTCAGCTATTTTCTTTATTTCACTTGTCGCACCTGTTGCTTGAGTGAATGTTATCAAGTCTGCGTAAGTTGTATTATCAGCACTGTGCTGAATCTTTATATCTCCAGTTGGAGAAGTTCCACTTACACTTGTAACAATTAAAAATGCACCACCACCGCCAGTTGAACTCGCTGAGTTGTCATTAGCAGTACCCTGCACTCCTGTTGTTGTATAAGCACCAGCATTTAAAACGAGACCTACTGTAACTCCATTATCTGCTTGAGCATCTATTGAAGTTGCAACTACATCTCCTACTGCACTTGATACACCATAGTTAGTAATATTAGCTGAACCAAACTGGCTTCTATCTCCAGTCTCTAGTCCATCAATACCAACAACTAAATTAAAATCTGCCCCGCCAAGTAATGGTTGCAATGTTGCATCTGCGGTAGCATCAAAGAATCCTGTAAGAGAAAATGTACCATCATCTTCTCCAGCTATGTATTCTTTGCTTCCAGAAGAACCGAAGTTTGTTGTCTCAGCTACATCAGCTGTTTTTGTTACATCTACATTATTAAAATATTGACTAAAATCTACTGCATTAACATGAACTTTAGTTCCTTTACCATGAACGAATGCCATTATTTTTTACCAGTTCCCCTTCTTCTTCGCCTTCTTCTCGAACCACTTCCAGAGCCATAACTTCTACCATAACCCATTATTCTTCTTCTTCCTTCTTGACCCATGCTTCGTTTTCTGGAGTGTCTGGGTCATCAGCTACAAAATGACCTTTATCATTCCTAGCTCTCTCCAAATCTTTTTCATCTATTACTATACCTTGTTCATTTAACCATTTGAATGATTTACCTAAATCTTGTTTAGTAACCTTACTTCCAGCTTCATATCGTTTTTTACCAACATCTATTCCGCTCATAATTATGTAACTCATGCTATTACCTCTATCGTAAACTCACAACCTAAGTAGTCTATGTTGTTTATAGTATAGACTCCATAGTTGTCTGCTTCTACCACTCTAACAGATTGTGCTTCTCCACCCAATGTTATGTCAGATTCTACTTGAGCTTTAACTGAGCTTGACCCACTCGAAGCTAAGAATGCATCTAAGGTATCTTGAGAATCTTGAGCATCAACTCTGCTGACATATAGAAAAACTGGAATGCTGTAAGTATCTGCACCACGAGCCATTGTTGAATCGTATTCAATATTATCTACGACTCCTACTACTGCTGTTGGTGGTTCAATAGAATCTGGTACAAAACCAAATACTGTTAAGGAAGATATGTTACCTAGATTAGTTGCTATACCAGACCTTATTGAAGATAAACTTGCCATTATACTTTTTTCCTTCCCTTCTTAAATTGTCGTTCTATTTGTTTTCCTGCTACTGATAATAATACTTTGCGTTCTGGAGCGGAATCTCTGAAACCCATTTTTAAGAATGGAACTATTGGCGTACCTTTTTGTGCAATCGAATTAGCAACTAAATATGGATTCATACCATGTCTCTTTGACCAACCAGTAAGTGCTTTGACTGGTGGGAAGTGTGGTCTAGTTCTGTTAAATGGTTCAGACATTTTAAATTTTTTATTTGGATTTCCATGTACAAAAGATGCATGTGGAGCTGAAGCAAATATTTTTACTTTAGTTGGAATCCTTCCAGTATTTTTAACTCTTGTGTATTTAATACTTCTTCTAAGAGCACCAGTATCAACTGGAGCGTGCTCTTTTGACTTCTCTTTGATTATCTTGCCAGCACCATTCATATAGTTTCGAAGTGGTGTCATTAATAAGTTATTGGCTTTTAATCTCTTCTTTAGATTTTCAGCTCCAGTGATTTTAAATGTAATATCAGTTGAAGCCATTAGAGTTTATTCTTTATATAACCCTTTATGAGTTCTCTTGCATCTGGGTCAAACTTATTAAATAGTTCTATTTGTCCAGTTTGCTCATTGCCAAGAATATTAAATGGAGCATCTTTCCTTTTAAATAATCTTAGACCCTGTATTAATGTTGCTTGCTTAATTGGTTCTGGAATAAATGAATATCCAAACTTAGCGGTTACTTGCACATTATTTACAATCGAAGGGTCAAATCTCTCTGAGCTTCTAGTATCTAATATTCTTAATTGAGTGAATGGAGCTAAGTAAGTTGTGCCACCAGTAATTTTGATAATGTCTGGATTTACTGGTTCAACAATAAAATCAGTATTGATTGTGAGAGTAGTTTCAAAAGTACCATCATCATTATCATCTAATTTAACAATTAGACCAGTAGTAGTAGATATATCATCTACATCTAAAATAAATACATTATTGGGTGTATAAGTTTTTACTTGAACAGAAGAGTCTTGATAAAATCTTCTACCAGTTATTTTATCTATTTGTCTTGATGCACCATCAAGAGCATTGTCGATATTATCATCTTGTCCAGAGCCACTTAATCCAATATATGCTTTTAGTTCGGTCTTATCTGCATACTGGGTAGCCATTTAAACTACTTACCTTTATTCTCTTTTGGAGCTTGTGCTTTTTTAGCAATAATATTTAATGCTTTGTAGTCTGCATCTGACATCTCTTGACCTTTTTTTCCCATAAGTTTGCCTTTACGCCAACCTTTAGGAAGTCCGCCAGTTGTCTCCATGCATTCGCCTGCATCATTCATATAAATATCTTTTTTTAATTCCATTTTTACCTCTCTGACTAAAGAGCCACCATACGAATGATGGCTCATGATAGTCATAATCTAATCTCTTAGATGTTTGTAATGGTACAGAATGCAGTTGGTCTATAAACTGGGAATCCCAATCTGACTGTTGCCTTCATAACCATAATATCTTTTACAAAGTTCTCATCATGTGAATCAGACATAGCAACTTCCATACCTTGTCTTGCGACAATATGACATGCTTGTCCGCCACCAAATACTCCAACTATTGCAGTTCCAGCTGGTCTTGTTGTATCAAGAACTACTGGCAATCCCCAAAGGGTTGCTCCGACAGTTCCACCGAATTGTCCTGCACCAACGAATAGTGGATTCAATGAACCACTGGTTGTTACTGCATTGACTTCGGTTACAACTTGATACCAATCTGAAGGGTGCATAATTATTGCATCTGGGCTTAAGAAGCTATCCTTCTGAATTTCAGTGATTGCTTCATAAATTTGTCCAATTCTCTTTAGGTTTCCACCGAATGAGCTGAAATCAAAAGTATTGATTCCAGATACATTCAATAGACCTGTTAAGTTAGCACCAGAACCAGAGCCAGCAAGAAGCTGGTCGGTTACAGCAAGTTGAACCATTGTTTGTAATCTTGAATCAAGATAACCCTGTACTGCTGAAACATCAGCAAGTAGTTCCTCAGTAACTGGTAAGAAAGAACCAATTTTTCTAATGCTCTCTGTTTTTTCAGTAAATGCTAATGCATTTTCTCCAAGAGCTCCACCTTCAGCTGTTGCTGAAGAGTTGTTAGTGAATGTGCTTTCTTCTAGGTACTTGTATTGAAACTGGTCAGTATTGATTGTATCAATTAAGTCCAAAACATTGTTTGGATTTCTGACTGCAGTTGGTACTACTAAGTCTGACCTAGTTACTGCTGGTGGGTATCCAGATTCTGTAAGAGTTGTTTTAAACTCATACTTTGGATTCCACTTTAACTCAGAAGAAATGTTTTTTTGTCCAGATTCCATATAACCTTTATATGCACTTGACTCAATTAATTGTTCTCCAACAGTTTTGTATGCTTCTTTAGCTTGTACTGCTTCAGTATGTATTGCCTTTGGCTCTACTGCTTTACCAGCTTCAAGCTCTGTCTCCATAGCTTTTCTCTCGGATTCAATTTGTGTGGCTTCTTTAACTTGTGTAACAAGTTCCGCCATTTTCTCATTTCTTTTAGCCCACTCTTCTTTTTTCTCAGAATCGAAATCTACTGCTTCAAATTCTTTGTACTCATTAAGAGTGTTCTCTCTGAGTTCGTGGAGTTGTTTCTTAAGCTCATCTAATTTTGGCATAAGTATTTCTCCTATATTTCTGGGTCATAGCTATCAGCTAAAACCCTATTTGTTTCTAATAACAATGTAGTTGCATCAACTGTATCTACTTCATCTTTGAGTTCTTCTGAAGCACCAACATCTAAATAAGTATTTAAATCTTGATATGCTTCTTGAAGAGCATCTTGTAGATTCATCAGAATACTTGTTGAATTATCTGACAATGTTTTTTCTTTTTTGAGTCTCAAAGCAGTTAGCTCTTTGAATCTCATAAGAAGAGCAGACAAATTATTAAGTAACTCATCTGACTCATCTGCTAATGTCAAACCAGAGCTATTCTCTGATTTTTCTTTAACACCTATTGTATATGTATTTTGATTTGCTCCTACTAGCACTGGGCTTACTTCCCAGACTTTTAATTCTTTTAAGTAACGAGCATCACTTGATTTACCATCTTTTTGAAATGAACCATTCTCTGAATCCAATACTTCATATCCAAAAGACCATTGCTGTAAATCTCCCATAGCTTTTACTGTTGCATAAGCATCTCTGCCTTCTTGGGTATCCATTATGAATTGACCTTTAAATGTAGCTTTGTCTCCATCAGATATTATCTCGCCACGACCTATTGGCTTTTTCCAATCGTGAGCCCAGACCATTGCTACACCATTTTCTCCATAACCAGATTTAATTGAGTTAGGAAGAACTACATCTCCATCAGAATCTATTTCATTGAATACAGAAAAAACTGCTTCAACCTTACCTTCTACTTCATTAACTGTTTTTAAGTCTATGGTCTTAGACTCAAATTTTTCTCTATCCATTTTTATATCCTCTTCTCATGATAAATCAATGTACACCTACAATTACATACTAAACCAGCTGGAGCACCATTGCTACTATCTGCTGGATAATTCAACTTATATCCAGAAATAACAAATGCTTCGTTCATTCCAACTTCAAGTCCATCTGCAAATAAATGACTATTTCTTACTTTACCATCTCTTTGGGTAAGCCACTCTTTAGTTAAAGATAATCCTGTACCCTTAGCCGATTCATTCATAGCAAAGTTTGATATAGCTGAACCTTCTGTTCTAGCAATATTCATAGCTCTACCTAGATTTTTTTTACCAATTACTTTTGAGATATCTTTCCTAATAAAGTTTTCTAACTCTCTACCAGTAAGACCAAGCTCAGAAGCATTATCAAAAGATTTTCTCAAAGCTCTGTTTAAGTTTGCTTTAGCAGTCTTAGACATGTCGGGTAAGAATGTATCTAATCTGTTTTGCACGAACTTAGCAGACTCTTTGTTAAACGATTGTCTGTTTATTGGTAATCTTGCTCCACCTCTTCTTCTTGGGAATAAACCTTCTTCAATAATTTCTTTGCGGGGTCTTCTTCTTCTAGCTCTGGTTATTCTCTCTTGCTCTGATGGTGTAAATACTGTATTGTTTTTTTCATCTGGTAGTAAAAATCCAGTCTGTAAGAATGCAAAGTCCAGAGCCATAGACTCATAGACTGGTATTAAATCTTCTTGCCAGTTCTTTGTTGTTTGCTCTATTGCATTATTAACAAGAACTTCTATTCCAACTATTGTTGGTGGATTCTCTGCTAATACTTTATTGATTGCTTTACGCTGTCCATCTAGCAGTCCATAGTATTGTCTTGCTAATTCAAAATCCCAATCTCCAATAAGTTTGTCATACTGGTCATAAACTGTATTCCTCGATTGTTTTGTTCTAAATCTATCTAATCTAACTTCCCACTCTGAGTCTCTTAGCATCTGCCTTCTCTTAATAAGTTCTGAAGCTGATTCAAAGTTCTTCTCATCTCTAATACGATTGACTTGTCTCTCTGCCCACTTTTGTGCTCGCATTCTATTTCTTTTATCTAAGTCTCCACCCCAAAGCAACCATGCAACTTGACCAGCTGTCATTCTCTCAGTCTCTCCTCGAAGATATTCATTAGCTCGTTCTGATACTAAATCTGATTCATGTCTTAAGAACCATGCGTTCATGCGGATTGCTTTATCTTCTGATATCTGACCATTAGCCATTGCTCTGGCTTCTCTCTTGGTTTTATCTCTAAGACCAGAACCAGCAAATTCTAAATTATCCAATCCTCTTCTAGCATTGTCTCTTATGAACTGTGGAACTGTGCCAACTTCTTTACCTTCGTATGATTTAGAACTTAGCGGGTGGTTGCTTGGAAGTAAATCTGTATCGAATGCACTTCTTGGAAACTTACCAGAACGAAGAGCTCTAAGAAAAGCATTTACTCTAGCATAAGCCCATTGGTCAGCTGAACGAACATTACCACGCACTGATGCTGGATTAGTTCTATAAGCTCCAATACCTCTTCTGAATACTGCTTCAAGCATTCTAAAGGTAGCTCTGTATTTTGGATTGTCTTCGTTGTGCTCTTCTACTTTGTCTCTAAGTACTCGCTCAACTCTTGCAGAAACTTGCTTACTCTCTTCATTAACGAAATTAGATATCTTCCGAAGTCTTCCAACTTCAATCTCAACATCTCTGTCAGTTTCCTCATGTTCTCCATTCTCTAATATTGCCCATACTCGAATCGTAGCAGTTTCATCTTCTCTGTTCAGTGATTTAATAATTCCATGAGCTATTGAATCTTCTTGTGGTGGTTTTGGTATTGACCAGCTTACTGCATCTCCAGCAGATAAATCCTCAATCCGAGCCATTGTAATCAGATAATCTTTGTTCGTACTCTTGATGAGTAGAGCATGGCATGTAAATTATATTTCCATCTTTATCATGTTGATGAGTTCCGCTACACCCAATCTCTTCTGCTCTCTCTTGAGCTTCTTCTATTGTTGTAAATTCATCTACACCTACCATTGCTTTAGGATTATTGCTGTAACTTGATATCTGTTCTAATCTAGCTTCAGCTAATTCTCTTGTAGGATAACAACCCATATTCCTACCAGACTCTTCAGCAATTACGCAGAATTGATTATCTACCTTCCTAATAACTTTATCTTCAAATCTTTTAAAACCCTTCTCTTGATTCTCTTCCATATCTTCTGTTACTACATCTGGAGTCTCTGGAACTTCTGGCTCTTCTAATTGAGCTGGCTCTGGTTGCTCCATGTTAGCTTGAGTTGGTATAACTGAGTTGCTTAATAGATACACATCTTGTGAATCATTCGTTGGAAGTCCTACTTGTTTTCTTGCTTCAGCAACTGTTATCCAACCACCCTGCACTCCTACATTTAACTTATCAAATAAATCTTTTTCATCTCCCTGCAAAGCTCTAACAGATGAGAAATCATATTCAGCTGATACAGCTTGATTAGAGTTATAGTCTGGAAGTAATACTTGTTGAGTTAATTCTTCTGCAACCATTCTCCATAAAGGTATTAGCTTCTGTTCAGTAAAGAACTCTCTAAGCTCAGAAGTATTATTGTAAGTAGCTCTCTCAAGCCCAGCTCCAAGTCCAGCTAAGATTGCTGGTACTCCAAGAACTGCTGATACTCTCTCTTCTGGAATCCTTCTAAGAGCTCCTATGTCTAAATCTTTTGGGGAGAATGCTAATCGTTCTACATTCATAGAACCAGATAGAATCAATGGCTTACCTTTATTTTTGCCACCAACCTTCTGTTGATATGTTCTGGATATCTGTTCTGCTTCTGTATCAGTAAGTCCATAATCATCTTTAGGTGTAATCAACATTGATGGCACACCAGAGTTAGCTAGTAAAGCTGTTGCCATCTGCCCAGCAGACTCATCTCCATAAATTTCTCTAAGAACTGTTTTAAGTGGAGAAAATCCTTTTTTATGGTTCTTTGGGTCTAGTCCAAGTCTGAAATGAACCATGTCGGTATTTTTTATTTCCATAGTTCCATTATCTAATTGATACTCATAGTGAGTAATTAATTCATTAGCTGTACCTTTAGGTATTACTTGTTCTGGCATTATTGGATAAAGAGCTACAAGTTCTCCAGCATTATTCTTTTGCTTCATTAAATATGCATCTCCAGATACATGCATTGCATTAATAATATATTGTTGAACTACATCTCCAGACATATAAGGATTCGGTCTTCTTAATAAATTAGCAAAAGGGTGGTTAGGTATTAATTGAGTTTGCCCATCTTCATCAACAAAAGTTACTTGTAGTGTTGCTTCTGAGAATGATACACCTAGTACTTGGAGACATGCTGTAACAGCTGAGTTAGATTGTCCATTGCCCAATCCAGACATATCAAAGTCTCCAGCAGAAGAGTTGTATCCTAAGATATAGGAAGAGTTACCATAAACTAAATCGTTAGGGTCATCTCTAAAAAAATTAAAACCTGTTGTCCTTTTGTATCCAGTTCTATCATCTCTGAACCTTCTCTGTCCAAAAACTAAATCTCTGAAGCTCCTTCGTTCTGCCATCTTCTCCTCAATAAGCTGTTATTGTCTTCTTCTTTGCAACTTGCAATATTCCATAAGCAAGACTATCCACTTGGTCATCATGGTCTCCACTTGGGAATACTAACAGTTCTTTTTCCAAATCAGAATACCACAAAGCATCATTAGGGAAGAATACCATACCAGCTTCCATTTTTGCTGATAAAGGTAAAGCCCTACTTAACTTATCCTTATCTGCCTTTAACTTTACTATTGGAAGTGTAGTTTGTCTGCGAATGATTTGAATTAATGCTAACTGGAATCCTGCTGATTCTACTCCTATTGATACTGGATTCCACTTTTCATATACTTGCTCTAACAGCTTTACTATATCTGGAGCTTCTATTCTTTTACGAATCACATCAAGAACATAAACATTGTTTTGTTTATCCAGTCCGATTGTTGTTACAACTGTATAGTCAGCAGACTCCTTAGTACTTGTAGCTAAATCAACTGTCGTATATATCTTTAAATCTTCTAATCGAACAGCTCCATCTTGTGTTTGGATATAAACAAAATCTTGATAGTTACCTTCTTCATTGAACTCACTAAGTGTCTCTCTAGTGTAATACTTGAACCATTCTGATTTTATTAAGCCACCAGACTGTTCAACGAACTGAGCTTCATACTCTTGACTAAATAAGAACGAACCTATCTCTCTCTTAGCTATTGAAAGTTCTTCTCTATCAATCATTGGATTGTCATAACTTGAGAACTGCCATCTCTCCCAATCTGGATTGTTCTCTGCTTCATCATAAAGTCTTTTAAACCAGTTCTGTATTCCTTTTGGTGTTGAGATAAATAAGCAACCACCTTTACGCTCAGTAAGAGTTGGTCTTAGTACTTCCTTCCAAGTCTGCTCTTTAATGAATGCACACTCATCTAATACAATGAAATCTAAACCAGCACCACGAAGTCTATCTGGATTATCTGCTGTTCTTACTGTTACGAATCCACCAGACTTTGTATATACAGTCTTCTCTGATTCTTTAACTTCCATGCCATACTTACCAGCTAAGTCTCTTACAGTCTTCCAACCTTCTAATGCCATTGCATAAGTTGGAGCAACCCACCAAGCATTCTTACCTTCCATAGCTTTAGCTAAACAAAGTAATGTACCTAATCTTGTCTTCCCAAATCTACGACCAGCAACTAAGATTCTAAATCTTGCTTTTGATTTAGCTACTTCAAGTTGAGCTGGGTGTAGCTTAGGTAGTTTGTATTTAGTCTTATAGACTTTAAAAATCGTATCCATCACGAAGCCATCTTAGTAAATCATTAAATATTTCTTCTACTTGCTCTGGTTCTAACTTAGATATGAAATAAATATTTGGAGCTGGCATTGGAATAATGTATTCCACTGTATCTGCAAACAAATCTTCATCTACTTGATAATCAGAGAAGTTATCTATAACAATATCTACAAACTTCTGATTGATTTCTTCTTCATTCATAATTTACAAGAATCTCCACAATCATCTTGAAATTCATTGGAGCTATCAACAAACACTGGGTTGTCTGTAAATAAGTTGTCTGGAATTACAAATTCATCTTCATTCATGATTCTCAAGTGTATCATCTTTCATTTTTTCCTGCTCATCTTCGGGCATATCGGGCATATCTGGTTCATCAGTGAGCTCTGGAGTTTGAAAATCTTTATATAATTCGCCATCTGAGAACTCCATCTCGACTATTTCTACATCTTCTCTTTGTATCTGTAATTTACTTGTCTCTCCAAACTGCGTAGGGTATTTTCTCTCAAGTATCCACTGTAAAGCTCTAGGATTTCTGTCTTCTTCTCCTATTTCTTTTATCTTGCGAAGGGTCTCTACTTTAAACTTTGATTCTCTCTCTTGTATCTTTTCAAACAAATCAACAAAGACTTCTTCTCCTGCATCAGCTCGTTCTCTCCATCTTCTATAAGTTCTTGAGTTGATTCCAGCAAAAGCACAAGCATCTTCTATGTATGAACCTTCACTAACTGCATATAACAATCTATCTATTATCTCTTCATCTAAGAATTTGTTTTTCTTTTTTATCCCGAAAATATTTCTATCGCTCATTCTTACATCTTTCTTCTGCTATTTGGAAATATTCTTTGTCTAGCTCAATTCCTACAAAGTTTCTGTTTGTATTTAGACAAGCTACACCTGTGCTACCACTACCCATTGTAAAGTCTAAAACTGTTTCATTTTCTTTTGTGTATGTTTTTATTAAATATTCTAAAAGTGCTATTGGTTTTTGTGTATTATGAAATCTATTAAAATATTTTACTGCTGTAAATTCTAAAGTAGATGTAGGATAATTTGTATATTCACTTCTACCAAAATCTTTTTCTTTTGAATAAAATGATGTAATGTTATTTCTTTTACTAATATTATTTCTTTTAATATTTGCTTTTACTAAATTTTGTGGATTGTACATTGGTTGTTTTTTATAAAACATACTTATTAATTCTATATCCAACATTGGTCTTTTTTTTGCATTTAAATGACCAATTCCTTTACTTTTTTTCCAATACCAATCAAATTTATATTCATTAAAATTGCTATTTTTTAAGTTAGTAGCAAATGGTTCTGTTCCAAATAAAGCTATTGCAGTATTATCTTTTCTTATTCTTTTTATTTGTTCCCACATTGCATTAAAAGAAATAATATTATCCCAATGCAATCCAGTTTTTCCATAAGGTAAATCAGTTAAAATAAAATCTATTGAGTTATCAGGTAATTCTTTCATCACTTCTAAGCAATCGCCATTAAATAGATTCATCAATTAACTCCACTGGATTATAAAGTTTGTACTTTAAAGTTAGTTCTTCCCCAGATTTAATTGCTTCTGTTGTATATAAGTTCATCTCAGTCTTATTATCTATTAGTTTGCAATTAGGTTCTTCACTATGATTAACGAATCCACCTAGTGCGGTTCTTATATAACCATTTAAAAACTTATGATGATGTACATGTGAGACTCCTAAATCCACTCCCCTATCGATATTTTCTTTAGCAAAAAGCCCTAATCCATCAATATTTGATTCTTTTATAGTCAAAAAGTAGGGTAGGGGAGTATAGTTTTCTGACATATCTATCTCTTCATCAATATCATCAAGTAATATTTCATCAAAAATCAAATCTTATCTTTCCTAATCATGCTCCATGCAAGTGCATTAATTACAATAATTGCTATCAATACTAAAAAAATATCCATTATTCTTCTTCTCCTACTTCTTCAAACTCAGTATCAAAATCATCATATCGACTGGTATTTGGTTCAATAAACTGCAATCCAGTTATTTCCATATCTAAGTTTTCTAACAAATCTGCTATCTCTTGTGCTTTTTTAACAGCAGTAGGAATATCTTTTACAACAAATTCTTTACTCCAACGCCCAATGACTTTTATATTTTTCACATTATCCTTTCCAACAGCTCTTAGAACTATTCCAGTGATGGCTTCCAGACTTATAATAAAGCCATGAGCTCATCTTTAAATTAAACTCTGGGTCTTTCCTATCCCCGAACCAACCTAATTTATTAGAAATCCAGTCATAAGTTTTGTCATTAAGTTGCATCAAACCTATGTCTCTACTTCCATTACTGTTAGTATTTACAACTTTAGACCGCCCAGAAGATTCACAAAACATAATTCTGCTAACTTCTATCTGGTCTTCTTGTTTAAAATACTTATCTATTAAGGGAAGCCAAGCTGAGACTGCATCAACTTGGAATACAATCTGCTTACATTCCTTATAATCTTGAATGATATCTGGTGTTATTGGTTGGCTAAATGCTGTTAGACAACTCATCAAAGGGCTCAAAACTAATTTTATCATGATAATTTTCTGTCGGATTAACCTTCATTATACCTATTGGCATTCTATGTGAGCTCATCTTTTCAGAATCAGTATCAAGCACAATTAACTTTGGCTCTAAACCATCATTCTCGATAGCAACTATTTTTTTCATGTTTTAATTATAAATCAAGAATTATTAATATTTATCAATACTTTGTGAATATTTTCACAAGATTTTAAGATTATCCCAACCATTTTCTGAAACTGTGAAGGTTAGGATTCCATGCGAAGTAGTTAGACCCATTCTTGCTTCTAGTTCTTTAGAAGTATCAAGAGATGGAGCTTGAAACCAAGTTCTGCTTCGTTCATGCAAAACTCTTAAATGATGATAATGACCAGTAACAAGAATGTCTGAGCTACCAGATGGAATGCGAGCATGACCCTGATTCTTCCACCAGTTCATTAATTTATTCTCTATATTTCCACCGCCACCAGTCATGTGTCCATGATAAAAAGTTAATCTAGTTCCCTTTATATCTAAAGTTAAATAGAAATCATTGGGAATTACAGTCTTGACATGTTTGTATCTCTCTCTTCCTTCTATAATTTCTCCAACTATTTGAAATATTTGAGTGTCTGAATTATCTAATCTTGTTGTTGTAATACTATTTTTACCACTTCTTTGCTCGCCATGATTTCCGACTACAGCTCCCAAGAAAATTTTTGGAGCTAATTTAAGTAATCCATCAAGAACTTCCATTAGCATTTTTCTTGCAAGATGTTCTTGCTCAGTTCTAGTGAGCTCGATATTAAAGGGTTGATGGTCAAAGAAGCCATAAATGCACTCAATTAAATCTCCTAATCCTATGATATAAATTTCATCTATTGTCTGACCAGATTTATTTAAATTTTTTATTTGCTTCTGGGCTTTTTTTATACCATTCCTTATGTAATCAATAGTCTCATCAGCTCCCCAGTTAGCATTGTATTCTGATTTTCCAAACTGCCAGTCAGCACAAAAGAACATGAAAGCATTATCTCCAGCTAGTTCAGAGACTTTAACTGGCTTCTTCTTTGAAATCTGTCGTTCTAATTTTCTAACATAGTCATTGTGCTTTGGTTTTTTTCTTCGGATAGTAGCTTTGAAAGCATACATCTGAATAACTTGACCACCTTTAGCTTGGGCTTCCCAAGTAGAAAATTTTATTCTGTCTTCTTCTATGTAATATTCATCTGAGTTATAACCCCAAGAATCTAAGAGTTCATTGAATTTAAAGTTATCTGATTTAGGTTGCACATGAGTAAGCTCTCCAAGATTTGTGTTATGGTCAAATTCGAGCTTCGGCTTCCACCCAGAAGGGTAGTAATTATTTCCTAAGTCAAGATTGTGTGCGACTTCTTGCTTATTCTTCGTAAGTTTTTTTGATTCTTTTGTCATAGAACATTTGTTCGATTTTATTCTATCATCAAAAATTACTAATTATTGTTTTTGAAATATTTGTTGGAGATTGAGTTAAGTGTTCAACATGGTAACCAATAATCTGTCGCCAGACTGAAAGGAGTATTCAACCAGTTCGGAGCTCTCTTCCGACTCTAATCTTAACTCGATATCTCCATATATTAATTTAGATATCTAAACCAACAAATCATCTGAAGTAATTCTACAAAATTGACATACTTCAAATTCATTGTCTAGTTGAATCATAGCATGCCCTTCTTCTTCACAATCTCGTGGCTTTGGAATCTTCTCTACTGATTCCCCTAAGAGAGTCCAATGCTTTACTAATGCATAAGGTGTAAGGGTCATGCCCTTAAATAGCGTTTTGTATTGTGATACCCTGTTAGGAATATCATCAGCTTTAGCACCAGCTTCTCTTAATTGTTTGATACATTTATTCCAACCAGCTCTCTCAACTTGAGTTGATGGTTGATAACCTATTGCATCAACTAGAGCATTCCATAATCTTTTTCTATCTTCAAGATTATTTTCCAAAGAATGACTCTGGTTAATTGACTCTAGTTTGTGGGTCTCTGATGAACTAGGGCTAGTGTCATCTATGACATTGGGTAGGTCATATATGAGCTCTTTACTTCTCATTACTGTATATAAGTTCGAAGTCTGCTCTCCAGTGGCTTTGTCAAACCGCTTCTGCGACTTGATTGCACCAATGGCTTTTAGTTCCTTTAAAGCACGCTTAATCGTGCTCTCAGAGACATGTATGCGTTCCGATAGCGTTCTAATGCTAGGAAAGCAAGTACCATCATCTTTGTCTGCATATCTGCATAGAACAGCATAGACCCTAACAGCTTGAGCTGATATTGGGGCATCAATTACCCACTCTGGAACTATGCTGAAATATACATCAGACTTTATGTAGTCCATTAAAATGGAGCATCTAAGTCATTGATAGGGTCTTTTGCAATTGGTTCGTTCTTCTCCTTCTCTTCTAAGAGAGACTTAATTAATTGAGAAGCTCCCAATCCACTTAAACCACTATCGACTTTGCTTTTTGCTGGGTCAGCAACAGACTTTGGAACTTCCTTCAATAACTTATTAATGAAGTTAAGTTGTTTGTCTGATGGTTCTCCGCCACCACCACTTGATTGTGGCTTTGCAGAATAAGATGATTCGAACTTAGTTTCAAATCCATATTTATCCCACATGTGTTCAGCATAAGCATCTGTTGCATCAAGAACTTTATTTACTTCTATCTTGCCAGCAACTGCTAAATCGATTGCTCCTTTAAATGCAACTTGTGCAATTATTGCTTTATCTTTACTGTTACTCATTTATTTCTCCTTTATTGTTTAGTTGTTTAAATCTAGCATCATACTTTTTTTTGTATTTATTTGGATACATGTTTAGTTTAATAACCTTCATGTATTCATCAGTCCAGATTCTTCTTTTTTCATTGTCTTTAAGTTTTGGATATAACTTAACCTTCTCTTCGTTGGTAAGCATTACCCAAATTCTCCAGTGGCTTATTCGTGCTCTCTTCATGTTGCTACCAGTCTTAACTGATTTCTCTCTTCAGTATCATCTGGAGCTTTAACAAGATAGTAAAACACCAAGCCCTGCTTTTTAGAAGGTAAGGTTTCAATATCGAATCCTTCTCTCCTTAGATTATGTATTGAAGTTCCAAATCTTGAATAGTTTAAATCATAAATAAACTCTCCATTGGATATTGGTTCTTCATCTCTGTACTTCCTAAGTACATATTCAACTAATGCATGCTTTGATTTAACAAAGTATGGAATCGGTTGTCCGCGAAAGTGGGTTACAGTAATCACTTCTGCAACCTACTCTTCGCTCTTGTATCTATTTTAGATTGTACAAACTCATCAGAGCTCGCCCAATCTTTTATTGTCTGCTCAGTCCATATTGGAGTCGTGCCACCAGATACCACCCATTCGGGTTTTGGTAATCTATCTGCATGATTCCAAGAAGCAATCGTAGCTCGGTCTAAACCTAAAAGCTGACCCACTTCTTTGACTGACATCAATATCGTGTCATTCATTATTCTCCTTTTATATTTTATGTTGTTAAGCATGATGCCTAACCAGTAGGAGTCAGTACATGTGGGCTGTGGAACATGTAGTGAAAGACTTCCAACTCCTACTGGCTATGCACCCATAGCCATGTATTATATCAAAGATTATTGATTATGTATTCCTATTTGTTCATCAGTTGCTCTGACAAATTTAGGAATGCCATCTTCATCTTGAAATAATTTTATTGATTCTTGTCGTAATCTCTCTTCTTTAATACCAAGAACAGAAAAAGCAACAGCAAAGAATCCTAAGAAGCCACCTGCAAAAACAATAGCAAACATCTCATGGAGTTCTTTTGCATAGAACCATTCTGATAACATAGTCATAATTCTCCTTCCTTTTAGTTTAGATAATGACCATAGAGCCCACCACTTGTATGTATTAGTACATATACAAAAGGGTTATGTGATGAGCTCTAGCTAATTACCTGTAAGTTGGTCTGCCCTTCATACCGCTGTTCATACGACCATTGTCAGTTGGTCTGCTACGACCACGATATTGAGCACCCTTCTTACTTTTAAGTTTCCTTCTCTGAGCACGATTCATTCTTCTTCTCTCCAGTAAATCCTCAAGCTACATTTAGGTATTTTTGGTTTTACTTTTCTAAACCAATCGGTACCATTTCTGGTTGCATCAGATAATCCCTGACTATATTTAGTAGTTGCGGGTGGCATAGAATTTGAAATAGATTGAGCAATCTTACCTTTTGTAATATTGCTAATATCGTTACTATTTTCAGTTCGTTTATTTTTAGCCATTAGTCCTCTACTACCTAGTCCTGAAACCTCAGTGCGTTCCCTGCCATCATCTCTTGTTAGTCTTACATGATATGGGGCATATACTTGGGGTTTTATCTCCCAAAAAAACTGCACTGGTGGCATCTTACTCATTCTTCTTCTCCAAAGAACTGCTTCTTCATAAGCTCTGGAGTCTCAGTATCTTCTCGATACCAGACATAGAACTTACCAGAAGTAATGTTCTGCTCTTGGATATCCTTCCAGTTTGAATAACCTAGTTGAATATTCTTATCAAACATCTTGCTGTAAAGTGCGTGAGCTTTTTCGTATGTCTCAGCTTCTACAACAAAATCAACAGTGAATGTCTCATGGAATTTGAACTTCATGATTCTTCTCCTAGTCTTTTGTAATCGTATGAGCTGTAACCATTTATTGCTTTGAAGGATATTTCAAATATTCTTCTAGCATATTTCCAACCCATTCTTTTTAAATAAGTATCTCTCTTATCTAACTTCTCACATGCATATAATGCAAGTTTATTGAATCTCTTCATTCTTCTCCTTTTGTTTTTGTAAGTAATCTTATGATTACCATAAAGCCCACTCAAAGAATGGGCTCTAGTTAATCACTTAATGTAATTATCAGATATCTCTATCTTGAGATTCTTTACTGTACTTGCAATATCAAATCTATCTCCATAAGTTAATTTAGTATCAATTAAGTATGCAACGATTTGTTTGCAATATTCTGCATCAGATTTCATCTCATCAACAGAGCTGTATCTTGCTTCTAATAAACTCTCTGCATCAGAATATTCATCAGCAATGAGTTCTAGTATTTTGTCTTTTAGTTCTTCCATGATTCTCCTTTTTTAGTCTTTACTATTGAATGCTGAATAATTGTGGATAACACTATCATCAAAATCTCTGTTTGATGGTTTTGTTTTATCTGCATCAACATCAACATCATCATCATCAACAAGAGTCAATGTGATTTTATATTTAGCACCATCTAGCATTGGGAAGTCTATAAGACCCATTCCCATAAATCCATCATGATAAACACTGTTATCAGTTAGATTTATGTATTTGTACCCAAAGTGATTTGGCTTGATTGCGTGGAAGTCTCCATCATATTTGTAATGTGGAACACCAGAATCATTTACATAGACTGGCTTCCTAACTGTTGAGCTAGTTTTATATTTCCAAGCATTGTAGCTTTTCACTAAAAGCTGTTTTGGTATGTATGCATAATATTTTGTTTTCTTCATTTTATTTTCTCCTTTTGTTTTTTGTTAGTGATACTTTATAAGTATCTATCAGCTCTCCCGAAGAAGAGCTGTTAGATAATTACTTGTCTTGATAAAACTCAACAGCAAGTGGAGCACATGTATTACAGAAGAATCCATAACAAGCTAAAAAGAATGATGAAGCTGGAGCATATCCTTTGCTCTCATCTATCTTCTCTCCATAGTTTGTAGAATCTAGTTGCACTTTACATGTTTGATTTCCACATGATGTCTCATGCTTGATTAAGTTATCGTAATTTACTTCTGGTTTAAAAGTAGCCATTGTATTTTCTCCTTTTGTATTTAGTGTGGAAGTAATTCTTCCAATCTGCCCACCTAGTAGATGAGCAGTTTGCAAAAATCTTTCGTATCCTTTCCTCGAGAGCGGTTCTCATTTTGATTTCGGTAGTCAGCCCCAGTTTTGCGATACTGGCTCGAGCCTATGTCTCAAAGTCTTTTTTCACTTCTCTTCAATTTGGCTTATTTTCTGTCTGGTTAGCTTTCCAGTTTCCCAAGCTGTCTCTCTTGGTATGTAATAAGTATATCATAAATCAAAGATTACCAATTATTAATTGTATAAATATAAAAAAAACCATACAAAAAAGCTAGTGTTTATAGGGTCTAAATATTTTTTTTATTTTTTTTATATTTTTTAGCCAAAAAAAGCCATAAGACCTGTCAATGAAACCACTCCAGCAGTTACCCAACCAAAGAGCTCTTGCCTTCCAACTTTGCC
>VMHT01027707.1_pt1 | contig 25467 bp, 35 predicted proteins | sample 4693611 | NCBI WGS metagenome assembly VMHT01 (sample SAMN12280063, study PRJNA550983) | marine metagenome | isolation source: seawater sampled from same location over 5 years 0.02-0.2 micron viral filtrate | place: USA: collected off the coast of southern California halfway between the port... ...
TCAACATGGTATTTTTATTCTATACTACCCTATACTATGATATCTTCATCTTCCTCACCCTCCTGCCACTCTCCACACACACACCTCAAAACTCAGCACACACTCTTACTCCTCAACAAGCCGTTCCGCCCCGCCCCCCCGGCCGGCGTCTCTTCATCTTCCTTCCTTTCCTGCCACTCTCCACACACACACCTAAAAACTCAGCACACACTCTTACTCCTCAACATGGTATTCCGCCCCGACCCCCCAGTGGTATCCTGGGCAGCCAGGGGTTGGGGGGTCCAGGGGGGAAGGGGAGAACGTTCCAATACCGCTGCTTAACACTTTATGCTGCAGTCGCATTATCTCTTCACGCCCCCCTTTCACCGAACTATGGCCGCTCGCATTCCATAAAGTATGGCCGCCATCGACAGCCAACATCCGTATGCTAGGGCCGGCTTTGTATGCACGCTATGCCACTCTGCGTTTAGCAATAAGGGCAACCTTAAACGGCACCATGTGACCTGCACCGGGCCAAAGCTGCCGAATGCCCCTATCGACCTAAAGTGTGAGCGATGTGACAAGCATTTTGCCCAGAAATGGAACCTCCAGTGCCATCAGCGCATCTGCACCGGCCCGAAGGTGCCACCGACCCCCGCCGACCGGACGTGCCGAAAGTGCGACAAGCTGTTCAGCTCCAAGGCATACTGTACACGCCACTTCGTCCGGTGTACGGGCCCGACGCCCCCTGTCGACTTGAAGTGCGGGCGCTGTGGCAAGCAGTTTGGCGATGCATGGAGTTGCAAGCGCCACCAGCGCACCTGCACCGGGCCGAAGGCATCAAATACCTCCGTCGACCGGACGTGCCGGAAGTGCGACAAGCTGTTCAGCTCCAAGGCATACTGTGCAAGCCACTCTATCCTGTGCACCGGGCCAAAGCCCCCTGCGGTAGTGGCGTGCGAGCACTGTGGCCGGCAGTTTGGCGATGCATGGAGTTGCAAGCGCCATCAGCGCACCTGCACCGGGCCCAAGGTCCCACTACCCCCTGCCGACCTCACGTGCGACCAGTGCGGGTTCGTGTTCACCACGGCCTTCAGCCTGAACCGCCACCGCGGGGGCTGCGGCGTGGTGTACACGTGCGCCAAAGGGTGCGGCGCGACCTTTACCGACCGGCGTGCCTACTGCAAGCACGAGTATGCGTGCACGTGGCGCCCGCGGGTGCTGTTTTGCCGCGTGTGCGGCGATCGGCCCGGCTTTTACGACGAGGCGCACTATGCCGAGCACGTGGCAAAGCACCACGCCGACGATCCCGAGCTGCCGCCGTGCGCGGTCAGGCCGCCGCCCTACACGGTGAGTGTCGGCCGCTACACGTGCACATCGTGCGGCTTTGCGGCCATTACCATGGCCCAGTTCCGCCTGCACTGCCGGGAGGACCACGGCGGCATTGTCACGGCACCAAAGTGGAACGGTGTGCCAGAGCGCGGTGATGGCCCTCTGGGCACGGAGTGGGATTTCGATGCGGGTACTTATGCCGCTGTGCAAGCAGATGACGAATGCAGGCCAGGCGCCTCGCCCGCGCAGAGCAACTCTGGCTCACCGACGGAGCCCGCGTCAAGGTGCGCAGCAACACGGTAATCGCCGTGCCGTCGCAGACTATTCCGCACCGGCAGTACAGCGTGACGATGCAGCAGCGGGGCGACTACCGGTCCGTGGTGGCCGGCGAGTGCCCGGACTACAAGATGCGCCGGCCAATGTTAGGGTGCAAGCACATGCTGGTGGCGCGTAAATATTTGACCCGGCACCCGGAGGAGAGAAAGTGGAAGTTGTAACTGTATTTAAATCATGGATAGGCTTTGTTCGTTTTCATTACATCTTGCTTGGCAGGCTTCACCGCATATGCAGATGAACACCCCGTCTAACAGCAATACTGCTATTGAGGCACTGTGGCTTCTGACAGACAGCCACCGCCGTCGCCGGTAACCTTCTTGTCATTGTACTTGTGCTTGTTGGTGTCCCACCATTCGTCCCAGTCGAGTCTGTTGTCGTCTGTAGCCAGCCGGGCTTTGTTCCACGCAGCAATGGCTGGCGTGCAATTCCTCTTATAGTGTTCTTCCCTGGTCATTGCTCGCTGGTTAGCCGGGGGCGGCCCCTGGTCGGCATCCATGTAACCTTTCAGTAAGCCAAAAACCGTCGTTGTCAATTTATGTATAACGGCGGGCACGGACAGTGCGCTTCTGTTGTAGTTCCTGGAACATTCCTGGCAGCTTTCGAGGGCGCGTTCATTACAATTTGAGAGATGGTCAAGCTGTCCACACATGAGGCACGGCGCGCCATCCGGCACCACTTTCGCCACCGGGCCATCCTGGACCTGGCAGTGGACCTTGCGAATCGCGTGTGGTTCTCCATGACGGCGGTGGAGGAGTGCGCGTGCCTGGTGATTGCCATGAAGTACCTGGAGGACGAGCCCATGCGCCTGTCGTCCCTGTTTCACGCCGACATGGTGCCGAACCTGCCAGCGGCGGAGCGAGCGGTGCTCCAGGCGATTGACTACAGGGTCGAGCCGATGCGGGTGCGGCCGGCCACGCCGACGCCGTTCTTGTAGTACGTCGTTAGGGACCAGAGGCAGCAGGTTTAATACTCGGGGGCCGGCTCTGATGGCACGGAGTGGATGAGCTCACCGATCGTCAAGCCAGTAAATTGCATCTCTCCACGGAACAGCATATGCCAGGAATGCTCTAATTCACCACAACCGGTACCTTTCTCGATCGCGACCTCGAGTGTTTTGCGGTACACATCTCTGTGTATGCGCCGTATGGCTTCCCGCGTTACCATAAACTGCGCGCAGCAGTACGTAGGCGCCAAGCAACCCGGGTGGCTGGAGTTTGAAAACATGTGCGATAAGATGCCGCCCATGATAGGCAGACAGCGGTCGCGAATGGCGTATGTGTTCAGGTGAACATAGTCCATGGCAGGTAATGTGCTGTACTCTGCTACCCTATCGATAAAAGTGGTCAGATCGCGTATAATATCGGGGTTGTGGTCGTAGGGGTAACCGTGTAGGAAGACCGACACGTCCGGTAGGGCGTCGTAGTGCTCGTAAAGGTATCGCAGGTAGCCGGGGCACTCGCCAAGTTGTCTCCCGTAGTTGTGCGCTCGTGTCGCGTTTATCCCAGGCAGCCGTGCCCACGCATCGAGAGTTGTATTGCTCGCTCCAACCATGTTGGCATACACAAAAGTGTTAGGTAGCTGCCTCACCTCGTTTAACCACGACCCCTCGTGCCGAGGAGTGGTATCCGTGCGGTCTTCGCGCACCCGCGGTGCAACAACCGTGGTAACGACACCGAACGTTACCTCCTTCAGCACGCCCGGCTTGAATAGCGACGCATCTCGCCGGCGGACCATACTTGTAGCGGGGGGGGTGGCCAACTGAACCCCGGCTACATACATAACCACGACTAGCGCGGCTGCAGCGGCTGTGCCTGGTTGCCGCTTTACCAGTGGGCCCATATCGCGTACCGGGGCATTCGCCCAGTAGTCGGTCTGGACGTATACGTACAGTGCTGAAAACGCCGCCGCACCAACTATGCTCACAGACTGCCGTATGTCACCCCAACTGGCTGCTATCGCCACGACAACGATCGTTTTGATTGGACCTAGTGTCAGATAATACGCCGGGCTGTGCTCGCTTATCACACGGAACGTGGTATAGTTGATACAGACCGCCAACAACCCCGTCAGCAAAAGCACGGCCGCTGTGGCCGGAGGCGGCGTGTCGGGCTTCTCCACCAGCATGCTGACTACAGTCAGTAGAGCAGATGCTATCGGAGCTATCGAGGCCAGCAGAGCATCCGAATCGATCTGAAAGGCCATACGATACGCCTTAATCAACAGCTTCGAACTGCAATTAGCACATACGCCGCCCAGCGCAGCCAGCAGGCCCATCCAGCCGCTCCTGCCCCCGTCGACAGGGGCTGCCCCTGATGCAACCAGCAACGCAACAGTCACAGCCAGGGCGCACTGGTACTTGCCCTCGTGGACGCGAAAGTAGCACCACTGCAGGCACAATGTGAGCGGCAATTGTGCGGATTTCACCAACTCGTATATGCCTATACTATTCAGCTGGAGACTCATGTTTGTCAATGCCACACTAGAGGCCAGCAAGATCGCCATCAGCTTGTGGGCAATTATAGCAGTGTCGATCTTAGTAGATGTTCGTTTCGAAACATATACCCATGTCATCGCCAAATGCACCGCTGTTGTCATCATAGGATAGGGCCAGTAGGAGAATAATACCTTAGAAAGCAGGACAATACCCACGGATGCCGATATGTTAAACACTACAATCCACATTAAATGCATAAACTATCGTGTAATACATATATGCCCCTAGGTTACCTTGTCCACGATATCCGGCAGCAAGCGCCTGTCCTGCAGCAGCACGAGCGCATCGTGCATTTCACGAGCGGAGTGCAGCCCGTTGCCGGCCGGCAGTACAGCCTGCGCGTGGACAATGAGCTCCGTACGGTCATGTGCACGAGTGTATTACCGAACGATCGTGCCGTCCTGTGCGCGCCGCAGCCGGAGCAGCGCGGTGTGGTCCCGTTGCGCGCGCTGGCGACGGGCACGGCGGTAAACACCGCCTAGACGTAGGCGGCAATGCAGGCCTGCACTGCCTCCGGCACGGGCAGCGCTGCCATCCCCTCCCGGCACGACAGGCGCTGCCCCCGGCTGTCCTGGGCGCGCAGGCGCAGCAGGGCGTGCGTGACGCTCATGCCAATGCTGGCCAGCTCGGGCGTGTAGGCGGCATGCACGCGCTCCAGTGCCGTGCGCAGGTGCGGCCCGGCGGGTGGCAGCTGGCGCTTGCGGCTAATGTAGTACAAGGTGGCCTCGGCCGACACGTGCCACTGCTCCATGTCGCCGCCGCGCGCCTCGAACCACCCCACGGGGCAGCGGCGCACGGCCTCTAGCTGCCAGGCGTAGTGCAGGCCCTGGTACATGGGAGTGTCGTCAAACAGGTGGCAGAGCTGCTCGAACGGCTTCGCCGGCACCTCCTCAGGGCGCAATGCCAGGTAGCAGGCCCGTGGCAGGCTGCGCTCGGGCAGCAGGGCGCGAACCATGTCGGCAAAGGCCGGCTCGCGCAGCACGGGGAAGAACATGCTGCCGCTCAGGCTGTAGTGCTGCTGGTCGAAGAGAAAGTGCAGCAGGCCCACGTGCATGGTGCAGCCGGCCTCTTCCATGTAGTCGAGCACGCACTCGCGGTCCAGCACGTGCAGGGCGCCAAACAGCAGGTCGGGGTCGAGACGGACCGGCGGCCTGTGGTACGCGCACAGGCGCAGCAGCACGTTGGCCTGTGGCGCCTCTTCCGCATCCAAGGCGCGGTGGGCCGCATTGCGGTAGATGTGGTCCATGCCCCGGTGCGCCGGCTGTGTGTGGCCTGCCAGCACGTCAAAGAGGCCCCACTGGGCCACGTGGTGCAGAACGGCCTGTCGCATGTGCGGGAACAGGTTGCACTGGCGCACCTGCAGCGCCCACACGCAGTTGTCCAAGGGGTCCGCAAAGGCCCGTGCCAGCAGTTGCTCGACCGTGTACGTCTGCAGCACGACGGTGGGGTAGTGGTGCATGGCGAGATGCCGGAGGGCCTGGCGGGCCAGCGGGTGCGTGTTCACTGCGGCCTCGAGGACGCTGACGGTGTGGCTGGGCGGGCCGACAAAGGGAACGGCGTCGTGGGCCACGCGAGCCGCTTCGTGAATGGCAAAGTTATCCATGCGTGAAGTTTTTAATGAGAGCAAGTGGCAGTTGAGTGGCTAGAATATTCCAGGAACTACATTCCATTTGATACGGGTTCCCTTACCTTTGCAACGTGCCCCAGCTTACCCCCTACGCTTACCGCCACTGGACCTCGTCGACCGGAACGGTGGCGCCGGTGGACTTGAGGCGGAAGGTGTCGCGGTCCAGGAAGACGGCATCGACCCAGCGCCGCCCGACGCGCACCTGGTAGGCCCCGAACGGGTGCGCGTCGGGATGCAGCAGCCCTGCCCGGCGCTCGCTGTCCCACTCGGCGTGGCAGCGCTCCACGGCGTGCATGTCGAGGCGCTGCAGGGCGGCCCAGTCGACGGTGAGCGCGGGCATGAGGACGCAGCCGCAGTCGCCATCGGGGTTCTCGTGGAAGGGCAGGTGGGTCTCGCGCGGCGCGGAGAGGCCAAAATAGAAGCAGACGGCCATCTGTATGAATTTGTGAGCCGCACTCTCTCATAAATTTCTGGGATGAACGAAGTGGAGCAGGCCATCGTCGAGCAAAAGCTGACTCTGTCGGACTATGCCGACGAGCCGACACCGGGCCTGGCACTGGCCATGGCGGCGATCCCGGACCTGCAGTCGCGCACGGTGTTCGAGCAGCTGCAGCTGATTGTGATGGCAACGGGAGTATTTAGGGCACGGGCGGAGGAGGAGTGAAGAGATGTCCTTGGCTCTGGAACGCGTGAAAGGTGGGGTAGCTGCTCCATCGGTCATCCCCCTTGGCACGTTTGAAGATTGGTTGAAAACGGACGTGGCCAGGGTCTATGGCGATCTAAAAACGAAGATACTAGCTGCGCGTACTGCTGGGGTTGAAGCTAAGCCGCAAGGCGTTAGAAAACAGTGGGATGCTACGATAGAAAACGGCATTCTGCAAACCCTTACTGACCTGAAAAAGAAATCTAATGCGCAGCAAGGGCCACTTTCCCTAATACCCGACTTTGGCGACATGACAAAAGATGCGCTGAAAAAGGCAATGACTGGTTTTGGAGCTCAACAAGGCAGCAAGTACGCAAACCTTAACGTTATTTTAAATAGACTACTCGAGGAGTTAGACAAGGTACTTCCCGAAGCCATTGCGAAAGCGGAAGCGGCAAAAGCAGCAGCAGATGCGGAAGCGGCAAAAGCAGCAGCAGATGCGGAAGCGGCAAAAGCAGCAGCAGATGCGGCAAAAGCAGCAGCAGCGGCAGGCGGCGGCATGGCAGATTACTTGGCTGCGCTCATACAAATAGAAGCCGATGCGGTTGAAATGCTCCCGGGGCTACGAACACTATCAGCCAGTAAGGCTACGGCTGAGCATGCCGCCGCCATAAAAGCCAAGGTGGAGGCTGCACAGGCCACTTTGAGAGCAGTGCACGAAGCGGCTCTGGAGGCTGCAGAGGCCAGTATGAAAGCAGATCACGAAGAGGCTATACGCAAAGCAGCCAGTGACGCCGACGCTCAGCGTGCCGCCGATGTGGAGGCTGTAAAGGCCACTATGAGAGCAGAGCACGAAGCGGATCGGAGAGCAGCTGCGGCGAAAGCAGCCCGTGAGGATGCTGCGCGCAAAGAGGACGCATCCCGTAAGGCGGCTGAGCACGAAGAGCAACTGCGAAAAACGCAGGGTTTAGTGAGGAAGGCAGAGGCAAAGGCGGTAACGGCAGAGGCAAAGGCGGCAACGGCAGAGGCAAAGGCGGTAACGGCAGAGGCAAAGGTGGAAGCTGCGGCGGAAGCAGCTAAAGAGATGTCGCAGAAACAAGAGCAAGCGCAGCAGGCATTGACGCAATTGCAGCAGACGCACCTGAGGGTGGAAGAGAAAATGAAGAAGGAGATGAAGCTGAAGGGTCGACTACAGCGGCAATTGGATATCGTACAGGCAAGACTGGACGAAATTCAAAAGCTTGCGGCCGTCCTCTACCCCGAGATAAAAGACTCGATAATTTATATGGATGGCATATTAAAGAATAAGATTGTTGATGTAAACGCCCTAAAGGATAAATGGGCAAGCACGAAAGAGACAATACGCCAACAAATAACAGAAAGCAGGGCAGCGGCGGCAGCGGCAGCGGCGGCAACCGCTGCCTCGGGCGGCGTTGGCCTCGCCCCCCGCTGGGCCCCGCTGCGCTTTTAGCGGAAGAGCAGCACGAGCGCCGCGATGGCCAGTGCCAGCATTGCGCACGCGTAGGCGCAGCAGTAGGTGCGCGGCCACGGGTCGTGGAACGGCTTTGCCAGCAGCGTCGACCACTCGTGGGACCTGTCGGGAAGGATATCTACCTCGGGCTCTCGAGGCATTCAAGACGTGATAGGCATGTGTAGCCACTCGTATGGTCTAGGCGCCATGATTTCTTGTGACAATTCTGATAAAATTCCTGTGCAATGCAAAGCTCTCTCCATTCCTATCCATGCACCGTGATCGCATCTACGACAGTCCCCTGGGCCTGGTGCGCCTGTCGCCGTCCGGCCAGGTGTCCATGCCGGCCGGCATAGCGCTTCCCGACGACATGCCCCCTGTGCGCAACGTGGCCACGGGCGGCTGCCTGACCGCGTTTGTGCCGGAGCGCGGCACCTATGTCATCATGTACCTGCACGGCGAGGTGAATCTGGACATGTGGGAGTGCGGCAGCACCGTGGCGCAGGTGGCGTGCGGCCTGAAGGATCTGCTGGTGCTGTACGATACGGGCGAGGTCATGCAGGTGGACACGTCGGCGTGGAAGTCCTTCGCCATTGCGCTGCCTGGCAAGGCGGTTGCGGTACGGGCGGGTGAGGGTGTGTGGGCGGCCATTTTGGCGGACGGGTCGCTGTACACGTGGGGTGCGCAGCGCGCGTGCCGGCAGCTGGGGCGCGACGGCAACGAGCAGGTGCCGGGGCGCGTGGCGGGCACGTATGCGGACGTGCATTTCTCGGCGCTGCACTTTGCGGCGGCCCTTACGACGGGCGGGCAGCTGTGCGTGTGGGGCGGTCGCGGCAGCACGGCCCCGGTGCTGGCGACGCAGGGCACGTTTGCGCGCCTCGCGGTCGCGCGCTGCCATGTGATTGCGGTGCGCAGCGACCTGACGAGTGCGTACGCGTGGGGCGATTTCGGCAAGCCCAACTTCTCGGCGCGCTCGTGTGCGCTGAGCGACCGCCCTGTGACGGACGTGGTGGGTTGCTGCTATTCGACGGAGCTGTACGTGGAGTGCACGGTGGGGGCCCCCATGTGCCGCGCGCCGCGGCGCCTGCAGGACGTGGACGTGGGGGCGGAGCGCGCCCGGCTGCGCATGCCGTACATTTTGGCGGAGGCCCTGAGCCGGCGGCATGCCGCGCGCGCGCCGATTGGCCGCAAGCAGCGCACCTCGACGGAGCGCAAGCGTCCTCTGCGGTGCGAAGGCCGGCTGCCGCCGGAACTGTGGAAAGAAATTATCAAGTTTGTTCATTAATGGACTACGGTGCGTACCTGTCGCGCGGTGTGTCGCGCAACACGGTGGCAACGATGTTTCTCGCGGACAGCGTGGGCAAGCTGGGCAACTGCCTGCAGCGCGACGCGGTGATCAACGCCACGTACCGCAAGCACTTCAGCCGGCGCGGCAACGTGCACTGCAGCGCGCGCCGCTACCGGCGCATGTTGGGTTATATAAATACCGATTAGCGACCCTTCCATGTATTCCCGTATCGTCCAGGCGGTCAGGATAGCTGGCTTTCACCCAGCCGACCCGGGTTCGAATCCCGGTGCGGGAAAATGCCGCGCAAGAGGGGCGCCGCAAGCCATTTCTTTTTGCAACTACCACCCCATGAGCGCGCATCCCTTTCTCCCCCTGGCCCTTGTGGCGCTGCTGATAGCAGCGGGGCTGGTGTGCTACGACTGGTGGCAGCGGCGCCTTGCAGCCGCGTACGAGGCCGTGCCGCCGCGGGAGATCGTGCTGTAGAGGACGGTCTTTGCCTATTTAAAGCTCATAAATACCTACGTTGCACATGTCCGACCGCCTTGTCCTCTTTCCGGTGCAGCACCAGGACATCTGGGATTTTTACAAGAAGGCGCAGGCCTGCTTCTGGACGGCCGAGGAGCTGGATTTCACGGACGACCTGAAGGATTGGGCGAAGCTGACGGCGGACGAGCGGCATTTCGTGACGTACGTGCTGGCCTTCTTTGCCGCCTCGGACGGCATAGTGAACGAGAACCTGGCCGCGAACTTTGCCACCGAGGTGGAGTGGCCCGAGGCGCGGTGCTTCTACGGGTTCCAGATCGCCATGGAGAACATTCACTCGGAGGTGTACTCGCTGCTGATTGACACGTACTTGCGCGACACCCCCCGCGCGCGCGACGAGGCGCTGAACGCCATTGAGCGCATTCCGTGCGTGAAGAAGAAGGCGGAGTGGGCCCTGAAGTGGTGCGACCCGGCGCAGGCGACGTTTGGCGAGCGGCTGGTGGCGTTTGCGTGCGTGGAGGGCATCTTTTTCAGCGGCAGCTTCTGCGCCATCTTCTGGCTGAAGAAGCGCAACCTGATGGCCTCGGGGCTGGGCACGTCGAACGAGTTTATTTCGCGGGACGAGGGCATGCACTGCGACTTTGCGTGCCTGATGCACCGCAAGGCGTACAAGCCCCCCGCCTCGCCGGCGCGCATCCTGGAGATTGTGCGGGACGCGGTGGCAATGGAGCAGGAGTTTGTGACGGACGCGCTGCCGGTGGCGCTGATCGGCATGAACGCGGGGCAGATGTGCGCGTACATTGAGTTTTGCGCGGACCGGCTGCTGGAGGCGCTGGAGTGCCCGAAGCACTACGGGCAGGCCAACCCGTTTGACTGGATGACGCTGCTGTCGCTGCAGGGCAAGACGAATTTTTTCGAAAAGCGGGTGAGCGAGTACAGCGTGGAGAAAGTGGCGAGAACGTTCTCGACGGAAGAAGACTTTTGAGAGTCACAACACCAAGAGGCATGCCCCAGGCTGCTCGGTGTACGGTGTGCGCGCGCGCGTTTGGCTCGCCGGAGGCCTTGGCCCAGCACTGCCGCGACAAGCGGCACAGCGCTCCCGCGCCCCCCCTTCCTGGGCTTGAAGGCAAGTGGGTGACCCGCGCCGCGTATGACGGCCGCAAGAGCTTTGGCCGCTACCTGTGCCTGACCTGCGGCAACAAGCGCTGGCTGTCGGCGCACGCCTTCCCCGAGTACGCGCAGCGGTGCAAGGCGTGCGAGACGGCTTGCCTTCCCCTGTGGCTGTGGCAGAACACGGGCAGCCACCAGGGCGAGCGCAGCAAACCGGGGAAGCCGCACGATGCGGGCCGGTGCGGGGCGTGCGCGGCGGGGGTGTGTGCCCGGTAAAGTTAGGGTAGGACGTAGTACAATTTTACAAAAGTGGTTGACAGTTATATCGTCTTGACTTCCAGAAACGTGCGGAGAACGTTCTTCCCACCTTTCCGGACTTGACTCATTTTATTGCCAATGGCCACCGAGCACATCACGCCCTTTGGCACGGTGACGCACTGCCTCGACGGCACGGTGCAGCTGCCGCCGGGGCGGGTGTGCATGCCATCGCCGCTACCGCCGGTGCGCTACGTGAGCACGGGCAAGTCGGTGGTCGCGTTCGTGACCGAGGGCGGCGAGTTGTACTCGTGGAACGCGGGGGAGCCCCAGCTGCGTTTTTGGAACTGCGGGGCGAACGGCCCGGTGCGCAGCGTGGCCTGCGACGGCGAGTGCCTGCTGGTGCTGTTCGAGAAGGGCATTGTGGCCCACCTGTACTGCGGCCGGCGGTACGGCAAGTCGGGGTTTCGCGTGCGCCTGCCCGCCGCGGCGGCGCACGTGCGTGCCGGCCACAAGTGCTGGGGCGCCATTTTGGCGGACGGGCGGCTGTTCACGTGGGGCAGCGAGGCGGATGCGGCACAGCTGGGGCGCGCGGGCGACCTGCTGCCGCGCGAGGTGCCGATTGGGCCGGTGGCGGACATGCACTGGTCGTCGCTGCACTACGCGGCGGCGCTGACGACGGAGGGGCGGCTGTACCTGTGGGGCGGGCGCGGGGCAATGCGGCCCATGTGCATTGACTACGGCGTGCGCTTCTGCCGGCTGGGCGTGTCGCGGATGCACGTCATGGCGATTGAGTCGGATGGCAACAGCGCGTTTGGCTGGGGGAGCTTTGGGAACACGGCCTTTCGGTGCCGCCGCTTCTCGGCGGTGGACGGCCCGGTGCAGGACATTGTGGCCAATGCCTTCTCGCACGAGCTGTTTGTGCACTGCCTGCCGGACGCTGTGCCGCACAGCCCGGTGCCGCGCCCGCGGCAGCCCATGTACTTCCAGGAGCAGCGCCGCGCGCGCCGTGCGGCTGCCATTAGCGTGCTGTGCGTGGACCGCACGCATCGTAGCGAGCAGCGCCGCGCGCGCCGGTCGACGACGCAGCGGCGCCCGCGTCTGGGGACGGACCTGCTGCCCCTGCACCTGTGGCGGGAGGTGATCCTGTGGGTGTAATAGACACGCGCGTAGCTACCATATGTAGGCCGAGTTCGCGCGAAGTTCGCTGCCGCTACCGCTGTCCCTCTTCCCAAGCTCTTTGGAGAGCGTCGGGTAAGCTACACGGTATGCCATGGCTTGATAGTAAGGGCGATCTCGTTCACCTGCTTTGCGTAGGAGCTCTGTTATTGTTGTGAAGTTGAGCTCTCGTAAGATGCCGTTAATGTACTGAGTGTCGTCGGGGGCGGTCTCTTCACGTATATTAATACGTTGAACATCCATCTGTTCTTGGTATCGCCCCATTGCCCCCCCCATGGACAGGTATGTTAACCAAACCATATTCATTCTGACTAACGACCATACATTGGCCAATAGGCTCTTCTTCTTGCTCTAGAAATACGCTCTCTAGCTCTAGAACTACGCCTATGTTACGCCCCTCCCTGTATCGCTTGCAGAACCAGTTGAACTTGTATTTACTATTAAATGCTTGTATTTTGCGTGCCATATGCCGTAAGTCGTTTCTGCCGCATTTCCGGCACTCTAGTAGTTCAAACATCGATCTCATGGCATCCAGCTTTAATAGGACACTGCCTTGACGCGCGATTGTATTTATCCCTCCTGCAGGAGCCGCCGGGCCTCGTGGCCGAACGTGCCCGTCTGCTGCGCCACATGCTCGAGCGCGTCGCGCATGCCGGCGCGCAGGTGCGGGGGAAAGCGGCCCGCCAGGTTGAGTGCGGGGCTGCACGACGCGGGGTTCATCAGCAGCTCGCCGACGCGCCGCACGTGCTCGTCGTCGTCAAAGGCGCCGTGTGCCATCCAGACGTCGAGCAGGAAGATGGGTTGCTGCGGGTAGGGCTTGTAGAGGGCGCGGCGCAAGAAGTCGGGCAGCAGCGGGCGCACGAGCGGCGTGAGATGGCGCAGGCCGTCCATCTTGAGGTAGATGGCACTGATCACATGCTCGGTGGGGCCCTCCTCGCGCCAGTGCCGAGCGACCTCGGTGCGCACCAGGGGCGAGCGCATGTCCGCCGCCTGGATCACATCGTGCCAGCCAAGGTCGTCGGCGCGCCAGAACGCCCTCAGGCAGGGCAGGATGGGGCGCGGGCGCAGCATACCGGCCCAGCAGACCACGTGCGCGCGGCCGGCGGCCTTGTCCCAGTGCAGGTGCAGCGACTCGCGCAGCCCAGGTGTGTCGCACGTGGCCTCGGACCGCACGCCCGGGTCCTGCTGGTAGCGCTCCAGGAAAGAGAGGGAGCTTGAGGAGCCCTGCATATTTCGCAGAATTTAATGCCTCACTAATTTTGTACAGATGTGGAGCGTCTACACTTTCCCGGACGGGCTGCGGGTCTCGGGCACGTTCGTGGACGGGCTGCTGCAGGGCCCGGCGCGCGAGCTGTACCCGTGCGACCTGCTGGTGCAGCGGGAGTGGCGCGACGGCTCGCCGGTGAAGAGCGGCAGCGGCACACTCACGTACCCGGACGGCACCACCTACCAAGGCGCGCTGGTGGACGGACAGCCGCAGGGCGACGGGCAGCTGTGCACCGCAGCGGGCGTGGTGTGCTCGGGGCAGTTCGTGGCGGGCGCGGCGCACGGCATGGCGGTCCAGCGCATGCCCAATGGCGAGGTGTTTGTGGGCGGGTTCCGCGGCGGGCGTCGCGATGGGGCGGGCACGTTTACGTTTCTGTCGGGCGAGCAGGTGAAGGGGGTGTGGGTGGACGGGGTGTTCCACCATGCGGTGGACAGTATATAGCAGGGGGTGCGTGTGGTAGATGGAAGCTGCTGTGGAAGTGAAGAAAGATCTTTTAGATAAACTGAACAGCCTATGGGTGGAACGGCAGGAACTGCTAAAGAGTAGGGCGCTGGGTCTAAAGGATGCACTCGCGGCGGCTGTGGCAGCTGGCGATATAACGCAATTTACTATAGCTGAGGAAGGTGTTGTCGATGCCCTGCAGGAGAAGAATCGTGCGATTACAAACCAACTAAAGGAGATTCTTGCTCTTGCCAACACGAAAGCGTCGGCTTTGGAAAAGCCGGCTGTGCAAGTGCCGGCTTCGGGCAACGGCCCATATAGTGAAAATCCGGCTGCGGAGCCCAAAGCGGCTACAAGCAAACCCGAGTTACCGGCCAACTTAAAGAGCATGCTAGCAGCCGCGGCATCAAAGCTAAAAAACCCAACAGGCAGCCCCTCGAAAGGCAAGCCATCTGAAGCGATCAATCAAAAGAGCAGTTTGCTGGCACAAATTAAAGATGCGAAGGGCAGCCAAGGCCTAAAATCAGCGCAGGAAAGACCATTAAAGCCAATCCCGAAAAAGGCTGCATCCGAATTCGACCAAAAATTGGCACAGGTTCGCGCAGCAATAGCCGGCCGCGATGGCGACGACGACGACTCCACCGTCGACCAAAGCGAATGGGAGAATGATTAGCGCCAGGCAAGCAGGTGGCATGTGTGTGGGTGGACAGTATATAGCAGGGGGTGCGTGCGGTAGATGGAAGCTGCCGCGGAATTGAAGGCCGTGCTAGTGCATAAATGGCAGGAGCGGCAGAAACTGCTGCGGGAGAGTGTGACGGGTTTAAAGGCTGCGCTGGCTGATGCTGTGGGAAAGGGTGATACAACGCATTTTACTAAAGATCTTCTGGTTCTCGGCGTTATCAGTGCCCTTATGACTAAAAATGAGGAAATAGAGAAGCTATTGGAAAGCACAGATGCCCCAGAGGGCGGCGATTATATAGAAGAAACCAGGGAAGGACTTGACAGGCTGTTGCGGGCGACCGGCAAGCTGCTCGACAAGAAGAGCAAGATGCCATGTGGGAAGTGTTTGTACCCCGCACAGCAGCCCAAGCTGCGGACCTCACCAAGAAATTTACGGGTACCTAGCCGCGAATGCGGCGCGCCAGCTGCATGTCCTTGGGCATGATGGTCTGGCGGCTGGCATGAATGGCGCAGAGGTTGGTCGACTCAAACAGGCCCACCAGGTGAGCTTCGGCCGCTTCCTGCAGGGCCATGAGCGCCGTGGCCTGGAAGCGCAGGTCGGTGCGCACGTCTTGGGCAATCTCGCGCACGAGGCGCTGGAAGGGCAGGCGCCGAATCAGAACCTCGGTGGACTTTTGGTAGCGGCGAATCTCGCGGAGGGCGACGGTTCCGGGCTTGTAGCGGTGGGGGCGGGGGGCCACGTGTCCCGCGGCCGGGCGCTTGGCCCCCTTCAAGAAGTCCTGGGGCACTTTTCCCGGCGTGGACTTGGTACGGACCATCTTCAAAATTTATGCCACAATTCTGAGCACGTGGCGAGAATTTTCTCAGAATTTGAGAGAGGAGTGGAAGCGGCGATACAGTGGCTGGAGCTGCAGGGGGCGTGTGGCGCGGTGCACGGGGCGGAGGAGGCCGGTGGAGCTAGCGCCGAAGCTAGAGTCGAGGCTAGAGCTGGAGCTATCGCTGGAGGCGTCAGCTGCAGCCTCTAATGCCAGCTGTATCCGTAGCTCTGCCATGGCTGTTTTGCCAGGCATTGCTCCTGCTAGGTTGCTGTGTACCTTGCTGTGTACCGTGCTGTCATTACTACCGTATATTTGTTTCGCATCTTCAATTAAGGCATTTTCGACCGTTTCTAGCACTGTCCTTCCTATACCATGCTCCTCGACGCTGTACAAACCGCCATAGTTCTGCTGAAGCTGCATGTAGGTGGCATCTAACAAGTGGTTGGAATCGTCTCCTTTGAGTGTAGCCTGCCATTTCTGTTTTAGTGCTTCACTGGCTAGGATCTCAATAGTGTCCTGTCCAATCTCGTATATGGTCTGAACATTTTCTTTATACGCCTCTACTAAAGTCTCCGACGGCCGAGCGTGATCGGCGTATTCCAAGTCATTAAGGGCGGGGGCTATAAGTACTTCCAGTTTTCGTGCCGGGTTGCCCTGTCCCTCTAATCGCGCGCTCTGGAGTACTTTGCTAATAAGCCCAAGGCCTTTATAAATCCCTCTTAGCATAAGCGCTGCATATTCCATTAGTACGCGTGACCTGCGCCACATATCACGCACGTAATATGATCGCCAGTAACACTGTACATCCGTCAGGCCCTTTAAAAATCCTTTCTCTATTTCCGTATCGTCGGTGCCGGCTTCGGGAAGTCCGTCCCCATAGCCCTGTACTTGTAGCCTTGCGTAAACGCCCGCTTCACGGGTCCTTTGGCGAAGCTTATTGTAGTACATTTTGCAGTACCGTTCATTCACGCTAGCGACTCTTATCATTTCACCTAGCAGGTGCCCTTGCTGCATAAGCATCTGTAGCGGCTTGTAAACCTCACCCGCCTCCATAGCGTCGTCGTCCTCTTCGCCCCTGCCACCCAGAAATTCGGACGCCTCATCCAAAAACCAGTGCATGGCAAAGATGAGTCGTTCTTGATCTCTCCAATTTTCCTTACTAAACTCCATATTATCTTGCTCGGACTCGGAAAGGTTGTTTATGGTCAAGCTGCCCAAGTTGACGTCGAACAAGGAAGCGGCAGAGTAGAAGGAGTATGGGTCTGGAACTTCGGTAGATTCCTCCGATGTATCAAGCTGTGGTGAACGCACAGAGCGTTTATCGTCGGGGCTACCTTCAATCGGTGAGCCGAAATCGGGCGTACCAATCCCCGTGCTCATCGGTGTACTACCGCCATCTGGCAATGCCATACTTCGACCTGGCGATTCCGCAACGAATCGCGACAGGTCTGCGCCCACTTCTTTGTACACGAGCTCGGTGTCCTCCGCTTCGTCCAGAGTGAAACTGCCCCAGCTGCTGTCGCGTTTGCCAGGGTCGGACGTGTCTTCTACAAACATGGTGCTAATGTGCACGGGCAGTGGCACTGACAAAGGTTGCGGAGGTGGCAGTGCCACTGGCGGAGGTGGCAGTGCCACTGGCGGAGGTTCCTGTATCCCGGGCATGGCTACGTTGTCTAGCTGCAAGCGGCGCTCGACAAGCGCGGTCACTTCCCGGCGCGCAGCTTCCTCCACACTTGGGCGCTTGGGTCCTGTTGGCTCTATGCGTTCCCAAGTGTCATAGTATGTCTTAAACCACTGGTCCGTAAAATCTGCACCCGTATGATTTAGATGCAAGCGCCCTTCGCGGTAAATTTTAGCTTGACGAGTGCGGTCGGCAGGACCTTTATCTGCCCATTCCCCAAAGACACCTCCAACTGCTTCACACAGGCTACTGTACAGTGTGAAATCTGCTGCAGTCCCATGGAATGCTTGAAATATAGCTGTAACCTTTTCAACTCTATCAGCAGTTACTTTCTCTTTGTTTCCCGCTTTGCCTCCTCTTACTGCTTTAAAGCATGCTCGAAGCTTCTTTTGCATTTCATCCGAATTTGGACCATTTTCGGCCAACAGCGGCGCAAGGTCAAAAAAGGCTTTTGTGTTCTTTAAATTAATTCTAATATCACGGCGCATAGCAGAAACCTCCTCGGCCGAATAGGGAAGCTCAAGCTTCTCGCCAATAGACATTTCCGTGAACATGTCGACGCACATCTGTAACCATATGTTTGTGTTGACCCCGCTCGCGTTAAACCCAGCCTGTAGGCCAGTCACTTGCATGGCATACGGAACTTCTTTCACAACGCGGCCGATTGCACGCTTGATGTCGAGAACAATGACATTAAAGGCATCGCGAGCAATGTTCTTTTTGCTGGATACCCCGTCGGTTGCAACCTGCGGCGGTATATAACCTTTCCATTCATATATAGCCCCGCTACCGGCAGCTTCAGCCCCGCCGCCGGAAGTTTGTACGTTGAGCAACTGACCAAGCAGGGAATTGGTCTGATCAAGATCAGTCGAAGAAACTTGTTCCGCGCGCATGCCGCCTAATGCGGTAAGCAGCTCATCCAACGGCCGGTCCCTTCGTTGACGCTTTGCAGCAGCACTAGCGCCACCTCCCCCCGCAGCAGCAGCACGATCCATAGTCTCTCCCCCCCTCCTCACCTCCTATATATACTCCCGGCACTACCGCAGCGCCAGCCCTTTCAGGTGCGGCACCTTGTACAGGGCCACCACAAACGTGTAGAGCGCGCGAAAGTCCAGCAGCTCCAGGGCCGCCAGGACGTACATGATGCCAATGCGGCGCACCGCGGCCTGCGCGCCGGCAAAGTCGCGCGGGTGCGCCGTCAGGGCCCAGTCCACGGCATGGCTGGTGCGATCCGCGTCCTGCAGCCCAAACGCGTGCAGCAGCGGCGCGCTGTCCCGCGGGCCGACGCGCTCCGCCAGCAGCAGTGCGGGAGTGCGGCCGGCCGCGCGGGTCCATTCGCGCGTCTCCACAGGGCGCCGGCACCGGGCCAGGTCGTGTATGCGCACCGCGGCCCATTCCTGGCGGGTGCGCATGTCCAGGAGCGTGTCATCGAACTGGAGCGGGCGCGCGGCCGACCAGCCGCCCCACACGCGGAAATCGCGGCACAGGCCGGGCATGTGCGTCATCCCGCTGGCGGCCACGTAGCCGTACTGGCCGGGCGCGACTTCAATGGTCGTGGCCACGGGGGGAGGAACCTGCATATTGAGTTGTGCCGCAATTCACGGCGCGTGCCAGGAACATTCTCGGCAGCCAGAGTGAGAAAGCCCATAAAAATAAGATGGCAATATGGCCGTACTCGATTCCACTCGACGTGGACTGGCACTTTTTGGACCACGAGCTGGGTCAACTGCACGAGGTGCTGCCGCAGGGCCCCCTGCCAGCAATAGATGGCGTGGGCGACTGGGAGTTGCTGGACTTTTTGGACTGCTACGGCCTGGTCACGTACCGCGCCGCGGCCACCCCTGGCTGCACCTGCAAGCGATCGCGCTGCCTGAAGAAGTACTGCCGGTGCTTTGCGGCGGGGGAGGTGTGCGGGGGAGAGTGCAGCTGCACGGGCTGCAAGAATGACGTGCCGACGTCGCGCGGCGCCCCGGAGCTGCCCAAGTTTTGCAGCTGCAAGAAGGGCTGCGACAGGATGTACTGCGTGTGCCGGCAGGCGGGGCGCGAGTGCGGGGCCAAGTGCCGGTGCGTGGGGTGCGGCAACGGTCCCTCGCGGCTGAAGCGCAAGCACGACGCATTGCTGCACGGCACGGCGCGGGTGGGTGTGCGGCGAAAGGTGACTATAGGTAGTGCGTGAATGAAACAGACATTTGGCGGCACACAGCGCGCGGTTATAGGGCTACTTCCGCTGGCATGATTCGGTTCTAGTGCAAAAAAAAGGTAGCGCGAAACCGCGCACGGGACTCGAACCCGCACTCTCCGCCTTAGAAGGGCGGCGCCTTGTCCAATTGGGCCAGCGCGGCATGGAGGTGCCTGCGGTGGGGCTCGAACCCACGGCCACCAGCTTAAAAGGCTGGCGCTCTGCCGACTGAGCTACACAGGCTTAGTAGAAATACGACGATTTATTGCCTTTTATAGCACCGACTTTCTTCTTGGCCTTCCTGACTTTCTTGCAGCGGCACTTGGGGCTCTTGCAGCACGACGGCATTCAGGTCCTCGCCTTCCCCCTCAAGTACCCACCAATCCTTGCCCTCGGTGAGCGTGCGCGCGCAAAAGTCGGCGTAGGGCAGCGCAGGGGTACCGACGCGGGCGCAGTGGTCGCGGTAGAGGTGGTCGCCCCACCAGTGCAGGTAAGCGGCGGCGTTGGCAGGACCGGCGTGCGGGTCCCGAAGACGAGGAGCGGGCATGCGCAATTACAATAAAAGTGAAGGGAATGTATGTGTGTATGTAGTAGAATATTCTAGGCATGTTACACGAAGGAGAGACTGCTGGCCTTCTTGTCGGGACCGTCGTGCGTGAGGCGGAGGGTCTGCATGTCGGCTGAGGTGCGGGGCCTGGCAAACACGTCGTCGGCGTTGCCACCGAGAACGTTACTTTGACCAAGCACCCTGCCCTTGATCGGCGCCTTATCTTTTGCCCATGCCATAGCAAACAGGAAGAGGAAAACACTTAAGGTCGGCCAGAAAACCCAGTGACCGTAATTCTTAGAAACTATGGTCGTCTTATCTTGACAGCCACTCAACCCGGACCCCGTAAACAGTTTGACCATGCTGTGAGTCAATGCCACTACAACAAACAAACTGTAAGCGGTGTTCAAGTACGTCATTGCCTTTATCCCCCGAATTCTTTTTGTCCCGGGCTGAGTCAAGTTCGCTCGATCCGTATTTTCTTGCCCAGAAGATAATGCAACCACGAACGTCTCAACCTGCTCCAACCCTAGGTACGCAAACAGAACGGTAGCTATGCCAAACAGGGTTATGATGTTCGTGTAGCCAATCACCTCTTCGCTACCAGTGCACCGCTCATCGGGCGTGAGCTGACTTAGTGACACCTTAAAGGCCACCCCCAAGCCAACTAACGCTGATAACGCCTTAACCCAGCTAGAACCGTTCATGGGCGCACGCCACAGCGTCGGTCTGTCAGCGGTTTTTTTTATGTCATCATCGTTCTTTTTCATGTTCAGACCCGCGTCCAGGAGTTGAGAGAGAATAGCAAAACCGTACAGTATGACAGCTGCCAGGTACATTTCTCTATTTTCTTTGTGGTGCGTAAAGCATTCCGAACTGGTTACTTCGGTTTTCTTATCGTTGACTTGCCCGAACGCCAATCCTACAAAAACTACCGCAACGACATGTCCAATGAGCGAAATACCGTCGTACACTAAGCCGGGAAGCTCATAGGGGTAGCTCAAGTACGGAAGGATAGGTTTTCCCTTGAGCTGCGCGATACACCCTCTTGCCACCTCCCATACCAAGAAAAATGCGGTCATGAAGTATGCCACAGGCAAGAAGGCAATATTGGCATCGTACAGATCGTTAACGCACGTAGTGCTCCAGGGTACGGTATCATCTGGTGCCCACGCACCATTAGGACAGGCTAATGGAGTCCAGCCCGCTATTTCATCCTTATACGCAGTGTCCACATCTCCACAAGACGGTGACGCTTGCAAGGACTGCTGTCCCGCTAGTTGCAGCATAATCGACACTAGGATACATGTGACGGTAACTCCGTGGAGATTGGTTGTAGTAAACCACGGCATCTCTCGTTCAGATCACCCCCTCCCCCTAATGGTATAAGTAGTCCGTACCACATATACTGAGATGCTGGGCAAGCTGGCGACGTCGCACGACCGCTTCCACGTGCACAAGACGCTGGGCCTGGCCTGCCTCGCCAGCTTCGTATACCAGTACGGTGTGCACTGGCCGCGCTACGGCACGCTGGGCGCCACGACGCCCCTGCTCCTGCTGCACGTGGCGCTCTCGTGCAGCGGCATCCAGTTCAGCGTGCCGGCGCAGCGCATCCAGAAGTGGCCCACCATGATCTGGGAAGAGTACCGGCTGCATGCCATCGTCTTCTCCTTCCGCGCCCTGCCCGTGGCCTGGCTGCCGGTGGGACTGGCCCGTCTGCTGTGCATTGCGGCGGTGCACGTGGCCGCCGATCAGGTCACGGTGCACTGGGGCCAGCCGGGCAACACTACCGTGCGGGGGGACCACGCGCGCCGCAAATCGCCGCGCGTGTGGTGGATGACGCGCAGCTACGCCGTGTATCAGTACCTGGCGCTGGCAAGCCACCTGGTGGGCCGCGACGGGATGCAGCTGGGGTACAATGCGTTTATTGCCGTGCAGTCCTCGGCCTTCTGCATGACGCTGCACCGCAAGGGGCTCATCACTTGGAAGGGGCACGCGCTGACCTATCTGGTGTGCATTGCCCTGAGCGGCGCGTACATTGTGCAGTCGCTGGCCTGGTGGCAGACGGCGCTCGCGCTGCTGTGCGGGTACGGCCGCATGCGGGGCATGCCCAAGTACGGCCTCTGGCTGACCTACTGGGGCGTGGCGGAAGTGATTCAGGCATATCTGTAGCGGTCGGCGCGCACGCTCGCCAGGCCAAAGTAGCGGGGCGACTCGCGGCGGTAGCAGGCGTACCAGCCCGGGCCCTGCCACCCGGGCAGCAGCGGCAGGTGGCGCTCGTCGCGCGGCAGCCAGCAGGAGGGCACCGGGGCGCGCGTGGCGTAGGTGACCTTGCGCGTCTCGGGGTCGTACTCGGCGTAGTTGCAGTCGGGGCCGGCACCCAGGTCGGCAGCGAGAATGCGCGTGACGCCGGGCACGGGGGGTGCGTCACGTCCTTGCAGCGCGCCATTGCAAAAGAGCCACTCGGGCGGCGGCGGGGGGGAGCGGGGGCGCTTGGGCATTCCAAATAATAAATGGCACGCACTTTTTCATGGAACATTCTCTCGACGCGCGCATGTCACATATGTTCGGTGCAGGCTGGCATTGCATGGCGCAGCTGGAGGCGCGCAACACAGAGGAGCATGCCCTGCTGCAGGAGCTGCGCATTTCCGGCCTCCCGCATGAACCCTTTCCTCTACGTCCTTGCCCTGGGGGTGCGCGCCCCGAACGCGCTCGTGACCATGTACAACGCCACGGAGGCGGCGCGTGACCGGATGCCAGAGGTGTTTGAGGTGCGGCTTGAGCGCGGCCCGGGCTACGTCTGCAACTCGTCGGATCCGGCCTCGTGCCAGTGGAAGCCGGACAAGCTGGTGGTCTATTACTAAACGAGTGGCACACTCTCGCCGTGGGGCCGTTTGGCCAGACTGCACAGCGCACCACCAATGTAGACGACCGTGGCGAGCACAAAGGCGGTGTTGACGACCGCAATGAGCCCGAGCAAATTCTGGACGGAGGCACCCGTGAGAGTGACCGCTGCAAGTGTCGCGTTCATCCGACTTCCACTTGTGCGTCGGGACGATCGGGAAAATTGAGGGCCAGCGTGAGATAGTGGGGAAAGTCGTTGGCGTAGCGCGCGGCCTGCCGTACCGCAGCAGCCGGCAGGCGTGACTTGACGGCTTTTAATTCCACCAATACACAGCTCTCTACCAGCATGTCCCAGCGGACGCTCACGTGCGACAGCGGATGGCCCTTGTACAGCACGGGCATGGCCACCTCCAGGCTGCAGCACAGCGGCCGTAGCTCCACCGCAAGCGCCTCCCGGTACACCTCCTCGCGCCAGCCCCAGCCCAGCTCCTCGTACACGGCGCGCGCGGCGCTGATGACGCGGCGGCGGACGGCGTCGCTACGCTTCGATGCCATCCGGGAAATAGTGCTCCACCAGCCCCGGAAAGCGGTCGTCGGGGGCCAGGCCCACCACGCGGCGCCGAAAGTGGTGGGCCAGCACCTGGTCCACGTCGGGCCAGTCCGCCACCGCACCGTGCACGTCCCAGAAGCAAAGCTCCAGCAGTGCGTCGTCCAGGCACCGGTGCACCAGGCGCTCGGCGCCCCACATGTTCAGCAGGGCGGCCAGCACCAGGGAGTCCTCCGGACGCGTCGGCATGCGCCCCTCGTACACGAGCGCGATGAGCTGCTGCAGCATGTCCTTGTCCATGCCCACCGGCACCGCATCGTCACCGTGCTTGGCGTTGGCGCGGATAAAGTCGCAGTGGCGCGCAAAGGGTGCGAGCAGCACCTCCTGCGGTGCGGTACCGTCGTTGGGCTGCAGTGCCAGCGTGCCGGCGTACTGCACCGACAGCTCGGCCACGCGCGGCAGCAGCGGCGGCGCCGGGCAGTACAGGCGGGTGCGGGCGAACCACTTGGCAAAGACGCCGCGCACCAGCGGGTCGTCGTCCCGCAGCCCCTCGCGCAGGTGCCGCGCCCACCGGGCGGGCAGGCGGCGCTTGGTGCGCATGTGCAGCAGCAGCTCGTGCCGCGAGTGCACCTCGCTGCCGGCCAGGTCCAGCATGCATGCCGGCACGTCAAAGCCGTGCGCGGAAATCGCCACGAGGCCGCCGCAGCGCAGCACCGGCCGGGGGAAGTCGGTGCTCAGGTCCATGAGCACGCGGGCCACCTCGACGGAGCTGCGCCCGTGCCGCACCAGTTCCCCCATGTGGTTCGCCACCAAGCAGTTCGTGGCCTCTGTCGACAGGCTGGCGCACTCGCGCAGCAGGAGCGCGGCATCGCCATGCAGCGCATCGTCGTCCAGGTGGTCCACCACATGCGGCAGCTGCGGCAGGACAAAGTGCTCGATCTGGCTCGCGGTGGGAAGCAGCAGCGGAATCGCGCGCATGCAGTGGGCCGGATGCAGGGCAATGCCCCCCGCGGCCGCCTGCACCGCAAAGGAGACGTTGCAGCTGCACAGCACGGCCATGGTAAGCACCAGCTCGGGGGCAAGGTCGGGCGCAAAGGACATGGCGTAGGCCATCTCGACGAGCAGGCCGGGGCTGGAATCGATGCCGGGCTCGTCCTTGAGCTCGCTGGCGTAGTGCCGCAGCAGGGTCAGCTTGTCGGAATCGTAGGGCACGGCGCAGAGGCGCATAATGTCCATGGCGTAGCACGGTGAGCTGGTGGGCAGCTGCGCCAGGGCCCGGATGCACTTGCCCACCGGGCCGCCGTGCCGCGCGTAGGCAAGCACGGCGACGGTCTCGCCAAGATCGCAGTCATCGGGATCGGCCAGGATCAGGTCGAGATCGGTTTCGTTGAAGGTGTGCCCCGGTTGAAACATATTATTTTATGACCTGTGCAGCCGGAATTTTCTTGCCAGGGCGATTTGCAGCGCGTGCAGCGAGCCCGGTGGCAGCGGATCCTTGTCCCGGCCGCACTCGCACGCGTGGGCCTCCTGCAGGCAGGCCCGGCAGTCGCCCAGGCGCATCAGCTCGTAGAGCACGACGGCGAAGAACAGGTGCGCAATGGCGGCAGCCATGGCAAACCAGAGGGCGAGCACGGAGGACGGGTGCGAGGCGCCCATAATGGTCAGGGCAATGCCCAGCGTGCCCTGCAGCACCTGCAAGCCAGCCACCGTGTGCGTGCGCTGCACCATGTGCAGCACAAAGTAGAGGGCGCAGGCGCACGTGCACGGGACGCACGATGCCCCAAAGGTCAGCTCCGCGCTAACGTACGCCAGCACGCCGAGCACGACGGCCTCGCCACCGGTACAAGAGGCGTAGCAGCGGCTGAAAGGTGTGGCCATGCGCGTGCAGCAGTGCGGCCATTCCGGAAGGGGGCGGCCGGGCGGCGCTGCGGTCCATGGGTCGATATCGGCGGACGCCGCTAGAGGGTGCGCGGTGCATGATGCCATGTGTGTGCAGCCAGTATATAGTGGCACAGGCGCGCTCTGCGAATGTTGCGTGTAACAATAATTGTGCTGGCATGGTCCATGGCGCATGCCGGCACATCCGCGCCGACCTACGCGCCCCCAACCCCCGACGCGGACGAATGGGGGCTAGAATACGATGACGAGGTATTGGTGGATGCCGGCAGCGGGGGTGGCAGCGGGGGTGGCAGCGGGGGGGGCAGCGGGGGTGGCAGCGGGAGCTACAGCTCGGTGAGGACTCCGACACCGAGTCCCACGCCTGCA
>VMHT01044597.1_pt1 | contig 25464 bp, 27 predicted proteins | sample 4693611 | NCBI WGS metagenome assembly VMHT01 (sample SAMN12280063, study PRJNA550983) | marine metagenome | isolation source: seawater sampled from same location over 5 years 0.02-0.2 micron viral filtrate | place: USA: collected off the coast of southern California halfway between the port... ...
TAAGATATTTTTGGGAGATAATTTGACCAAATATAATTTTAAAACTAAACCATTCAAACATCAACTTAAATCTTTGGAAAAAAGCCAAGGAAAACAATGCTTTGCATACTTTATGGAGATGGGTACAGGAAAAACAAAAGTTGCCATTGACGATGTTGTAAATTTATATTTTGAAAAAAAAATAGATACAGTTGTAGTTATTGCACCAAACTCTGTTTATCAAAATTGGATTAATGAAATAAATATGCACGCTGGATGTGATGTAAATATAAACACACATAAGGTTGATAAAAACTTTGTTCACGAACAAGATAAATTAAATTTTTATTTATTTAATGTAGAAGCTTTTTCACATTCTTCTGGTGTAAACATATTGAAAAAAATTATGAATGTGTTTCACAAAAAAATGTGTGCGATAATAGATGAATCAACTACTATAAAGAACAGACAAGCCAAACGAGCAAAAAATATAATACAAGTATGCCAACCATCAACTTACAAAAGAATTCTAACAGGCTCCCCAATTACAAAATCTCCTTTAGATCTTTATACTCAATGTGAGTTTTTAAAGCAAGGATTATTAGGATTTACTAATTACTTTGTTTTTAGAGCACGTTATTCTGTTATGAAACAAATTCAAGTTGTGGGTAATAAAAATATAATGATACCTATTTACTATCAGAACCTTGATGAATTAGAAGAAAAAATAAAACAATTTTCGTATCGAGTAAAAAAAGATGAGTGCTTAGATCTACCACCAAAAGTTTATGAGAAGAGATTTATTGCTTTGTCCAAACAACAACAAGATATCTACAATGATCTAAAAGAAACGTGTCGTGTTATTATTGAAGATGAAATGGTATCGTACACAAACAAACTAACTGAAATATCCAAATTGAATCAAGTGTGTTGTGGGTTTTTAAAAACTGACGATGGTGACACAAAAACTCTACCTAATGCTAAATTAAACGAGTTAATCAATATCTTAGATGAGATAGATGGCAAAGTAATTATTTGGGCTACATTTGTAGATACTATAAAAACAATAGTAAATACTTTAAAAACTAAATTTGGTAGTGACTCAACAGTAGAAATTTATGGAGCAACTACACTTGATGCTCGTAACTCTGCAATTGAAAATTTTCAACAAAATAAAGATGTTCGTTTTTTAGTAGGTAATCCAACAGTTGCTGGTTATGGCCTTACGCTTACTGCTGCAACAACTGTTATTTATTTTAATAACTCTTTTAATTTAGAAGTGCGCCAACAATCAGAAGATCGTGCTCATAGGCATGGACAAACAAAAAGTGTTACATACATTGACCTTATTGCAGATAAAACACTTGATGAATTTATTCTTAAAACATTGAATTCAAAGATGAAATTAAGTGCTCAAACCTTAGGTGAAGAAGTCTTAAAATTTTTGTAAAACTTTTCTACTCTCGCAAACCATTTCTTCTCATACTCTGATAATAATTCTTCATTAACCAAAAACCCTTGATACAACAAATCTTTGGTGCATACACAAATCAAACCTTGTTTAATATCACCAAAGGTTTTTTTATGCGCTAAGGCATATGCAGCTATTTGATAATAATAATCTTCAATCCATTCTTCTCGTTTAGGTTTATTGGATTGTTTAAAATCAATTATCGTAGGCTTACCATTGTAAACACCAACAGCATCACTTGATCCTGCCCATTGATCTTCATAGTGCAAGCTGACTTCTGTTCCGTATACCCGACTTAATTTATCAAGATTAGAAACAATTGTATGAGCCATCATTCGTGGTAAGCTTCCTTCTTTTGATAAATTTAAATACCCAACACCATTAAGATATTGTTCCATAATATAATGCATCTCAGTTCCTCTGGTTGCGGCTTGTGTGGTTATCTTTGTAGCTTCTTGATAACCAACCCTTTCTCTCCAAGCGGCCAAAGCTTTTCGTTTGTCCTCACTTTGAGTTCCAGATAAAATTGTTGTTACTGAGGGTATTTTTTTGTCACCAACATTGTAGGTTCTACCTGTAGATTCATCATTCCTTGTATATTCACTATAGTTATATTTTGGATCTATAACAAAGTCAGTGATTGTAAAACTATTATTTTCTCTTAGTATTTTCATTAGGTAAAGGTTTGTAATATTTTCTATAATCTTCCGGTATAAATACAGGTTTTCCAGAATCAGTATAAATAATATTACCTCTTTTGTTTACCAAATAAAACCTTTCACTCATAAATTCATTCATCTTCATCTTTCGCATATAAGTTATTAAATGTTGTTTTCCAATCCATATAACTATCATCACTCTCAGCACAATGTTTCCATTGACTTGGTACAAAATCAGGAGCGCCACTACCTGTAACCCACATAGCGGGTGAGGTAACCCTTACTCTATTATTAGGTAAAGCAACTATACACCCTTTCCAAGGTCCTTCTGTAAGTTCAAGTATATGTGACTGTTTGTGTTGCGCAGGATCATCAGATATTTCTGATCCTGTGTAATCAACCGTCATATAGTATTTACCGGAATAAAATTTACCATCTATTTTACATAGCCAGGGACTTGATGAAGTCCTATCAAATACTATAACTTCGTGATTTCTGGAAGAACAATCCCATGGCTGTGCCAGATGAGTTGGGATAGGAGGAGGAAACTTATCCAAAGGTTCATCTGCCACAAGAGCAGTGATAGGCATTCTTGCCCACATCGCTCCGCCATGAGGATTTTCCAGTCTATTATCTTCGTCTTCACATCCTGTAAAGATAACTTGGAAACTTAAACATCTGTCCGGCACACAATTGACAGCACAAGCAAGAGCATGAATATACTCTCCATGATATTTTCTGTGATTGTGTGTAAATTCTTTTCGTACCCAAACTTTAAAATAGGGTATGTTACTTATCAAATAAGCCATACCCCATCATAAATGTTAAATACCACATGGCAAGTAATTATTTTTTTTTGGTGCTATAACCTAGTTGATTGGCTAGTTTTTTAAAATCGGTAATTGACATATTTGGCATACCTTTTTTTGCTTTACCTTTTCCTTTATTTGCTAACATACCAACATTAGCTTTCATTACTTTTTTAGCTCCACCTTTTGCCATACCTTTAGCCATCATACGACCACCCATGGCTTTCATCATTTTAGCTCCGCCTTTGGCATAGCCTTTAGATTTCATACGTTTTCTCATTATTTTCTCCTATAGGTTTATTTTAGTTAACTTACATTATATTAGTCTATTTTAGGTAGGTAGTAAACCATCAAGGACATTAAAAAAAGCTCTCCACGGCCTTTAAATCGCTTTGTTATTTGCCTAGTTTTTGAGCAAATTACTGTTTAGAAGTAAAAGTGAAATTAATCCAATCAAAGCAATAGCAAGTGCTCCATAAGCACAAATCATTATAAAATCTTCTCTTTCTTTTTTTTTTTTGCTATAGCTGCTTGTCTTTTCTTTTTAATATCTGTTCGAATAGCAATAAATTCACTCCAAGCATTTGGTGCACCATATAGCATAAACATTTCTCTTAGTTGGTTTTCCATATCATGCACTTGTTTTAATTTAAAGTACGAGTCTAGGGCCTCTTCATTAGTTGTTGTAAACCATTTAGATTTTTCTTTTTTATGCTCTTCTTCTACAACATTCATTTGTTTGACAAATTTAATTATTTGTCCAGACAAACTGTGCAATTCTTTTCCTACTGAAACTCCAGATTTTATTGCGGCAAATGCTGAAGTGGCTATAGTTATTGGGTCCATACGATAAGTCCTACAATGGTGACAATTATGCTTAGCATACCACTCATCATCCAAAATAACAACTTGTCTACTTTAGCACCAATTTTATCAATGTCCTGATGCATATGTGTCAAATGGTTTTCTTTTATGTTTTTGACTTCTTTTTTAACACCTTCCATATGACCGTATAGTGAAATGATGTGTTCTTTTGTTGTTCTAGGCTCCGGCATCTTGTGTTCCTCTTTGTGCTATCATTTGTCCCGAGGGATCGTTTGGAAATAATCCTGCATACGTTTGACCTCTATCCTGTGGCAGTGAAGCTATACCTGCGGGTTGTGGTTGTTGTACAGGAGGGGGTGCGATTGGAGCGGGTTCCGTGGGTCGTGGCATTTGCTCCATAGCGAACATATTTACTGATGGTGCATTTTGTTGCGGTTGAATTTCAGTAATATCAACGTCACTTGGTTGTCCACCTTTTCTTAGAATCTTAATTTTTTCTATTGTTTCTATATCACGAGGACTAACCTCATCATCAACACCTATTGCTTTATAATCAAAACCAAATAAATACTTTATAATATCTTCGTCATATTTTTCAATTGCTGTTTTTGAATTGCGTCTTTCAATAAATTCACGTAATTGTGATATTTTTTTTGGATCCATAAAAACATCAGCCATATTTTTATTATACTTTGCTGATAGATATTTTAATGAACCAGAAAGTATTCTTCCCTCACTTGTAAATACACCAAAAGGCACTCTAATTATATCAACAAGCCACTGAAATTTGTTTTTTTCAGGTCTTCCAGGTGCCTTACGTGTAAACACTTCAAAACTTTTACCTATCACATCTAAATCTTTTAAAACTTGAGGATTATTTTTAAATACTATTTTTAGAGCATTTCTTTCCTGTTGATTACCATATACATTGACGAATTTTTTAGGGTCAAATTCTTGATCTCCAAGAAAACTTTTTGTTGAAACTCTGTCTTTAAAATTTTCTAAAACTTTTCTTTGATAAGATCCAAGTAGCTCTGGTTTATCTTTAATGATGTTAACAGTTCTTAAAATTTGCGATGGTAATTTTGGATTAAATGTTTTGTCAAAAATATTGTCAGGGTCTAAACTACCCAATTGCCCCTTAAATGATTTGTTAAATTTTTCTAATATTCTTTTATTCTTCGCTTGAATCTTTATGTTTTCTTTTGCTAGCCCATCAACATTCTTCATAATATTAGACATACCTTCTCTACCATAAAATTTTTCAAGTATGTAACCATAACCTCTATCTTTGTCTACAAAATCTTTGTGAATAGCTTGAATTTGTGCTGCACTTTTATCTTTAATTTTTGTTCTATAAAAATCTTCTATAGCTTGACGGTAACCATCAAGCATATCTGGTCTTTCTTTTAAAATGTCGTAAGTTAAATCAGTTGTTTGATGTTGCCCTGTGTTAGCACCTGCTTTTTTAAAAGTTGATGTAAAAATGTTTTCATCAGCGATCATTGGTACACCATTTTTCATATACGTTAAATCAGCAATTGCCCCTGAAAATCTCTCTTTCCCCTTTCTATAAAGATTTGTAATTTCGTCATATTTTAATTTCCATGGATCATTTGGTTTTAATGACTTCTCAAACTGTTCATGTATTGCCTTTTTTAAACCTGTAGCAAAACCTGGTAACTGTTCTGGAATACCTTTAGCGGCTTGTCTTTCCATGTCATACACTGTAGACAAAGTGTTACGAATTTGATTTAAAGTTACCTCTTTTGGTAAGGTACCTGTTTTTGACAGTTTAACAATATCTTTAATAGCGGGTTGTACTTTTAAAAGATTATTTTTTTGTTTGTCAGTCAAACCTGAGATATATTTTTGTATTAAATCAGTTTCAATTTTACGACCTTGCTCTAACCCTCCCAAAAGTGTGTACTTTTCTTTAAAATCTGTATACATTTTTTCTTCAAGTTCCTCAACAAGTGTTCTAATTTTTTGACCTTGTGGTTTCATTTGACCATCGGGTAACTTAATAATTTCATCAAAAAGGTTTGTTTCTGATTTATTTAGTGTATCAGATAAAATTTTTAATCTTGGTTTGTTTCTAGTGTTAACTATGTCTTGTATTTGTTTATTTAATTTTGTTGTTGCCATAGGGTCAAATGGATCAAATGTCCCCTGTAAACTATTTTGTATTTTCCTGTTTAACAAAAACAAAGCCTCTGCATTTTCTTTGTTAAAATTACCTAACTTACCAGCAACACCATAATTGGGGTCTGTTTCGTACATCTCTAAATCCGCTAATTGTTTTGGATTGTTAGTTGCTTGAGGTAATTTAAATTTAACTTTTCTAGAAACATTGTAGTAATCAAGTCTGTCATTAACTTCTCTTTCTAATTTTTCAACTTGTTTCAATTTAGCTGGATCAACATCTTCTGCTAAATCAGATAACTCAACTTTACCACCCTTAGCCAATCTATATCCTAATTTAGCTATAAAAGGCAAAGCATAAGTAGTTCCTGTAATTCCTGCATTTATTAAACCAGTATTTACACCCGCTCTTGTCATCAGGTCACCTATTTCTTCATCTGATTTTTCGTCTAAATTTATACCATATAAATTATAACCAGCACCTATGCGAATCGCATCAGCTACACCACTCGCTAGACCAGATCCCACAGCAGATCCTACAGGACCACCATATATTAACCCTAACCCAGCACCTACCATATCAGCAGCACCAACAAGGGCATCTCCACCAATACCAGTAACATCAGCTAAAGTAAAATTAGGGTCATTGATCAACTGTCTTCCCCCTTTACCCTCATTTAAAGCGGGATTAAAAAACTCAAACTCATTAGTATATCTACCAAAAGAAATTTGAGGATCTTGACCAACAATTGGTCGTAATAGTTTATCATAAGCAATTGTTTGATTTTTTAAATCTTTTGCCAAACTACCTGCAAATCTAGCTTCATTAAGACTAATTTCACCTCTTGGTAAAGTACCAAGGTCACCTTCATATTTGTTTAATTCAAGTCCAATTTCTGCTGGTGAATAATATTCTTTAACAGCTACATCACCGTATTTTTCAGAATTAATTATCTTATCTGGTTTAGGTGCAAAATTTTGTAAAAAGTCTTTAAAAAGCACTTTTGTTTGTCTTCTATTTTTATTATTTAAAGTTTGTTCTGTATTTAAATTTATATTTTTATCTACATAATCGTAAACTCTCTGTGCAAATCTTATATCTGACATTGAATTTACATCTTCATCTCCTTCAAAGTGACGACCAGAACCACTTTCCATAAATTTTTCTCTAGAATAGAAGATGCCTTCAGGATCTTTAGTTTCAACATAGCTAAAAAAATCTTGTGTATCACCAGCTTGTCTTCTCTTGTTATACATTTCATATAAAAGATCAAGATCAGAACGTCCTTTAATATTTTTTTCAAAAAACTCAGGTCTTTGCTCTTCTTCTCTTTTTTTATATTCTGGTAATGTTTCGTATATAATCATTTTTTATTATGGTATAGGTGGAGGGCCACCATTATTATTATTATTATTATTATTATTTTTATCTTCTATTTCTTCAAAATACGCTTCTCCAGAGCCTCCCAACTCATCTCTTGCTTTTATGACCTCTTGAAATATAGGATCAAAATCTGATTCAGCTTTACCTGTATAATAAGAATGTCTGTCTATTGCTTGTTGAATACCTCTTTTCGCCACTCTTCTTAAAACAAATAACATTTGTTTTGGATCTGTTTGTTCACCCAATGTCGCCATAGCTAATTCAATATCAGTCGTTGAAAAACGTCCTCCTGGTTCTCTTGCTTTTGCTAAAGTATAAGCTAAATCAATCATTGCAGAACGCGCACTTGCTGATAAGGTTGATATTTTTTGCACAAATTTGGCAACACCATCTTTATAAGGTCCTGATGCTTTAGTAGGATCAGCTACTAAATTATTTAACTCGCTTTCCATTCTTGCAAAATCAGAGACTATTGTTTTACTAGGGTTATTTCTAATAGGATTGATAAATTCAGTAACTAAAGCTCTACTAGAGTTTGCAAATTGAACAATATCACCTGCCGCACCTGTTTTTGCACCAGCTTGAATATCTTTTTTTATACTGTCAGCTAATCTGGCAACAGTTAAAGCTCCCAGCATACTTTCGTTTGATTCATCAATTCTATCTGCTTTCTTTTTTTCCGTTCTTTTTTGAAACTCAAAGGCAACTTTTTCTGCGATGTCATCTGGATCTTTTGATCTAAACTTATTTTTATTTGCAAAATATTCAAAGACGGGTATTGGTTTACTATCACCTTCTTTTAAACCAAACTCAGGTAAATCAGTGTTTGCAATTACATCAATCATCTTTGGTATGTTGATATATCTAGCGGTCTTGTCTTCAGGTGACATAGTTGCACCTAATTCACTTTTTTTTACACTAACAAGTGTTTCAAGTTTTCTGTCGTATTTCTCAACATAATCATCTGCCTTTTCTTTTGCTTTTGCAGGTTGATGAAAACCCTCAATAAAATTTTCGGGACGAATTAAAACATTTTGTTTTGCATTTGGATCATAAACTTCAAAAGGTTTACCTGTCGATTTTGCTTTTGCCAACTCTGCTTCTGTTGCTTTTAGATCAGCTAAACCCATAGCAGCACCACCTAATGCAGGACCTAAATTATCAAAAAAATTACCAGGCTGACCTATACCTCTTGCTAAAAGTCCAGCAAAAATAGCAGTTCTCTCACTATCTGAAAATAAACCTGATGCATCACTTGTTTTTTTTGTTGGCGTTTTTGTTGGAGGTTGCTGAGGTTGAGGGTCGCCTTGTTTTTCTAGAAATTTTAAAAATTCAGAGTGTTCTTGTTCTTGAGCTTGATCAACTTCTTGATTTAAATCCTCAATAGTTTCACCTTGCTTTCGCCCCTGATTAATGGCTTCCACATTTTTTTTTATTCTAGTTTGCTCGTTGCTTTCATCAAAACCTTGCTTGAGAGCATTTAAAATCCCTGGTTCAGGTAGTTCTCTTCTCTGAACATCAATAACTGGTGCACTGGCATCAGGCATAAGATTCGCAACCTGTAGGATACCTTGATCATTTTTTGGTTCAATCTGCATGATACCTTGATCATTGTTTGGTTGTTTACTTTGATTACCCATAGCAATTTGTTGGAAATCAATAGCTGCACCAGAGCGAAAACCTTGTGGTTTGTGTAACTCCATAAATCTTTTTTGAAATAAAGGTCTGAGTAAAGTCTTATCCATACTTTACCCCATTGGCTTTAGAAGTTGATAGGCAGCATAAGCACCTAATCCTGTTGATGCGGCTTTAGCTAAAGGATCAACACCAGGACCTGTTGTTTGAGTAACAGTTGATGCAGCAGTAGGTAAGGCTGTCATAATACCCTTTTGAAATTCTATTCTTTGATAAGGCTCATAGGCTCTTGCTACTTCTGTTTGTCTTTGGGCAGTTAACGCTTGTTGAGCTAATTGTTGTTGTACAGCTCCCGCTCTTGCCATTTCTTGAGCGGCACCAATACCGGCTTGAGCTTGAGCACCACCTAAAGTGCCTAATAATCGAGCACCTTCTAAACCTGCTGAAATTTCTTGTCCCTGTTGTGCCTGAGCGGCCTTTAATGCATCTTGGTAACCAGCACGTTGTGCTTCACTAATTGAACGTATTCTTCCTGTTTCTAATTCACCAAGAGCCACACCTTCTCTACCACCACCAAAAGCACCAGATTGAATGGCTTGACTTGCTAATTGATTTCTAGAAATTTCTGCTTGTCTGTTAATCTCATCAGTAACAAACGATTGATAAGGGTTCATAAATCTCATAATGTCTGGCATACCTTGAGCTGTTGCCTGAGCTTGTTGAACAGATCCAATACCTTGTGTAAATGCGGGCTGACCTAATGATGCTAAGCCTGTAGCTTGTGCAAACTGTTGTTGTTGTAAAGGTGAGGGAGGAGCTACCTGTATACTTGGTACAGGAATAGGCATCGTGCCTAATTCTATGGCTTCATCAAATAATGCAAGTTTACGTGCTTCAATCTCTGGTGCTTCTCTTGTGATCTGTGTGGTTTTTTCAGGTTGCGAGGGAGCTGGAGCGGGGGAACCACCACCAGAACCACCACCACCCATATAAGCAGGTAAACCAGTGTTTGGGTTGTTGATACCTTTACCACCTATACTTTTCAATAAGGCCTGTTCAAACTTATTTATATGCGCTAGTTCAGTATCCTCTTCCTGACCTTTGCTAGCAATGTCTTTGTATAAAAGTTTATATAACCAAATCTTTAATTGAGTTGGTAAGAGTTTAAGTAGCCACTTCATAAAAATATCCTGTTTGTTTAAATTCTAAACCATTTTTCTTTATTGCTCTACCCCATCCTTTTCTTCCTATAATCTCAAGACCAGAGCATTCTTGTTTTTTTGCATAAGACATAAAAAAGTTTTCTATCTTTTTTATATTTCTTATAACTTTGCTACCACCACAAAACAAAATACATAATACTGTCTTTGCAGGGTAGAATACTTTTTGTACAACATAAACTGCACAGATCGTTTTTTTAACAACAATAAGAAACATTTTCATAGTACCTGATTTGAGTAAACTATAAGTCGTATCTAAATTGTGTCTACCGTTTGATTGTTTGGTTGCACGTTCAATCCAATATTTAACCTTATCCCAAAACACATCTACACACTCTATATCAACTTGCTTTATTTCCATCATTTATTAAATCATAAACTCTTTTTAGAGAATCTTGTTGTTTATAAAAAAATTGAGCACCTTTCCTTCTCATATCTTTAAAATCATCGGGGTTTGCTCCTGACATAATACCTGCACCTAAAATAGCATCTGCTCTTGACACAAATTCACCATCAGCTAATTGTGCTAACATAGTATCTTCATCTTTGTCCCCATTACCAGTACCATCTTCTACATAACCCATAGCTCTTACATAATTGTTTGCATCTTTTTCATCGTGATCTGATTTTGAAGGTAAATAGTTTATACCCCCTTCCTTTAATTGAAGAGTAGCTAAACCGCCCTCTCTTGCTGCAAACATTTCTTCTTGTCGTTCATATACATTTGCTGGGGTTAAGGCATCTGCTGTCATCATAGGTGCTGGTGCTCTATCACCAAGACCTTGCATAGCTGCTCTTTGACGATCATAAGCTTGTTGATATTCTTCTTCTGTATAGGGTTGTGCTGTTGAGTCATCATAAATTGGTTGTTGTGCAGTTAGATCACTAAGCATTTGACCACCTGTCAAAACAGCTCCCGCAGTTGTAAATGGATTTTCTTTTGCAAAATTTACTACTTTATCTGAAATAGATGTGGGTACCGTGCCAGTGGGTCTAACGATTGTTGAGGGATCCATTCTTGTGATCTTACCAGGTACTGACTGATCATACATTTGAGGTGTTCTTGCAAGTGTTCCTCCTATAGTTTCTATGCCAGCACCACCTACGGCTGTTGGAAGTAATTTTCCACCACCTGATGCTAAAACCGCACCACCTGTTCCTGTCAAACCGCCTGCCCCTGCGGCAATGTTACCAAGAGTTCCACCTGTGGTTGAACCAGCAATAAATGGATTTGTAGTTGCTGTAATTGTACTTAGTTTAGTGGCGGGAACAGTTCCCCCCGCCATACTAGCGGATGTTGCGGCTTCCCCAACCAATGTACTAGCTTTTGTTGCTGTTCCTAATCCAGAAAGGGCACCTGCTCCTAGTCCAGCTAAGCCACCTGCTAATAATGCTGTTCTTGTTGATGCACCTGCTAGTTTCGCTATACCAAAAGCGGCGGTGCCAACCATTAGTCCTATTGCAAATGGACCCGGCATAAAAAATCTCCTTTAGTAATTACTAATGTCTAGTTTACTCTGATTTGGTGGGAGTTTCAACTCCCTCTCCATGCATCTCATCATATAAACGACCTGTATATTGATATTCACCAACGTGAGTTATATAAGACATTATGTAACAATACATTTTGCCACCAATTAATGACCATAATCTACAAAAAGCAAAGTCCTCTCCTAAATACTTTTTTGTTTCAGGATCATAATAAGTGTCAAAAAAATTATAAAAATGAGGCCTATCCATATGCTTACCATCAATAGTAGTTTTTTGGATTATCTGTCTATCTGGGTACTCTTGAATTAATTTACTAAATACATCTCGTTTAATTAACATACAACCAGTAGGACAATGTGTCGCTTCAATCAAACCTTTTTCAATTTTTATATTTGTGTTATCATCTTTAATCAACAATGGATATTTAAGAATGTGATGCTCACATTTATTAGGATCAGTAATATATCCTTTTTGTATCTTTTCCATAAGCACATCCCATTGTGCAGTTTTCATAGGATAAGGTACTGAAATTATATCTTTATCAAATTCTAATAATCGTAATACAGATACAGGATCAAAAGCAATATCAGAATCTACGAATAACATATGTGTAAAATCTGTATTTAAAAAATAGCTAACACATAAATTTCTACCTTGTGTAATAAGCGATGACTTCATCATTTGAAACATAACTCTGATGTTTCTCTTCATACATTCTTTTTGTAGTTCAAGCATCGTTTGTGCATAATGCATTGACACATCACTGTGAACAGGAGTAGCAACAAACAGACTTATGGGTTGTTCTTTTTTTAACCAAATAGGTTTATTGTTTTGCATCCAGAACACCCTGCAAAAAAGTTGACCATTCTAAAGCTTTCTTATCCCAAGAATAAAAACGTTTAATATAATTTTGTTGTAAATCTAAATGCTGTTGGATCACTGGTTCGTGGAGCGTGTCCCGACATATCTTAATACCTTCTGCAAACTGGTGAGCCAAGTTTACTAAATTAGTTTCATAGTTGACATAAACAGGGAACTCGGCTCCTGTTTCATATAAAGCCCCATAGTTAGTGACAATACAATACAGACCTGCGGCCATTGACTCAAGTAAAGATATACACGATGTTTCTTCCCAGATACTAGGATAAGCAAACATATGGTAATGAGGTAATTTACTTAAAATAAATTCATTAGGCCTATAACCAAGATAATTTACATTTTTAAGGTTACGAGCCTGGTCATACAAATCAACATAACTGTCATCGTTATCTTGTTGAAACTCTTTACCATAAATCTCACAACTACTATATACATCTAATTCAATGTTTTCATTTTCTAATAATTGCATTGTTGCTAACAAAACATTTAAACCACGCCAAGGTGTAGGATGAAATAACAATCTTAATCTGTCCCCTTGTTTATATGGAATTCTATTTGGAAAATTAGTTACACCATTTTTTATTACATGACATCTATCAGTAGGTATGTCGTAAAGATCTCTATACTTTTCATAGTTCCAACTTGAATTAAATACATACCAATCGTATTTAATGTGATTAGATTTATCTTTAAACCAAGGCGCTATATTAGGTTGGTTAGGGGCATTCTTTTGCCACAGTATATTTAACTTGTTTTCATCTAAAGGTATTTTTTCAGGAACTGAGGTACAAATTGAAAAATTACTAAGTAGATCATTATCAACATATTTACTCAAGAAGTTATGTTGAAGTTCAGTTCCACCTAATGGTGTCAATTTGTTTCTCCATCCATTGGTAACTCAGGGACGATAATGTTAACGTCCCGCTGTATGTCGCTCTCATCTGTATCAGTGGAGCTGTCTTGGATGTCTTTCTTTGCTTCATCTTCATCTTTATAAACTTTACCAGTTTTTTTATTTTTGATGATAACTTCTGATTTACAATGTATTACGTCCATAGTCTTAAATACCAATATTTTTTAATAATTGCAAATAAAATTATCCATTTTCCTGTGAGCGATCTAATAAGGCATAAGAAATAATTCCTTGTATTTCATTGCCAGTACCTGCTGTCATTTTTATAATATCACCTTCTTCTAATACAAGTGTCTGTGATATAATTTGTCGTGTTGTATTTGCGGCAATAGAAGCATTATCAATTCTAAATGTCGCTGAGGCACTTGTGTCTGTAACTTGTGTAGCTAAATTTACTGCACCTGTTGAACCATTGTGCGCTTGTATTTGTTTTACTAAACAACGACCATTTGCTGGCGCTGTCAGTACACTTGTTGTGCCTGTAGTTGTTAGTGAAAACCCTTGATTTTTATATTGTATTGTCATTAGCTCATAAAAAAGTTAAAGGCATCTTGTTCATTTTTTAAATCATTTTGATAAGCAAAATTTAATTGATTTACTAATGTTTCAATACCATAAGTTATTTGTCTTTGGTTTTGTACCACGTAATCATCATTAAGTTCTGGTATGAGTATATTTATTTTAGCCAACTTTTCTCGCTTTCTTTAAAGCTTCTTTTGCTTTCTTTGCAATACTAACAACTTGTGTTTTACCCATTACTTTTGCACGTTGTTCCATAACAGTCAGTATTTGTATTTTTCGTGCATAAGGTTTTTTTATTTTTTTTACCTTGGTAACAGTTTTTCTAGCATCAGTAGGTGTGGCAAATTTTATACTTACTGTATCTTTTGGATTTTCGTCAGTATATAAACGTCTACCAGACTTCTTAGGTTTTTTACCTGTTCCCACTTTTGGATCTTTTTTTACCATTATCTTCTCCCATCAGGTTGCACATCGGCTCTAAAAGCACCAAATCGCCAAGACTCATCAGTTGATGTGTTTTCTATTTTGAGTGATGCTAACCTGCCTCGTGCTCTTGTGTCAACTTTTTTTGTGCTTGATGTAACAGTAAAAGGTCCAAGTGGTGAAGACGCTTCTGTCTCTGATGGAAAGTCTTTAAGGTTTATTGTAATTTGAGCGTTTCCATCAAGCTTACCAAAGTCAGGTATTATCCTTCTTATCTTAACAAAAAATTCTCCTGCACTACCTTCCATAGGCATTTCAAAATCACCTGATTCAATAAACGCATTAATCGCAGTTTTGTTACCTAATACATCAAGTTGATTATTCCCTGTTTCGTGTTTGTATAGAGTTGCTGCACCAAACTCATTTGTGATGCCATTTATAGACACAGATGGTAAACCTGTAGTGCTATATTCTGTAGCATATGGATTATCTAATACATACTTATCACTGTAAGCAGTTCTAGCCAGAGAGCTTGTTGTCCATAGACCTTCTCTATAATTTAAAGTTACACATCTATCAATTTGTGTTGAACCATCCTTACAATAAAACCAATTGATTTCTGTAAATAAAGTATTATATCCGGCAAAGACTTGTTCACTCTGACCAAAATTAAATCCTAAATCATCTGAGGTTTGAGTTGTAAAAACAAAATCCTCTACAGAACAAGTTAGTTTTTTAACAGAACCACCATCATAGGCATAGAAACCACCAGACTTACCCATCCAATACATAATACCATCTACATGCACTAATGAATGTTGTGACATAGCTCCACAGTTTGAACCTACTTGTCTAATTGAAAAAGTGAACGGAGGACCAACAAACTGCATAATGTAAGCCGATGTGTCTGTAACAACAAATATGTAATCTTTACCTCTAGCTGCACTTACTATTTTTGAACCACTATCTAATTGAAATGTTCCGGCTGTATTGGTAGAGACAGGAACATAATCTGTTCTATCCTCTTGATCTGAAAAACGAATAAACATTTTATCCTGAGTATTTATGTTACCAATAGTTGTTTCTGTGCCTAAGTGAATCAGATGCCTATCTGTGTCTGATACAATTGTCATAACACTAGCAGTAGGGTTCGTTGTTACAGAGGTGGCTCTAGTTGTTACACCACTTGTAGGATTCCATTCAAATGTACCACCATTTTTGATCGTAGCTATCAATATTGTTCCATAGTTATCTAATGACCAATTCGCTGGTTCAAGACTTGTGGCAGAAGCAGCTGTAGCAGATCCCCAACCATTAGACCCACTCCACGTACCTGTACCCCAACCAAAACCAAGTGTTTGTGTAGCTGAACCAACAGGAAAATAAGATTGCACTGACCCTGAACCGGCTGCAGTAATTCCTGCACCAGATTCATTAGAGGGCATAGTTATTGTGAAACTGTTTGTAGCTGCTGTAATAATTTGAAAAGGGTTATCTGTAAAGTTAGCAGCTGTAAATCCTGTACCACTTCCTGGCATTGTAACAGATGAAAATACAACATATTCACCTGCTGTTAAGTTGTGGGAGGTTTTATTAACTGTTACTGTTGCTGATCCATTTGTAGAAGTAAATGTTAGACCTGTGATAGCAGTTTCAAGTGGACTAATATCATATATGCCACCACCATAAAATAAAAACAAACCTTTACTTGTACCAATTGCAATATACTCTGTTCCATCTTTGTCAGTCCAAATGTGTGTTGCTCTTGCCACACCTGGTAAAGTTGTTGATACTGCTTGTTGCCAGCCACCAATTTTTTCAGGTTCGCCATAACGAAAACGAACAAAATCACCATCTGTCCATTGATTAGATGCCTCACTCTTTGTTATTTGTTTGTTGAAACCACCTTTAAAGGGTATGCGTATTAGAGGCATGTCACCTCGCAGTCACAGGGTTTGTTCCATCCCCAACGAATGGATTTTCCGCATATGCCATATAGACAAGTGTGTTTCCACTTCCATTTATAGAGCTTTCGCTATCTCTTAATTTAAATCCATTAGCTAAAAAATCTATATCAAAACCAGTAGTATCTGCCGCTGTTGTATCTGCTCTTAATGCTGTACCTATTGGATTTATTGGTGTTCTTTTATTATCCCATATAACCCAAGTACCAGAAACCGAAGCATTTTTTATCATCACCCAAGCTGGTTTAAATCCTGTGTAAATAAAGGGTCCATCTGTACTGCCATTCCCAGTGTAGCTAGAAAATTTACTGTAGCCTGGAATTTCGCTCCAGCAATAAACAATATAATTATATACACTACTTTGATTTAAACTACTACCAACAGAAAACACAGTTGAGGTTGGCTCTGTGTTATTAAAAATATTTGCATCTGTAAGTGGTGTAGTAGTTGAATTTAATTGTAATCTTTTTGTAGCACCTACTGATTTATGATAAACACTCCAAGCCGCAACAGAATCTTTAAATTTTACCATCATCCACTCAGGAGCTGACGATAATCCGTGCCCTATTGTGGCTGCTGCATTACCACCATTTCCAGTATATTCCACAATAGAAAACCCACCAGTAATATTCGCCTGAACAGTGGAGGTAATTGAACCATCAGTATTACTTGCAGTAGTTCCTGAATTTGCTACCCAGTTCCAGCTAACAAAAGATTCACCAGATGTATTGATTGCATCACTATCTTCAATTTGTTGACCACCAGCTAAAAACTTTTGTAATCCATCTATAACTGTTGTACTTGCTGCTGTAGTATCAGATGCAAAAACTAATTGTTTACCTCGTGAACTATCATATAATTGATGAGAGTCAGTAGCATCTCTGTTCTTCGTCCACACTAATCCACTTATGCCTTTAGATGTTTCAGGTAGGTTGTCTTGTTGTAAAGCCACAAAGCCAGTTGGTGGGGTGTAGGTAAAAGATTTTTGACCAAAGTTCACTTCAAATTTATGACTTGTATCATTATGAATAGCTAAAGCTGCATATCTAGTTTCACTTGTACCAATTCCAGATATTGTATAATTTGTTCCATTAGCTGGGTCACCACTATATAAAAATGTATTATTTTTTCCAACCCATAATCTATCTGTATCTGCATCATAAGCAAATTGTAAAATATCATCATTAGCTAGTGCAGTACCAGTTTCTTGTCTTACAACACTTCCATCAAATCTTATGTCATCATTACCACTAGCATTTGGTTGCCAACCATACGAACCACTACTAGTATCCAAACCTGGATATCTACTTGCTGAAGCCGTTAAATAAGATATTGTAGATTCATTACATATACCAAACATAAAAAAATTATCACTAGAATGAGCTACAATTTTTACTTCCCAATAATATTTTCCTGATTTCATACCCAATGTACTTACACCAGTTCGCCACTGACCTGAAACTGAACCATCAGCTTTAAGTCTTCCCTCTGATATTGAACTAAATCCATTTTCTCCTATTACTGCATGATTCTGTGTCGGACTATCGGTGGTCAAGTCAGAAGCAACAAGGTTATGCACAGAAAGATCGTTGTTATTACCACTGGTATCATCGCCAATCGCAGAAGGCGATCCAAACTGTAATCTAAAACCATTTGTGCCATAAGTAATACCCGTTAATGATTTAGGTATCCAACGACCCGTACTTGTATCAGTTAATCCAAATGTGGATATTGCAGGACTACTGCCATCAATCATATTTACTTCTGCAAGATAACCTATGCCTCTTACATAACTTGCATTATTAGTGTTACCAAATGCATTTTCATAAGTTGTTTGATTCATCCAACCTGTTAGATTAGAACCTGCCTGAGTTTCTGTATTCCAACTTGTAACTCTTTCTCCATCAATGTAAATTTGTACTCTATCTGCTGCTGTAGAATCTGTCGTATCTCTGCGAATATAAATGTGATACCATTTACTTGTATCTTCAAAAGTTCTGTTTGTGATATAATTCCAATCATACGAACCTGGAGAACTTTTAATACAATAATAATTTAATTGATTACTGGTGTTAAACTCTAAAGCTTCACCAACTGAAGCATAATCATTTGAAATAAAAATTGAACTAATAGATCCAAGTCTTCCTCTTTTAACCCAAGCTGAGAAAGTTAATATGGTACCACTACCATTTGAACTTGGTGTTCTTCCTACTCTAGCTTGTGCAGTTGCACCATTAAATATACAACTATTTGTAATCGTGCCATTATCTGTGAAAGGTACGAACTTACCGACACGTTGCCCAGCTCCGTTGCCCTCGTAAATAATTGGGAAGAATTGTTCTTCGCCATTTGGTATTGTTGGTGTTGCCATATTAACTCCCTAAATTCTTTGTGCACAAAGCCTTATATCCACTTGGTACACTATAATAAAAATTACCTATTCCACTTGCATCTTTGTTCCCTTGTGCAGTGACTCCATTGTTAAAAGTTCCATCTTGACCAAAGTTCCACATAAATCGTGACGTTGTAGCAGCTCCAGTATCATCACTTGCACCTAAAAAATAATCTACCCCTCCAGTAATACTTATCGCACCTGTGCCAGTGGAACCACTTGTTGGGTCTCCACTATTTTGAAAAGTTCCATTTTTAGAAAAATACAATTTATTATTATCCATATCCACTGCTATACCAATTATGTCTCCATTTGTATATGAATTACCATAACTTCCTATTGGTTGAGAATCGTTGTTATATACATTACCATTACTATAATATGACCAAGTTGTGCTTAATTGTCCTAAATAAACATTAATACCTGTCGTTGGTTCTTGCGTAATACCAATACCACAACCAGCACCAATTTCATAAGCTCTTACTTCGATATACCATTTTCCACTTGTGGGTATTTTTTGTGTAGTAGTGTGGAAAGTATAATTACCAGTTGCTCCACTTGTAGTTACATCTAAATTTCCATCTTTAAATGTTCCTGCAAAATAATAATTATCCAATGGATTTGCAGTACAAAAATTATTCGTAGGTGAGTCAAGAACTTGGTCATGTGCTCCAAGTCCACTTGTACTGAAATCATTACCATTACCCGATTCGTCATCTCCTAAATCTGAAGCATCTCTGCCATCAATATGATAACCATTATTTCCAAAGGTTAAACCACTGATATCTTTAGGAATCCAAATTCCTGAACTATTGAATTCACCAAAACTGTCACAAGTTAATGCTTGTCCATCTATAAATACCATTTCGGCTTGATAGCCATCAGAATAATTACTTGATGAAAATGCTGATGTACCTATTCTATGTAGAACTGCTGTATTAATTCTTGATGCAGCTCCACTACTTGGATATGATTCTTGTTGAAAATCTGTTACTCTTGTACCATTTGTATATACTTTCATTCTTTCTGTGCTTACTGTATTATCACTATCAAAGACGTATACAACGTGCATCCAAGCACTTGGGTCACGATACTCTGCTGTAGTTTGTAATCGCCAATTATAAGATGAAGAAGTTCTACTCCAAAAATAAATGTTTGAGTAACCAGAATATCCAGAACCAATTGATATAAGGTCTTCACTACCAGAACTACCTCCAGCTTCAAGTAATCTAACACCTCCAGTAGCTCCATCTGTTTTACCATGAAGTTTCACCCAAGCAGATAAAGTCCATTTTTTTGCATTAGTTGCTGTACCAAAAGTTCTTGACATATAAGGACTGTCATCATCATTAAACCTAATTGATTGGTCTATTGTGTATCCAGATGCACTTTGACTATTACTTGGAATTATTAAAGGCATTTAGAAGTCCTCCAGCTTTGGAAACTCCCCTAAAGGTCTGGTCATAACAGGTTTAGATTCTGTGCCTGTATTTGAGTATGTATATAAAATTTCTAAAACTCTAACATCTTTTGTTGCTTTTATTCTTGTAACCATATCGTTTGATTTTGCTCGCACTGCAGTTCTAAATTTAGAAACATTGTCAGGTACTGAATAATCCGAAACTTCACTTGCCTTCCAAACCATCCAATCTGTATCTTTAAGTATATCATAAGCTTGTTGGTTTACTTCATTAACTTTTTTAGTTTTTAATCCCTCAACAGTTACACCATCAACTGTTTTATCTTCCATTTCATGGTCTTCTGCTGTTTTCCAAACTTTTTTTACCACTTTATTTGTTGCATCAAACTGAAAAGACTCACCTCTGTTTTTATAAAATTTAGGATCTTTGTAATTTGTATTGTCATCTTGTACAGGATACAAACCTATAGCTTCCTTTTCTGCATTACTCCAGCTTGTAAAAATATTAGAGGGATGTTTTATGTCATTATGTTCAAAAGCTTGATTGCCGTTGAAAATTTTAATAACCTGATTTGCTCTAACTAATGCCCACATAATTTCTCCTAACTCAATGTTAATGCAAGGTTTCTTCCAACCTCAACAAATTTTGCACCATTATAATAAAAAACAAAAAAATCACCTAACGAAGCAGTTGTCGTTAAGGTTGGAGCTGTGTCCGATGCAAATTCATAGTTTGATGCAAAAGATAAAGTTCTTGATCCAGTACCATCTTGGACTATTAAAAGGCTTACAAATTGACCTGTGACACCATTCGTTGCGTTATTTAATGTTCTGTTACCTGCTAATGTAACTTTGGCAACTGGCTTCGCTTGTAAATCCCAATCTATATTTGTACCATCCGTCAATGTCTGTTCAGGAATATACGCAGCATCGTTAAATTTAAAACGACCAGAACCTTTAGCAGTAAAAGCTAAACCAACATTTGTATCTCCTCCTGTAACTGCAAGTCCTACATCATTTCCTGTAGCTGCATTTGTTATCTCAAGCTCATTAACAGCACTGCCTGTTTCTTGAAAAATTATTTGTTCATTTCCATTTGAATCAGCAATAAAACCAGCATCAGCAATTCTTGGTTTTGTCAAAGTCACTGCACTAACTGTGCCTCCTGCAATTGTTGCTGAGTTGGCAATAGCACCTGTAGTAGTTGCACCATTGATAGTTGGACTGGTCAATGTTTTATTTGTAAGTGTGTCAGTAGATGATGTATTAATTATTCCTGTATCAACAACATTTGTGCCATCAGCAAATAATACTCTAACTGATTTATCAGCAGCAACAAAAGTATATCCTGTACCACTAGCTGTTTTAAACTGAACTGTATGAGCGCCTGAAGTGCCATTTGAAACGATGTAAACTTTTTCTATGCTATCAGGAACAGTAACAATTCTATTTCCTGTAATTGTTCCTGTTAGTTTAAGCACCATATTTCGAGCATTAGACGCTGAACCATCTGACATTGCTAATGCAGTAGTTCCTGCACCCCCCGCAATTGATACTTCCTCATAACCACCAACTGCTTGCTCGACTAATTCTAAATTTGTATTTGTTTTTGTACCCCAAGTACCAGCGTTTTCGCCAGTTGCTTGTAATTCTAGTTTTAAACTTGTTGAGAATGTTGAAGCCATACTATTCCTTTATATTAGTTCACATTATAAATCATTTATGCCGCTCTATCAACCTCTGTCCATGTAACTGATGTGCCTACATTAACTTCAGCCCAATTTATTAAATTAATAGACCCAAGCGAAGCAGTTATATCAAATCCTGTAATAGCCATCTCAACATCTGCGAAAGTAGTTACAGAACCTATCGCTGATGTTAAAGCAACTCCACTGGGTGATTCAATACTGTCGTTAAAAAAGTTTATTGACCCAAAACCCAAAGTTGTACTCAACCCACTTGGCTGAGCTACAAAATCTGTAAATCCTACTGCCGTTCCTAAAGATGAGGTAAGAGCAATACCCGTGGCTTCGCCAACAGTTGTTTGTGTAAAACCCCCTAAATTAGTTGTGAGAGCTAAACCAGAAAGCGTTATAATTTGATCGCCTTGCTGACCCCAGAGGCCTTCTCCCCAGGTTAGTTGTCCCCATGAGTTGGACATACTCTACTCTATGTAACTCTTAGAATAGCTGCACTTGCACTAAAAGCAGGAAACTGAATTGTAAATGTCCCAGACGTAGCCGTCTTGTCACCACCAAAATCTAAAACACAAACAGCAGGATCACCTGATGCGGTGTCATTATAAATCAAAGCTCCCCTTGCAGTTAGGGTGACTCCAGTAAACGACCTATCCGCAAAATCAACAATTGCTGTATTTGTAGATAATGATGTACCACCATTTACTAAAGCTCCACCACCACTAGTATACTGTCCAGAATTTGATACTTGCGCATCTGTGGTAAAACTTGTTGTAGATTTACCTAAAACAGCACTGTTAGTGTAAAGAGATAGTTTAAAAGAGTTTCCTCCAGTTTGTTTAAAATTATGAGTTCCTTCAAAAAGTTCTTTTTTAAAAGAATTACATATTACACTAGTTGTTATTGCCATATTTACTCCATTTTAAGGTGAGGGGGATTGAATGGGGATTCTAGGAACACCTTCTTCATATTGCCCTCGTCTTCTATTACCCATTTGTTGCATTGCAAAACCCTGAGTGCTTTCATTATACTTGTCTAAATACAGTTTGTACATATCCATAGGCCCTTTTAAATAAGAAAAACATTCTGCTAATACACCATACAACAATAGTTGATCTTGGTATGTTGACAAAAATGTATTGTTTGTTGATGTAAAATGAGGAGGATCAATAATATAATTTATTTGAATCGTATAGGCACTATTTGGAGTAGGTGCCAAAACAATGTTTTGATCATCCCAATTTGCATAATACTTTGGTGCCGCTTCTGTTTCTGATGGGTTAAATTCAGATATAAAACTAGTATCTCTTTTTTCTAAAAAATCTCTTACACCAGAATTTGTTATTTGGACAGATCGTAAATAAATTAGATCAGAGGGCATACTTAAATATCTTTGTGAAGCAATAGTTGAGGTTGTTGCATATTTTCTTAAATCATCATAGTCAACTTTACCTGCAATATCTAATTCTGTATTTCTAAGAAATTGATCTATTAAAGTGTCTGACAATACATTACTATCTACCTCTGTATAGTTTCTTACTTGTGTTAAAAAATTTGAATGTGTGATTGCCATAATTTATCCTGATACATTTATTGATCCACCCATACCTGAATGAATACTACAATAATAATATAAAGTGCTTGGTGCGTCTGCGGCTACTGTAATTTGTGTATATTCTGAAGTCGTTGTTACACCTGTTGTATATTCAGAACCAGAATTATGTGTACCATCGCTTGTTGTACTTATACGTAAGGGATGAGCGCTTGCACTTTCTGGTTGTGAAAACCTATAAGTATTACCTCTTAGAAAATTAGGGGTTGCTTGTCTTACACCATCAATGAAATATTTATTGCCATCATCTGTGCTTACCACAGTAACAGCTAATATTGTTACAGCAAGAGCATCAACAGCAACTTTACCAACTTCAGCGGTTAACTGTCTTTTTCTATTTTCAGCAGAACCATCATCTGGCACCATACTTCCATATGTTGGGTTAGCTTCAGTTGAAGTTAAAGATACTGAACCCTCAGTTCTAAAAGCAAAATCACCCGGTAATGTCAAATTTACTACAGCTTGACCTCCTCCACCTGAATCAGATTTTGTTTGATCTAGGGTAGAGTCATTTATAAAAGGTTGTATGGGTTGTTGAAATTTTTGACTTCTGGCATTGGCAAGTCCAATTGCATCCGCAGTAATGTGTTTTTTTCTTATCTGAGGTTGTTTACCTTCATATTCTGACTTATGAACAAAAGATCCATTCCATTCTCTAACCATTTCTCTGTAAGGAAAGGCCATCCCTGAACGATCTGAAATTGCTTTTGCATATTTACCACGTGCATAGGGCATTTAGAATACCCCTTTGAACTTTGTTCCACGAACAGAGGCACGACCACCATTAGAAAATTGTTGTTTTTTATTTTTAATCTTTTGAATGTCTTCTTTTAGACCACCACTTTTTGCCATACCTAATTGTTGATATACATTTTGTGTAGTTAAATTACCTTGACCTGTAAACTGTGGCATATTTTTAAAACTATCACGAGTTTGTAATCTTCTTAAAGCAGCGGCCTGTTTATCATATTCTGGATCACCTGCTTTTTGTGCTCGTGTGTTTGTGACTGTATACTGTTCATCACCCACTCTTCTGTATCGCGGATTCATATTTTGTTGTGCAAAACTTGTACGATTTTCAATTGGAGCTTGATAATATGTGTTTGAGTCAAAACCACTAGCACTAGTTTTTACTGCTCCTTTTGGTAATTCAGTGCTATAAGTAGGAGGTTTCTGTTGTTGATAAGGTCCTGTTGGATAAGTTACTTCATACTTTGGTCTGGTTTTTTTTTCAGAAGTAGTAAGAGTCAACCCTTTCAATGCTTTTTCTGCATCAGCAATTTCTGGTGATAAATCTCTATAATAGCCTGTTGTTCTGGTTGGACCTCTCATACTCTCATCATAATATTGACGAGTAGGTGTAAATCTTTCTGATTTTAGATCCTCTCTTATTTTTTTAAACTGTTCTTCTGAGGGTTTAGCATATTGTTTTTCAATAGATTTAAAATAAGCCTGTTGCATTTGTTCAGGCATATTAAAAGTTGTTTTATACTGAATATTTGCGCGTTTATCAAAAGTTTTTTGTTCAGGAGATGTCAATCTATCTCTATACCCTTTTATTGTTTTAAACAATTCAGGACGGGATTGTTCAAGTGCTGACATATAGCCACCCACTTGTCTTTTAAATATTCGCATACCTTTCATATTACACTCCTTGTGGGAAATAAGTTTGAGGGGTTATATAAACAGATGTCCTTTGTCCATCTTCATTTAAAGCCCTTGACAACTCATCTTCATAAATTAATTTATTTTGTTGTACTAGTTGTGGATTATACTTCATAGACAAATAATATGCTAGACCCGCTACCATACAAGGTATGAATCTAAACACAACATCTGCTTGATTCGTATAACCACCAGCATCTTCTATTCTTTTTAAATAATAATATTTTACATAAGTATAAGTAGATGCATCTGGTGTTTGATATAACGTTATTGTTGGTGTTGTTTGTCTATCAATATAATACTGTGAAGGTTGTCCAGTAGAACCTTTATTTGGTAAAGCCGCATATTCACTTCTGCTA
>VMHT01075617.1_pt1 | contig 25452 bp, 33 predicted proteins | sample 4693611 | NCBI WGS metagenome assembly VMHT01 (sample SAMN12280063, study PRJNA550983) | marine metagenome | isolation source: seawater sampled from same location over 5 years 0.02-0.2 micron viral filtrate | place: USA: collected off the coast of southern California halfway between the port... ...
AAACACTTGTTGCACTTCCAGCTCCACTTAATACTGCATTGTATCCAAACTGAAGATACTGTGCATTAGTTGCTGCACTAGCTACTGCAGCTCGATCGATTGCATACCAACCATCTGAGTCTGCAAATTCAAATTGGTTTTGATCCGTATTATAGTGCATTGCACCTTTACGGTATGTTGTATTATAGAATGCGTTCGTATGATATTGCGTTCTCTCGGCATCAGTGTTATGTGGTAGCATAACCAAACCACCTTCACCGAAGCGAGACATTGTACCACCTGCTGGTGTATTTGTTCTTACAAACCAATCTGCACTTACATCATCAGTTGTTCGCAATGAAAGAGCATTAGCGCTAATCACCAAACCGTTTGGTTGTACAGTATCTGACTTAGTAATATTTGGTGCACCAGACGCAGAATCGAAGAAGAGCCTTTGTGTTGGATCAAGGACAAGGGCATCATCAACACCTAGCGTGCCACCTCCAAATCTAAACTCGCTATTCTCGAACTTAACCTCACCGCCACCAAGGAAGATAGTAGTGCCGCTAAGGTGCAAGTCTTTCCATTTTTTAGTAGCTGTACCAAGATCATAAGTCTCATCGACGTGTGGTACAAAATCACGATTTACATGATCAAAATTACTATCAATTTGGGTTTGTACTTCAGTAGCATCTGTAAATGTTGATTGCAGATTAGCTAGAGTTTGACCACCAAGAGTTTCAGCATCTACATTTAAAGCATCAACAAACGCCGTTGTTACACGGTTGTCAATTGCTGTATTGGCTCTTGTTGTTGTAAAGTATAAGTTACCTGCACCAGAACCACCGTTTGCATTAGCAGAATCTTCAGGAATATCATCAGTCACTGAACCAAGTAATGCGGCTTGCAAATCACTAATTGCAGAATCGACTTTAAGATTTCCTTGAATATCAAATTTTCTTAATGCCGAATCGATAGACGAATCGACTGCAGTTGCAGTTTGTAATCCCATACCAAGTGCTGCATCTGAATCTAAACCAGTTTTTTGTCTAAATCGTACGTAGGCCGAATCGATGTATGCTGTAACATCAGTAGAGTCAAGGCTGAGTCTATTTGCTCGAGCAGAATCTAAGAAGCCTGCACCAAATAATGCATCAATTGCAGAAGCTGAGTCAAGTAACTTTGTAGTGCCTCCACGAATTCCTAAAATATAATCGCGATTAGCTTCTCTTTTAATATCTGTTACAAAAGCTAATGTGCCTGTGCTATCTTGTAATGTAATATTATTGATTTGTGTAGGATCTGCAGGAATCAATCGAGTGACAGTTGTCATCGAATCTTTTGTAGCACCGTCAAAAAGAATGCCGTCAAAACCAAATCCAATACCGTTACTATTTACACTTTGCAAATTAAGTTGTAGTGAAAGAGCGGTAATATTAGAATATAGTTCAGTAAAGTTGGCATTAATTTTAGTAGCGCCAGTACGTAGATCATCTCCAGTACCGTCGTTACCTACTGTTCCAGTAAATATGTTTTGTCTTGCCATTTTCTATCCTGCAATAATATTAATCTTATTTATATATGTTAATACGGCTTATTTGATGTTAAATAGCCAATTGCGACATAATTCTGAGGACTTACATAATCAGCAGCAAATGTCTTGTATTCTCTCATATCGAATGTTTCGAACGCGTTATCAAATCGAATTCCAACACCATTAGAATCTAAATTGTCAAATGTAATTCCATAATCAGCCCATTCTTTAAGGTCTTTATACAACAACATTACATCATTAATCGATGCATATTCTTTACCACCAACTGGTGTAGCCAAATCTGAATCAGCCCAATAACCAGTTAATCGATAAGGGCTAGTTCTAAACTGTGGATCATTGATATGAAATTTTGCACCAAAATTAGATCTAGCACCGTGTGCAGTATAATTATTTAGATGTGATATATCACCTTGTGCTTGTGGTGGATTAATAGTACTAATAGCATCTGCGCTATCTATGACAAATTTAATGTTCTTAAATGGATCAGGTACCGATTCATCGGTAATAATATTGATAATATCAGTACCTTCGATTGCCACCTCATTCGCTAGATAAAATCCAGTAGGGTGAACAAATCTACGCCATAATTGTTCCCATATTCCAATTGATAATGGTGATTTAACTAAAATAGAAAATATTTGAAATTTGCCGCCGTCTTGAATATACTTACCATATTCAGCACCAAGTTCTGATTCTCCTACATTAAACAAAGATTTTTTAGGATATATGATTTCAACTTCTTCATCAAAGAATCCTCTAAAAAATCCTTCTCCTGAAAACAAAGAACCTTTTACTCTAAAGAAATTACCAAAATTTCTAATAGCTTCTCGTGGAAATGTAAAATTACCGCCCGATACACCGAGAGCAAGAGTTTCAAATAACTGATCTAAGCGTTCTAGACTGGCATCTTCAGTTTCTCTTATACTATTAAGCTCATGAATTATTCCATCAAAATTAGTATCTGAATCTTGAAATTCGTAATATCCCTCAAGAAACTTTACAAGACTAGGATAATCTTCCCTAAAATATTCAGGTAAAATTTCTTCAACTAGACTTCTTCGAAAATTGATATCGATTCTGTCAAAATGTTTGAGGGTTTCTTCTTTAGCCATTAGTTATCGACTTCCAATGTTGTTGTCTGTCTATCGATAAATGCTGAAGTAGATGAATTTGTAGGATCTAGCTTTAGCACATAATTTCTAAGTGGTTTAACAAAGCTTTGATTTTCAGGAGTTACTGATAATCTTAAATATGTTGTACCTAATATTAATGCTTCTGGATTGATACCTGAAATGCTAACTGTACCAAGTGGTGCACTATATTCACCTACGTTATCTTGCAATACGTTACCAGCGAGATCATAAACCTGCAATTTTTGTGAAGAAAGTTTATTACGTAATTGAGCTACAACTCCACGGAATTGAAATGTATCTGATATGACTGTATGATTGACATCATCAGGATCGGCAATACGCATAGGGAATGCTAATTCGTGAGAGGTTGCAACCCCAACAGATGGTGTAAATCTTAGCTGACATTTTATTTCTGTACGAGATGATAGTACTGCAGGACTCAATGCATCTATTTCTGTTAAAAGATTTGATCTTCTAAATACAGATTCAAATTTTCCTAAGTTATTTACAAAGAAATTTTGTTTAAATGTAAAGACATCTGTTTCTACAGATGAGAGTGTATTTCCTGTTAATGCAGGATCAAAATTAAATACAGTGTTTAATTCAAGGAATATAATAACCGGTTCTACAAACTTTGTTTCAATTGACATAACAGAAAGATTTTTTGTAAAATTGTTTACGATACTTGCTTCTGTCTCTGTTTTTGTAGATTGCGCAGTATTAGCTTTATATAGAATAGAGACGTAAGCTCTACCATAATCAACTGGTACATTTTCATCGCCTGACCAAACAGTAACATCATCAATAACTGTATAATTACTTTGTATCGTTGCTTTATAATCGAGCGATGTCACGAGTCTTTGTTGAGTTGCATATGCGTAAGGAGCCAGGTTTTTAATCGAATCAATCGATTGTTTAATCTCTCCACCAGTAGAAGCTGCAGAAGTAACTACAGATACTGGATAAGATTGGCCATTAATAGTTACATTATTCGTAGATGTAAATATAGTGCCTTCGTTAGCATCTGGTCCATTTACTTGCAAATAGGTAATAACAATTTTATTACCAGGTTCTGGAGATTTACCAAAAGAAATACCATCGCCAAAGTTAACTTCGTAAAATCCGTTTGGTGCTTCACGTATAGTAAACAATAAAGAATCTGGGGTAATACGAACAGCGTCTTTTACTGGAGAATAGTTTTCAAAATTAGAAGAACTTGCAGTATCAAACACTTGCATAACTGCAGTAGATTTATCCATCTTCTCATCAGGAATAACATAAATTTGTCTCTCAGTTTTTTCTCCAACCAAGAATGTTTTAACTTTTTCTACACCTTCAAAAACTGGAATATCATCAGAGCCATCATTTTGTACGATACTATATAATCCACTGCCATTATCTTTTGCTGTGAATGCATCAAGGGTTCTGAATGTGTAAGTTATTCCGTCAATCTGTGTAGTAAATGTTAGACCTTTAGGAACTAGTACTGTTGGAGGTCTATTCGAAACTCCACCTAAATTAAGTGATAATTTAAGTAAAGCTTTTGCAGCTGTCATTGATCTCACATCGTAACCTAAAGTTTCGGCATGGGATACAACTGAACTTCGCAATTGTGCTGTATTAAGGAATGCTTCATTCAATGCAAAGTTGGCAGTTAGACCATTAACGTGTGTATTATACGCAAGCACGTCAAGAATATTCGATAAGCCTGAGGCTTCAAAATCATAATCAGCATATTCTGATTGAGCTTTAAAGTACTCTTTCAATCGTCCTTTGATATTTTGAAAATCAAGATCTGATGATTTAATTGTAGTAGCCATCTATCTAAGCCTCGCTAAGTTTACATCTATTGATACTGTTTCTCCAACATTCACCACTTCAAAAGTAATTGTTGCTCTAATCTCATTTCTATCAGGATATGAAGTAAAATCTATATTCAATACTCTTGCTCTTGGTTCGTATCGCGCAATTGTAGATGCAATATTTTCTGCAACTTCTTGTGGATTATAATCTGTTTCTAACTCAAAAAGAGCTACACCCAAATTCCCGCCAAATCTTGGCTGAAATGGTTTTTCATATGATCCTGTCAACAATAAATTCTTTATCGCTTGCTTTACAGCAGCAGCATGGCGTTTTTTATAAACATCACCAGAAGGTTTAACCAAAAATGCTAAATCAATATCCGAATAAACTCGGGCATCTGATTGTACTATTGATGAACCGTTTAGGTTGCCATCTTCTACTGAAAATGCTTTTGCCATTACTTTTTCCTAATTGTTTAGTCTATTTATATAGAAATTTCAGCTAATTCACCATGAGTCTGAACGTTTTCATTAAATCGAGTTTCAATTTCATTCTTATAAGTTACCTCCCAACCGTTCTTAATTACAGGAGTTGTAATAATTAGTTGTGTTGTTAATGATTCGTCTGGATTAAAAGTATCATACGAAAGAGACAACATCTCAAATTCTGTAGTATCTTTCAAATATTTTGCCAAGTCAAAAGTTTTTTGATTTGATATAAGCCCATTGATACCGCGCAATTCATATACTACCGCTCTACCCTTTTGCTTTAGATCATTTAAGCTACCAATCTGAGGAGTTTCTCCTTCGGCTGGAACATACAATCCTTCGGCAACAATCATTCTATGATTATTAAACTCAGCTTGATTCGTAAGAACTTGTCTCATAATTTTTGCATGGATAGCATAATTCTTGGCCAAGTTTAATCTGTCAATAGGATCTGTAATATGATTCATGTTTGTCTGAGAACCATAACCACCTAAAAATTTTGCCATTGTAATTCCAGGTGCTAGCTTAGTAGCAGGAGTAATTCTGCCAACTCTTTCTGGATTATATGCTGGATCTACTGTAAAAATTGCCATTATTTCTTCACCGTCTTTACACCTGCACCGCGAGAATTAGGAAACGATGTTTTTCCTCTCACTTTTGTATCTTGTGCACTTACTATTCGACCAGCATCTGGAGCAACTTTATTAATCCACATTGCTGCTAACTTACCTTCAGTCGCTTGAGCCGCAGTAAAATCTTCATTTCTTGCATTAATAGGATCACGCATTTTAGATCTAATTTCAGGTGTAGTAAGTTTACAAGAACTAAGTCCTCCATATGGAGTTGTTTTATCAATTGCATCTTTTAAATCATTAGTAATATCAATTTGCACGTTGCGTGTACCTCTATCGCCTTTATGCAAATACGAAGTAGCCTCATCGGCATCGACCCTCGTCCGAGTAAATGGATCAATTGCTACATCAGCGGTGTTATCCTGAGTTACTGTATAGCCTGTCGGTGCACCTACACCTCCACCAGGAGAGGACGGATCTGCATAATTCTGAGAATTTGTGATGTCTGCAGTGATTGCCTGATGCGCCGTACCTTGTAGATCACCATATACAACTGGTATATTCATATGACCTGACGTTACTTGAGTATCATTGCGAATAGTCGGCACTGTTAATGTTTCTCCAATATTAACGTGGTGACCAGTGTACATACTATAATTATGCATAATTACATTCTCTCCACCAATATCTCCAGTATTACCGGTAGCAGAAAGATCATCAGCCAATATATTAATATTGTCAGAAGCAATAAAGACTTCATCTGTTCCAGTAATTTTTAGAACACCAGTATTAGTACCAGTACCATCATCATCACTTTTAGAACCCACAAATATTTCTTTGTCGCCTTGTGAAAACTCATGGCTAGTTCCTTTCGTAATAATACTATTATTACCAAGAGTAGTTAAAGCATTACTACCAGCAACATATTCTGTAGAATTTTTAATTGTAGTTAATTCTTTATTTTTCGTTACTGTTTGTCGGTATCCACCCTTAATATTCTCGGTCTTATCTCCACCTGTAGTAAGGTTAAAATTACCACCGACATTTAAATCAAAATCACCAGCTACATTTAATTTAAGGTTACCATTATAAAAAATTTCTCCATTACCTTCTACAATAACCTTTTCATCGTGTGCAGAAATACGAATCATGTGGTTTGTAGAAGATATAATAACAGTACCATCGGCTCGCATCTCAACGCCTGAACCGGTCTTATGCTTAAACAGCATACGCTCATTGCCTGGTGTATCATCAATTTCTGTTACATGACCAGAGATTGATTCTCTTACTTGATTTTTTGGATATTTACTATTCGGACCTTCACGTAAACCTAAATCTAATCCGACATGGCCACCACCAATATATAAGTTATTGCGTTTAATACCACGAGCAGCAAAGTTTGTCGAAGCTTTTCCCATATAATGTCGACGAGGAAAAACCTTTTTAGGATCTTTATAACCGTCTGGTTCTACAGTACCAACATTAGTATTCAAATCTAATTTATACATTACTTATTCCAACTTTTAGTTTTAGGATTCCACGTATATCCAGCATCTAACATTTTTTGCCTTTGCTCTTGGCCAGTTTTAATTGCTGCTTCAAGAAAATTGCCTGAAGATGATAGATTATCACTGAAGCTTCCTAATAAACCAGTACCTAGTTTCTGTGCTTCTGCCATTTTATTATCAATTTCACTTTGAGCATCTGCAATATCTTTATTCGCTTTATCGATAGCTGCTTGTGCATCTTCTGGAGTAGGCTCAGGCTTTGGTTCTACAAGAGCTTTCAATTCAGCCAAAGACTTAGGCACATTCGGATCAGGAGCTCCTTGTACATTATTCGGAGCTGGTTCTTCTACAACTTCTGCAGACGACGTTTTAACGTCTAATAAACCAGTAGATCGTTTTTGCGGAAGTTTTGCAGTAGATGCTTTATTCTGATATATACTTTCTTTATTAAATTTCTTTACATACTGGATTCCACTAAATCCAGGTGACGTTTGTTGTGGGTCAATATCTTGTACAGAAAGAACTTCTCCACCTGGTTTTACTCTAAACCAACTACGAATAAGAAGATCTAATGATTCCCATTGATCAGAAGTTATACTGTCTTGTGATAAGAATTCTTCCCATTTTGGATTAGTTCTTGATTCAGTAGAACCGGCAATCAGTTGTATATTAATAGCTCCAACTCGCATTTGATCTGGATTAAACTTACCTGATTCAAAATCAAGTGGTCTTCCACGAATTACTTGGCCATCAGGATAAATGATATAATGATGTTGTATACCTGATTCAATCGCTGGTGTTTCGGTTGGTATAGAATTAGCAAGTGCCAAATGTAATTCTTTGACTGTAAATGAAACATCGTTTGCATTACCTAACCAATCAATAATTAAATTTTGTAGTTCTCTACTCGAATTTGCTATCTCTAATTCAAATTCTTCTTGCGATGTGACAGGTTCAAATTTATACTTACGAGTATTAGTATGTCTGCCAGCAAACCCTTTCGCCAAAAGTTTTATATCTAATGATTCGAGAGTAGATACAAAGTTACCAAAACTTCCACCCTTTGTTAAAGATTTCGATAAGTTACTAGCACCTGATGGTTCTACGATATTTCTTGAAAAGCTTTTTTCTCCAGTGGTTGGATCTGTTACTTCTGATGTATTATCAGCTATTGCCTTTCCAACTTCTTTGAAAGATCCAGTGCCTTGTGCAAGAGAAGCAATGCTTCCGAGTATATTACCAAACTTTGCACCAAGAGAACCAAACGGATCTTCAGAACCAATAGGATTTCCTAATTCTTCTTGTTGTTTTTTAGTTGCTGCTTTTACTGATTTTTTAAGATCTGCTACAGGATCTTTTTTTACTGCCTCTTTTACAACAGACGGTACCGGTGAAGTCTCTGAATTTACTTTATCGATTGTAGATTGATCTGCTTTCACAACATCTTTCAATACAGCTTGAATAGCTTTAGGAGATCTTTGAGTAAGAGCAATAGTCAATTGGCCATTACCCGAAGATTTACCAAATAGATCTGAAGATGACGCTGTTTTATCGTTTGTTTTTTCGATATTTGCAGGACCATTGTTTGTAATTTGTGATATGACTGGACCATCAGTAACTGTTTCGCCACTGACGCCTGATGCACCAAGAGTTTTGAACCCACCCTTTTCTTCGAGATCAGCCGCTACTTCAATCGTAACAGTCGCCATCCTATTTAAGATTTGTAAGTCTTGTTCAGGTACTAATCCAGTATTTCTTAATGCATCTATAGCTTGGTTTGCTTGTACCTGTGCAAGTTCTTTATCGATTGCCATTATGCAGTTTCCATTAGATTAAATATTATTTTTGCTTCTGATATTCTTTTTGCTGATGTACCTTCTGCAGGTATTTCAAATTTCTTTTCGAACACACTCGCTGCAGTCTCAACATCTTCTGCTGCACGCAAATCTTCTAAACCGAGATAACCGTGTTTATATAATTCATGCATTACAAATTGTAATTGACAATATAGGCTATCTATAGGCATTTTATTAGAGTTTGCAAAGTTAACGAGCTGAGCATAACGACTTGGTTTACCTGAACCTGGATTCCATTGACAAATACCAAATGAACCCTCACCCTTATTTAATGCTGCAGGATTAATATCATTTCCTGTACGAGACTCTACAATCATGTTACCTAAAATTCCTGCAGCCTGATGCGGTTCAAAAGGATTCGGAATAAGATCTGAGATAAAGAAGTTATATGCTCTTTCTTTATTATCCTTACCAATCAAATTCTTATCATCTATTTCTTTTGCCAATGCTGCATTCATTACAGCTCTACTTGCATTTGCATATGAATTATTCTTTTGTTGTACATAATTTGATTCAGGTATAGCATGATCGATTGGTTCATACTTTGGAATAGATCCAACTATCAGAGGAAGTTGAGAGTTTTTACCATCTAAGAATACGCCAAACACTTGAGCCATTGGTTTAATACCAGTGTTAGCACCAATACCGCTACTACCACCTTCTGTAATAGGTGAAACAACCTGTGCCCATGGTAAATCGCCTAATGAAATATGAATAGTATTCGATGTATGTACACCAAATATGCGGACTTTGACACGACCGAGTTCTAATGGATCATTAATATCAATGACGGTACCAATAAACCATCTATTCTGATCACCGTAATATTCAATATCTGTACTTGGTATCATGCTACAACTCCAGCAGAGTATTCATCGGTATTTAGGTTTGCAACTTTTGCACAAAGTAAAGTAAGATCATGTCTTTCTCCTACAAAGGTATGTTTTGCCTGAAATATAACATAATCTCCTGATTTCTTTGAATCTATTTTTTGAGATTCAAGAGATGAATTAATATTACTCATAAACATCAGACTAATCGAGTTACCTATTGTATAGTGTACAGGAACTGACTCTGTGCTATTGATAAACTCTTTACCAGAAACGCGTATTTCAATTGTACTTTTTGATAAAAGATTTTTGAGTGCACTCGCTATCAGTTTCTTTTTATGTCCACCCTGTGTATCTTCTTCATCGTATGAATTATAAGTTCCTTGGCCAATTGAATATGCACCAGAAGAAGCAATGTGGAATATCTCTCTTGCATTATGCTCTTGCAATTTTACGTCATCAAATGTAAAATCATCGGCCACGTTCATTTCTGATTGCTCATCGTTTTTTAATGAAATTGATTCTTGTAGATCGTTATGAATGTTAAAGTTGACAGCAATATCTTGTGCTTCATTTGTATTATAATAGTGGTGTGTACCTCCGATCAAACCTTTCTTAATAAGACGTACCATATTCTCAGCATTTTTATGCCGATAGTCGTGTATGATCATAAATCTTTTTACGTTTTCTGATACAGCAGAAGACTGACCATAGAAAAATGGATTTTTCTTGTTAATCGCAGGAGCAGATAATATGTCACTTAAGTTTGCAAGATATATTTCGTTATCAGCAAGAGTAGAAAATAAGAAGTATGGATAACCTTCTTTGTCTGTGGCTCTATTCTTAATCCAAATCATTGATTCAAGTGGATTCATATTTGGTATAATAACATTCATCTCACCCTGATAATTATTTTCACCAATAATGTTTACTGTTTTATTTAGAAATTGACTTGCGATATTACTAATAATACTCGATGGTTTACCTCGATACGATCTATTTACATTATATAAATTTGATTTGAATGCAACTTCTTCTGTAAGATGCAGCATAATAGTTTCAGTATTATCATTTAATTTTTTTGTTTCTACAAGATCAATAATAAACATCTTCTCATATATTGGACCATTTTTTGATCTCTTAAATGCAATCGTTAGATTCTCTGCACCTTGCAAATCTGCACGATTGTACACTCTTGAAAAATCTGTCAGAATAATATTGCCCGATAAATATGGCTTATCAAGATGCTCATATATTTCAATCGCTGAAACAAGTGTTCTTAGATCAACAGGATCGATAAATCTGCCGACATGATTTAACTCTACTTTTTCAAGAATATAATCAGAAGACTGCTGATCATTTTGAAAAACTTGTTGTTCAGCCATATTAGTTTCCTATAGCTTTACGATATAATGCTGCCACTTCTTGAATACTATCAGGCTTAATAACAGTAATTTCTTTTAACTTATTATTTTGTGTATGATAATAATCTTCGATAGTTACTTCAAGCTGTAGTGCACCAGGCCCGGTAGCTGGATTAATATCTACTCTTTCACCGTTTTGTGTATAGTGATGAGGAGATTTATATTCAGGCATAGTATTACAGTCAACAGATTGTGTTCCAATTGCATCAATAGATTTCGAAATCACTCTTTCGATAGGACTAAATGGTATAGTTCCAATCAACTCAATATGAATAGCGCCAACATCTAATCTTCTTCGAAGTACTTTACCTCTAGCACCAGAATTTTGTCCAACTACAATTTCTCCTGGTTTAAAGTGACCAGTCAAATCATCTTTTGTCATAGCTACTGTATGAGGAAAATCTCTTTTTAATTGTTTTTCCATTTGCCGAAACGATAGTGGCCAACCGGACTCTCGCAAATGGTCATTCATTAGAAAAAATGTCCAATGATATGACGGAGAACCATATAGGTTCATCGATGCATTATCAGGTCTTTCGTGCTCTTGAATATAATATTTTAGATAAAATGCTTTACTTCTTTTGATCTCATCAATAATATCTACATATAATGACATATCTTGTATAAGCTCAGTAACAACAATGCCTGTGCCTATATCTTCGGCTTCATTACCAAAAACATATTCTACTCTTGGGAAATACTTAAAATAATCCATTAGTGTGGTCCTACATTTGTTGCAACCGAGCCTTCTAAGATGTCTTTCTTTGTAAGAGCTCTGAATTCTGTAAATGTTAATGATAGATCTACTTCGGTAGGTTGACCATCTGCGTGAAATACCATATTCGAACTATTATATGTCGTCGTGGCATTCTCAAGATAACACATCAAAGGCTGAGGTAATTTAGTATTGCGAACACCGTTATATAGATACTGAATCTTAAACATCTTAGGAAAGTTAAATCCTATAGGCAGACCACCAATTTCAATGGCTTCTGGATACATTTCAGATCTGAACTTTCTTATAATATCTTGTATTTCTGTGGCTTCTTTTGATGAAGTTGCAATCAATTTAAAGACAAATGTAAATTTACGAATAGTTGGTCCTTCGAACATAGATCGAGTATTCGGATTAATAATCTTTTGTAGTGCAACTCTTGTGAAGTTTTGTATTCCACCGCTTGGTAATTTATTAAATGCTCGTGTAGCCGCAACCTGTGCAGCTTCTGCCGACGCTAAATCACCTTTTAAAAGATTAAACAAATCAGCTGCACCTTCGGTAACACCTTTTGCCACAGATCCTATTAAGCTTCCTTGATTTCTACTCGCAGCGAGTGCTGTAGCTCCACTAGGCCCAAGGTTCGCATTACTATAAGTTACAGCATCGACATTGGCAACATTAGGAGGAAAGTAAAGTGTTACGTGTTGGTTCAAATCAGTTGGGTTTAAGCTTAAATCTCTATTTGTTCCAGTAGCATCTTGTTCGGCCTTAGCACGTTGAGCTGCAACGTCTTGTGATTGCCTTTCAAAAGGACTAGCTGCCCGTGCTGATGCAGCTCTATCGCCTGATGATGTTCCTGGCGGCCCAAGTGCACCTATATTAGGAGCGTCAGAACCTGATTTCTTTGCATCTTGAGATTTTGAATCTTGACCTTTTTTCTCTACGTTTTTAGATTTAAACAAGAACGGCATATCAGCAATTTGTGATGCAGCTTCTTTATCAATTGTATATGGATTAATTTCATACAAAGAAAAACGTATACCAGCTTTGTAATAATCTTGGTTTTCTAAAGGATATTTTAGATTTAATGCTCTTGCTGATGCAGGTGTAGCTACAGTTTCTGTGGGTTTATTGATTTTTACAGAGGTTACTTCAGGCTTTGCTACCTCTGGTTGTTCAACAGCGCCATCATATGTTGGCAAAGTAGTATAACGATCAGGCATAGTATTTCCTTATAAATAAAACATAATCCTTTACAATCTATTTATATAGTTTTATGGCATATTCTGGAAGATATAAACCTAACATTAAAAAGTATAGAGGCAATCCTGATAAAGTAGTCTATAGGTCTATGTGGGAAAAATATGCCTTTATGTGGTGTGATAAGAACGAAGACGTCAAGTCTTGGTCTTCTGAAGAAACAGTTGTGCCATATTATTATGACGTTGATAAAAGATACCATCGTTATTTTGTAGATCTAAAAATTACATTTAAGAATGGAAAGACTGTATTAGTAGAGATTAAACCAGACAAAGAAACAAGTCCACCTACAGGAAGTAGAAAAACAAAACGATATATTTCTGAGGCAATGACATATGTAAAGAATATGAATAAGTGGGAAGCTGCACATAGTTATGCAAATGATAGAGGATGGGAGTTTCAAGTATGGACCGAGAATACTTTACAAAAAATGGGTATTATGCCAAAGCCGCAACCAGGTAAATTAAAACCATTGAAACCACTACAGCCATATCGAAAAAAGAAGAAAAAGTGATATAAATAGAATCATGAGTAATCTATTTCAAAAAATTGGATATGAAGCATTTCGGGCTGGAATTAATCCTCGTACTGCACAATCACGAGATTGGTTTCAACAAAAGGTAGCTGGTCTTAGAAATATTAATCGTTTAGAACTAATGAAAAGCGAGCCATTACAACTAAAGAACAGACAACTCGTTGGTTCTATGAATATGTTTTTCTATGATGCAAAGCATAAAGATACCTTGCCTTATTATGATAAATTTCCATTGGCTATTATAGTAGGTCCAGCTCCTGGTGGATTCTATGGTTTGAATTTACATTATCTACCAGCGCCACTACGGGCTAAATTTTTAGATGCACTCTTAAATATTACAAGCAATAAATCATTTGACGAAACTACTAAATTTGAATTATCTTATAAGATGTTAAATGCGTCAAGAAAAATGAGATATTTTAAACCATGTTATAAACATTACTTGCTAAGTAACGTAAAAAGTAGATTCGCCCGGGTACCCGCCCCTGAGTGGGAGATCGCTACATTTTTACCAACAGCCGATTGGCAAAAAGCGAGTGGTAATACTGTTTACAAAGATTCAAGGAAAATGATTTAATGTCAACTATCGATCAATTCAAATCTGCAGCCTCACTAAAATTAGGATTTGCGAGATCAAATCAATTTTTAGTACAATTACCTACAAATTTAGGTGGCAAACCAGGCCTCACTGGATTTGCAGGTCTATTACAAAAGATCGGATCGCTTTTAGGTGGAGAAGATTTAAATCTTTTATGTGCTCAAGCTCAGTTACCTGGTAAAAGAGTTCTTACTCACGAAAGAAATATTGGCGCAGAAAACCAGCAAGTAGCATACGGTTATATTGCGGAACCTGTTTCTCTGACATTTTATTGCATGAATGATTATGGTGTAGTAAAATATTTTGATGAGTGGAGAAACTTGACAATCAATGAAATTCCTGGTGAAGCATTCTATAAAAAAGATTATGCTAAACCAATTAAGATACATCAATTAAGAAGACCACTAGTAGGAAAAACTCTCTCCGCTGGACCAATAAAAATTAATTTAGGTCTTGGTGGTAGTAGTGTATATTCTGTTGAACTGCTTGATGCATTTCCTACCAATGTTTCGGCAATTGAATTAAGTAATGAATTAGATGGCCTCGTACAGGTAACTGTAGGCATATCTTATACGAATTGGATAAATACGAAAGGTGGCCAAGGTTGGATCTCAGCTTCTGCTGGACTGGGAAGCCTTGGGTTATAGGAGAAATAAATGGCACTACCGAAGTTGAATGAAATACCAAAGTATGATTTAGTTATACCATCTCTTAATGAAACAGTACGCTTCCGCCCTTTCTTAGTAAAAGAGCAAAAGGTATTGATGTTAGGATATGAATCTCAAGATAAAAAAGAAATTTTAAAAGCAATTTTAGATACCATCCATGCATGTATATCTGAAAATGTTGATTATAATAAGTTAACTACGTATGATGTAGATTATATCTTTACTAAAATTAGGGCAAAGTCCGTTGGTGAATCTGCAGATATTAAAATAGCCTGCGAATCATGTCAAGAATATAATGATATTAAAGTTAATTTAGATGCAATCGAAGTACAGAATAAAAAAGAAACTGATACAGTAAAATTGAATGATGAAATTTCTGTAAAACTTCGTCATCCTACATACGATTATTTTATGAAGAGCGCTACGTTTTTCAAAGAAGATAGAAGCTCTACAGATCGAATGATGGATCTAGTTGTGTCATGTTTAGATTCTGTTATGACCGAAGATGAAGTAATTAAAATTAGTGATGAATCTCCTGAAGAAGTATTAGGATTTATTGAATCGTTATCAACTAGCCAATTTGAAATGATTACAAGTTGGGTTGAATCAATACCTTCTGTATCTACAGATATTGAATTTGTATGTAGTGCATGCGGAGAAGAAAATAAGAAAACACTGAAAGGCCTTGATGATTTTTTTTAATAAACCTCTCGCACGATAGTCTCGAGAACTTTTTTAGAGTAAACTTTCAGTTACTACAAAATTTTCATTATTCGCTATATGATCTTGACACTATGATACCGTGGGAGAGGGAGATTTATATTACAATGTTAATCGAAGATTTAAAAGAAAAAGAACAAGCACAACAACAACGAGGATAATATGGCTACACTAGCTGATGTCAGTGCAAAATTAGACGCTTCAAACGACCAAGCCGAGGCACAAACAAAATCTATTGATCAACTCAATGCGAATTTTTCTTTGTTCTTGCGTGAATTATCTGAAGATGACAGTGCTGAGCGAGAAGATAAAAGAGAAGCATCAGTTAGAGGCGGCGCGCCACCAGCTGCAGCTCCTGCAGGTGGAGGTAGTTTATTCGGCGGTAAAAGTCTATTAGGATTTGCAAGTGGTATTGGTGCAGGCATGCTTAAGCGTGGTGTACCAGGTTTGATTGCAACAATGTTTGCAGATGAAATTGCTGATTATGTTTATGATCAAACAGGCAGTGCTGAGCTTTCAGATGCAATTGGTAGATCTATTACTTTCGGTGGAATTGGTTTAATTTTTGGTAAAAGATTTGGTGTACTAGGCGCTGCTATCGGTGCACTGCTAACTGATGAAAACAAGAAAGCACTTACTGGATTAGGAGAGACAGTAGAAGGTATTGCAAAAGATTTAGGAATTTTTGAATTAGGATTTCCAAGTTTATCAGGCATATTTACAGGTATTAGTAATGCGTTTGGTAATACAGTAACTAATTTAGATAATTTATTAAAGGGTGATTTTGATAAGCTTGATGTTCTAGGCTCGCTTGAAGATTTGGCTATTACTGTTGGCAGTTTATTTACTCTGTTCATGCCAGGAAAGGCTATTAGCCTTGCACTTCGTGCTTTAACAAAACCATTTAGAATGGCATTTAATGCAGTACGAGGTACTGCGACTGCAGCAAGTGCCGCAGGTGTTACAGCATCGACTGCAACTGCATCAACGGCTACTGCTGCAGCAAGTACAGTAACAAAACCTAGGAATTTTACTGTAAATAAAGCTGGAGAATTTATAGGAAAATCTGGTAAAAAATTAACTGGTGCTGCATTAGCCACGGCTCAAGCTACACAAGCTGCAGACACTGCAAAGTTAGGAAGATTTAATAAACTAGTAGGTTTTGCAAAAAAGGCTCCATTATTAGGTAGCTTAGTTTCATTAGGCCATATTGGTTATATATTGGCTAGCGATCAATCAAAAGAAGATAAAGTTGCTAATGTTACTGGAGCATTGGGTGGATTAGCTGGTGCTACAGGCGGTGGATTACTTGGTGGTCTGCTAGGTACTTTAGGGTTTCCAGGAATTGGTACTGTAATTGGCGGTGGAGCAGGTAGCGTATTAGGTTATTTTGCTGGTGAATATATTACTAAAGCGTTAGCTCAGTATTTACTCGATATGCCTATTACAGCTTTTCCAGATTGGACTGGCTTAAATGATATGATGAATAATAATGTGAAAACTGGTAGTGGTGGAACAGCAATACAGTCGGGTGGCAATGCAGGAGAAATTGATGTAGGTAGTAATACCGTACCACAAAATACTAAATCAGATAATCAACCTTCGGCTATGAGTATTGCCAATGCTTACAATCAAGCTTCACAAGGTGGATCTGGAACAAGTTATGTGGATGCATCAAATAATGTTTCTAATTATACTGACGCATCCACAAATCAAGGTATTACAGTGCCATTCGCAGGATCAGGAGATCCTTACGCTAACATGTATGTAGGTTAAGCTTCTTCGTTAGCCAACTTAGCAAAATATGACATTGTATCATCACCGTCATCAACAGACATTTCTTCTGCTGTAACTGGTGCAGCCACTGGCATTGTTGGTGTAGGTGCTGGAGTATTCATTTGCATTTCTTGTTGCATTGATGGTGCACCCATCATAGCCTGTTCACCAAGAACCCTTGACAATTTAGCCTGCAAATCATCATATGACTTGTAGTTTTTAGGATCTGTAAACTCTGCAAGAGGATGTAGCTTATTGTAAACATCTTCTAGTTTTGCTTCATCTCCAGAATAAAGACCTGATGGACTTGCAAATTCAGATTTGTCATAGTTACGATAACCCTCAACTTGACGAATCTTCAACTTAAAGTCAGCACCTTCCCAAAAATCAAATGGATTAACAGCTTGTTCATCTGCGAACTGTGGCTGCATTACATCCATAATTTTATCAAAGATTTTCTTACCAAACTTATAGAGAACTACACGACCTACATTATGAGGAGCTGATGGATCTTCTACAACAAGAGCATTAACTACGTAATGCAATCGGCGTTTTTGTGATCTAGCTTTTTCTTTGTCTTCGTCATGCCCAGAATTCCACAGTCGGGAGTTGAGTTCGCCAACAGGGTCAGGTTGACCAATAGAAGTAAGGCTGTTCTCGATATACCATTGACCTGTAGGACCTTTGAAGCCATGGTCCCAGTATCGTACCCATGGTAGATCTTCTCCTTCGGCGGCTGGAAGGAATCGTAGTACTGCATATCCGTTACCTGCCTTATCTACAGTTGGTTTCCAAACTCGGTCATCATCATAGTTTTTCTTTTCACCGCCTCCTCCAACTGCCTCTGCAGCTTGGACGAGTTTAGAGATTTGGTCACGATTGTTTTTTAGATTACTGAAAGACATATATTTTTGTTTCCTTATATTGCTGAAATATGTTTATTATTATAACACAGTATTGCTGTAATGTACAACTATTTATATTCGACTTATTCGAAAAGTGCCGAATCAATAGCATTGGTTTTTGGCAAGAAGTTAAGAGCCATAGCCTCAGCTTCAAGTTTATCTTTAATAACTGGCGATACGAATTTCTTCACATCTTCTGGTTCGATCTCGTGTTTAGTACATACATGCAAAATAGCATCCATATATGTAACACGTAGATCTACCACAGTTTTTTCGATGAGTTTAGAGAATCTACTTTTATTGAGAAATTGCTCTTCAACTGTCATTTATCCATTACCTTTAATAGTACCGTATCGACACTCATTCGACCATTAGGCACAGTTGTTTTTGTTGTGAGTGATTTCCATTCATTATCAATTTGCTTAGTAGTTTTACTAAGAACAATAGGAATAAATGCATCGGGCTTTCGAAGTCGAGTAGATCTACTCAATGATGTATCAATATTTTTCAAAGTAGTACCACTAACTTCGAAGCCCTTTGCGGATGAAGTTACGAACTCAGTAATTACCCGTGTTTTCACATTGAAGGTAAAGAGGCGATGACTACCGATCACCGAGAGAGGAGCTACAGATACGATCTTGTAGTCATTATCCTCTTTCTTATACTTAAGTTTTGCAACTTGCTTATCTGCTGCTTTTGGTTGTTTTACACGTAATTTGCGTGTAGCCTTTGCAGCAGACTGAAGGCGATCAAGATCAGCGAGCATTGATTCACATGCTTGTACACGTTTGCGTAATTGCACGCGACTTAAGTGTGAATAACCCTTAACTGCATCTGGACATGCCTTCGTATAAGCGTCATTATAATCTTGCAACCAACCATCTACTACATAACGAACAGTTTTGGTTGCAGAGTTTGGTAAACCATGACGCCTAAACTCTTGATATAGATCTAAGGTAGCATCTTCACCTTCGATCCATTTATCTTCAAGATCAAGAAGATCTTGCATAATAGTATTACTAATCTTACGCTGTAGTCTTTCCATAGGAGAGATAGATCTTACAGCAGTAGAGTCTTTTAGTTTAGCTTGCTTCTCAAAATAAATATCTTTACCCATTGCAATGAGTTGAGATAGATATTTTGACAAAGCATCTGAATAAGTTCTAGAACGATAATCATCGTCTTCCCTTGTAGTGTGTGTCAACCAAAAAGCTGTTGCTGCTTGATATGGCACAGCTGTAAACTTATATTCAGGACAAGCAAGAACATAATCTTTATTGATTGAATTCTTCAACTTACTACGAATAAAAGTTTTAAGTACCTTCGAAATATCTGCATTTGATACTTCTGTTTGGAAATAAGACTGCACCGCTTCAAACCCTTTTTCAAGAGGAGCAGCTGCTAGTCCTGTACGATTACGACGCGGTAACTTCTTTTGTTTTTTACGCATAGCCATTATGCTGCACCTCGCTCGTCTTGTTCTTTAATTAAATCAAGTACAGAATTTGCACGATTCTCAAGAAATTCAATTTCAAATTCTGAAAGAACCATATCATCTTTAAAATTTAAGATAGCATGAGCTGCAGCCTCAGCTGCAACTTTTAATTCGCCATATTTATAGGCGTGTGATTTTCTAATAGACATTGTAGCTCCTCAGCTAAGTTTCATTTTATAGATCTATTCTACCACAGTTTTAGCCGTTTGTACATGCCTAAAACACATTTTATTAAAATTAATTTCGTCTCATTTTGGCGTATTCTTCAGGTGAATCACCTTTGCCGACTGGGACTGTGTTTGATTTGTGAAGAGTGGCAAGTCCGACAATGTAGTCTCCTGAGTATTCGTTTGCTGCTCGTTTACCTGCGATTGGCATGACGATGTCCGACGTTGGGATTGACGTACATTCTGTTGAATAGCTCGGAAGTGACGTGACATGGACTTTCTCTTTCTGTTTGAGTTGAGTAGGATGGACACCTCGTGCCATTAACCATTTATCATGTTCTGCTTTGGCTTTTTCCCAGCCAGGTTTACGATTCTTCTTTGACTGTTTTCTGTTGAGACTTGACATCCCTCGAATCATATGCATTCCGCTCATTTAGATCTCCTATCCTTTTATATGCAGTATACAAACATTCTTGTAATTCTGCAACGTTTTGTTCAAGAAGAGTAATGCGTTCTTTATCAGAAAGTTCCATAATCACTCCTTTATTCTAGATATATTCTACCATAGTTTTTTGCATTTGTACATGCTTATTTTAGTTTATTTTAATAATATGTCCACCTGCTTGAAAATTTGGTACGATTAAACGCTCAACCAGGCTTAGCTCGTCTGGATGTATAAATGCAGAACCAAACACTAATCTCTCTGTGAGATTACCGGTGAATTCTTCAGGTATATGCCAATCTCCAGCATCAAATACTACTGCTCTACCAGGTTTATTTTTAATTAACGTCGCCTCTTGCATAAATTTTCTTTTATTTGTGCCAGCTGGAGTATTTAATCTTGTAGGTTTATAATTTTTTCCTTCACTAAAATATGTACCACCGCCCCATTCATTATTCCACTCATAATTCAAATAAATTAAAATACGTTTTACTTTACCGTTAATTTGTTCTATAGCATCAGAAGTAAAATCTTGGTGTGGTAGCATAGTAGGTTTGTCTGGTACAAATCTAAATATAAATCTTAAATCGTGCCAACGATACCAATCTTTGTAAATGTGATTATAATGAGATAATATTTTTTCAGATATTTTTTTATCTTTTAAATATGCATCATGTAATAATCTTTTTGCAGTATCTTTGTGGCTATAATCATATTTTTGTTGAGTAAATTCTAAATTGTTAAGAAATTCTACATCTTCAATATCGAATACTTCTATCATGCTGAACCTATAACTAATGATGCACACTTACCACCAAAGCCAAAAGAATTATTCATTACAAAATCAACATTTGTTTTAAGAGGAGATCTTACTACATTTTCATATTCTGTATTTATGCAGTTGTAAGTATGCGGTATAATATTATGTTGTATTGATAAAATAGAATAAATTGTTTCTAAAATACCAGCAGCAGCAAACGTATGACCAATCTTTCCTTTGTTTGAAGTAACTAATAAATCGCCTATATCTTGAATAGCTTCATATTCTACTTTATCTCCAACTGGAGTTGATGTGCCATGGGCATTTACATAATCTACAGTATCTACTTCTGCATTATCTAAAGCCTTATTCATGACAATTCTTGCTCCGCTTCCGCTTGGATTTGTACGGTCAAATGCATCAGAGGCATGTGCAACTGGATATAACCATGCGTGAATTCTTGCACCGCGAGCAATAGCCTTCTCTTCACTTTCTAATATCATACATCCGCCGCCTTCACCCATAACAAATCCATCACGATTATTATCGAATGGCATAGATTTATTACCTAATGCCCGTAAACTAGAAAATACTTCTAAATCAACCTCATTAATTCCGTTATCTGAACCACCGCAGATTACATAATCATATTCATCAATAAATCTCATTGCTATATCAATACTAACGATACCAGTTGCACACGCTGCTTGAGCTGCAAAATTGACGCCAGTAGTTCCATAATATTGTGATATTAAACTTGCTGCTGAATCACATGGTTGATTCAATGCTTTTAACGGATGCATTCTTTCTCTGATAACCATATCAAACAAACCGTTTTTACTACAGCACGTAGAATAAAAAACTCCTACATTTTCACTAATATCAATTTTAGAATCTAATAAAGCTTGATGAGTGCTATGTAATGCATAGCACATAGATCTAGGCATATTTTTTAATAGCTTAGTGTTAAAATCTTCTGGATAAATATTTTCACTGGTAGGGATATGGCAATTATTTACTTTGATTTGTTTACGCGGTACGACAATATCTTCAAAGGGTTTATCGTATGAATTATTATCTAATAAGTTATCGAAACATTGGACAGAATTATTGCCCAATGCATCGATCATACCAATACCTGTAACGGCTACTCTTTTCATGAATCGGCAAGCACCTCTAGTTCTTTAAGATCGGCTTCGTTTTGAGTTTCGACATTATTATCGAGTTCTTTCCAAGCTTGAGTAGATCTAAGCTTTGATAGTAATGCAGCATTTTTAGCTACTCGAGTTCGAATAACATTTGCAGCAACTTCATTGCGATACTCAAGCAAAACGTATGATCGATATTGTGTGCCGTTTTGTACGATTACATTTTCTTTAATTGTGTAACCAGCAACGTCAGCATCTGCAATAAGATTACGCGTAACTTGTTCAAACTCAACAGCAACATTAGAATCAAAATCAGTAGCACCTAATTTTGATTTAAACGTTTTAAGCTGAGATCGAATACGACTATCAACACGATCAGCGAGAGTGGTCTTAGCTGATAGTACTGCGATATCTACTGCGAGTTGAAGATCTGGTGTGACTGCAGTACCAACTGCATATACAGCGTCATCTTCTTTTGGGATATTTGTATACCACTTAGGCATATCATCAATTTGTTTTTCGACTTGTTCAGTACGATATTCAAATTCTTTTTCAGACATTACCAAATTTGGTGGTAATTTATCACTACATGCAGATAGACCTAATACACCTGCCATTAACAAAACACTTCTCATTTTATACTCCATTTAATCCATCAACAATAAAGTCTCTCAAACCAGAATCGACAAATAGATTCTGCATATCTGGGAAAAACACTGTCATACCTATACCTATAACAATTCCCAAGCACATATTAATCATCATAAAACTCCTAGACTTAATACTACTTCTAACAACTTACTGATACTTTGATTGTTTTCTTCAGCACCAAATAAGAATTCACCTACACCACGATCCTTTGATGGCATTTCTTTCTCGATAACAACAACCTTTGGAGGTGATTTACAATCATATTTTTTAATATCATTGATAACCGATCCATCTGAATAGGTTGTTTGTTGCGAATAGAAACAATCTTGTGCGTAAGCACTAGTTCCAATCGTTATCCATAGCAACAGTATCGCGCATCTTATCGCCATAATATTTCTCCGCATATTGTGGCGCATCTTGCCAGTGGTTGTAGTTTTCGTCAAGATCTTGACCCTTTTTAGGTTCAACTTCTTGGCGAGTATAATAAGCTTCACGCTTTTTCATTGCAGCCAATCTTTTAGATGCAGCACGGATAGCATCCATACGCTCTTCATAAGTCGACTCTTTAGTGATAACAATAGCCATATTAGTTTCCTCCCAATTGTACAGTCATTTCATACCAAACATCTTCGATAATGTCAGAAATTTCTTGGCCACTTAAATGTGGCACCATGCTAAAAGCTTTAATTGTTCTCTTAGCATACTCTTCGAATGATTCAGAATCAATTGCAATACCAGCACACTTATCAATGAACTGCTCTTCAACATCCATAACATAACTTGACATACCCATTATTCTACCTCCTCAACATCAATACCATAATATTCTTTTGGATCTACTTCGAAACGACCACACTCAGACAAATAAGGATTTTCAATCCAAATACCGTTAAACTCAAAACCTTCCATTATCGCACCTCATAACCAAGATTATCATAAACCCAATCTTCACCAAGATCAGCAGCAAAAGCCATAACAACACCTTCGCGCGGATGTGTATCCATACGATCGATAAAGCTACGAAGAGAACCCATATGGCCACGCTTATACCGATATTTGGCTTCGATCACGTCATTGCGATCTTCAGCATACATTTCAGCCATATCGTTGTCAACACCCATAAATTCAACGTGGGCATTCCAAAGATTCTTTTCTAGCTTTGTAAGATTTTCTAAAAACATTTTTTGCTCCTCAGCTTTCTTCATTTTATAGATCTATTATACCCTGTTTTTTTAGGTTTGTACACAAAAAAACGCACTTTGTTTTCGAATAAAAACAAAGGCTTATCATTTTTTTTAAAAAAAGTTTTAAGACTGATAGATTTTGCGAAGCAAATCTTCGAATTGGTCTACTTTTTCTACACGATTTGGCCATAAAATATAATCCTTTTCGGGATTTTTCTTCAAATTATTGAGCAAAGGAGTAATAGCATTGTATAACTTATCAAGTTTTTCTTGATTAGTATTAGCTTTTACTTCAACATCTCCTTTTGCCTTTTCTGCATCTTGTACTGCTTGTAGTTCTGTTTCATCTACAGCGGTAAAACCGAAATCGAACATGTCATCAGACATTTCCCATTCTCCTTTGATGTGCGTAATTTACAAATATAACCCAACCAACAATAGCCCACATAATACTATGAATTAGTCCTTGAGATATGACCCAAGCAAACATTGAAACCATAATATGGTCATACCATTTTAACATTTAACTTCCTCTAACTTGGCGATTCCGGTAGGATTCGAACCCACGACCCACAGCTTAGAAGGCTGTTGCTCTATCCATCTGAGCTACGGAACCAAAAATCCGGGTGGGGCTAACCATGGCCCCACATGCACTTATTAGGGAGTGACCCCTTATTAAGCAGAGCTCTCGTATGAATGAGAGGTGCGTTCTCCTTTGTTGTGAGTCTTTCTAATGAGGGCACTCTATAATTCCCACCTGCGTCTTAAATTTAAAGTCGTTTACAGGCTTAACCGCGTTATACCGCTCGACTATAGGATTAGCAAAATCGCATCAACTGAGAGAGGAGCGAGACAGGAGCGATTTTGCTAAACCCTACCACATCCACTCAACTTCGATACCAAACTCTGGTTCTGCTTCATTTTGTTGAGTAACATGGTTAAATCCACTATTATGATATGTTTTTAGATTGATAAGTTTTTTACCAGACTTTTCATATTCCTCTCTAAGTTCTGCAAACTTATCTGTAAGACTTACACCATCACCATTATATTCGTTAAATGGATGCGTTGTAAAATAAGAACCTAATATTTCTGAAGTTCTTTCCATTATGCTGCATCCTCACACCATGCATTTTCTACTTCCATGACTGGATCTGGATTATGCTCATAGTTAGAATTGAATCTTTCATAAGCCACATTCAAATCGTCCATAGTGCAACAAAGGCTTAGCAAATACCGAGCATTGCCCTTTGATGTTAAGTTAGCAATATAGTTCC
>VMHT01067701.1_pt1 | contig 25423 bp, 24 predicted proteins | sample 4693611 | NCBI WGS metagenome assembly VMHT01 (sample SAMN12280063, study PRJNA550983) | marine metagenome | isolation source: seawater sampled from same location over 5 years 0.02-0.2 micron viral filtrate | place: USA: collected off the coast of southern California halfway between the port... ...
CCGATAAGGTGGCCGAACAGTTCGGCATGCCAATCGCCTATGATGAAGCAGCTGCGCGGCGCTCATGGCAGGGCACCATGCGTTTTTACGAGGAAATTTTCGGGGAATAAACAGGCAACAAAAAAGGCAGCCTCGGCTGCCTTTTTTGGGTTATTGCTGAATCCTCAGGGGATTACAGAGCAACAACGTTCTCCGCCTGAGGACCTTTCTGGCCCTGAGTTACGGTGAACTCGACCTGCTGGCCTTCGGCCAGGGTCTTGAAACCAGAGCCCTGAATGGCGCTGTAGTGAACGAATACGTCCGGGCCGCCTTCACGAGTGATAAAGCCAAAGCCTTTTGCTTCGTTGAAGAACTTAACAGTACCGGTAGTAGTAGACATACTTAAACTTCCTGAAATCAATCATATTATCTGCTGCCACACACTCATAGGGTGCTGGTCAGCGTGTTACGGAAAAACAGAACTCGCGGGATCAAAAACAGGACGGTCACTACTAACTGCGGAGGTACGTCTTATTCATGAACTGCTTTACTGATTCTTTCCTACGAACCCACTCTACTCTGGAATTTCGGGCTTGCCAAGCGTAATTTCAATAATTTGTGTAGGTAGTGATACCCACAGATTCTGACTCGCCCGCAGGCTTACCCACGCACCAGGGAAAAAGTCAGAAATCCGAGTGCTGTCATCAGGATAGAGCCAACAACATGGGCCAGAATTCCGACCAGGGCCATACCCCACTTGCCTTCCTGAAGGGCGGCGAACATCTCCAGCGAGAAGGTCGAGAAAGTCGTCAGGGCGCCACACAAACCTGTCACCGCAAACAGACGCCATTCCGGCGAAAGCACACTGCTCTGGCTGAAAAAAGCCATCAACACGCCAATCAGCCAGCCACCACTGAGGTTGGCAACCAGTGTGCCCCAGGGAACGGCGTGATAACTGGCGTTAAGCCAGAGCCCAAGCCCCCAGCGCAGGTTGGCGCCTATAACGGCACCAACGCTGACTGCAAGAACCGACCACCACATGCTACCCGGCCGCCTCAGGCCGGGTTGTGGTCGATCAGGGTTTCCCGGTTTCGGGCAAACTCGTCAAACGGGAAATCATCCACGGTGAGCATTTCCAGCACCACCTCTTCATACTGGCGCATGAAGTCGGCTTCTTCCTTGCTGAATACACCGGCCTCCAGGGCGGCCTCAAAACGCTCCTCGGGATGCAGTGCGGTCATCGGCAGTTCGCCCTTGGCGTAAGCCTTGGTGGCCTTCCGATACAGCTGCTCGGCCTTGTCGTAGTCTTTCAACAGACCGTTATAGCGGGCGACGGGATTTTCCACCGTGCCTTCCCCGTCTGTAGTCCAGGCACCAGCCATCAGCTTGTTGCGAACCGGAGTATCGGTGGTGATGGAACGGGCCAGCTTGCGCGCCAGATCATCATGGGGCGCATCCCAACGGCATCCCAGCGGCAGGGTAATAGCTCGCAGAGCCAGTGCCACCGGTCGGTTCGGCAGGTTCTGGAGGAACTCGTCCAGTGCCAGCTCGGTACGATGCAGCAGATAGGCCAGGCTGTACTGCATCAGTTCTTTCTCGCCATCCACCGGCTGGGTTTCGTGCCAGTTCTTCAGCACCATGGAAGCCAGGTACAGATTCGCCAGCATGTCACCCAGGCGTGCCGAAATCAGCTCGCGCATTTTCAGCTCGCCGCCCAGGGTTGTCATGGCCGCATCGGCACACAGGCCGAAGGCAGAGCTGAACCGCGCCAGGGCCTGGGCATACTTGCGGGAGGCACTGTCGAATGGCACATCAGCCTTGCCCAGGCCCAGCGCCTGCGTAAAGGCGCGGGCGGCATTGCCAAAGATTAGCCCGGCATGACCAAAGAACGCCTCATCAAACGCCTTGATATCGTCATTGTCCTTCGCGGCAAGCTCTTTCAGCACATACGGATGACAACGGATGGCACCCTGACCGAAGATCATCAGGCTGCGGGTCATGATATTGGCGCCTTCAACGGTGATCGACACCGCCGCACCACTGTAACCAATGCCCAGGTAGTTGCGGGGTCCAAGGGTTACGGTTTTACCACCGTGCACATCCATGGCATCGGTGAGGATTTCACGCTGAAATTCGGTCAGGTGATACTTGAGGATAGCGGACGGTACCGCCGGCTTCTCGCCCCGATCGATCATATTAGCGGTGTGATTAACCGCCGCCTGAGCAATGTAGGTTTTAGCCGCAATGCGGGCCAGCGGGGCTTGTACCCCTTCCATCTCCGCCACCGGCGTATTGAACTGGCGGCGAATTCGGGTAAAGCCACCGGCCGTGCCCACAGCATAGGCAGCGGCGCCGGCAGCACCGGACGGCAGGGTGATACAGCGACCCACCGAGAGACACTCAACCAGCATACGCCAGCCCTGGCCCGCCATTTCCTGGCCACCAATAATATAGTCCAGCGGGATGAACACATCCTTGCCCTTGATCGGGCCGTTCATGAACGGGGACCCGATGGGGCAATGGCGCCGTCCGATTTCCATGCCCTCGGTATCCCGGGGGATCAGCGCACAGGTAATGCCGTAGTCTTTGGTGTCCCCCAGCAGCCCGTCCGGGTCAAACATCCGGAACGCCAGCCCGACCACCGTGGCGACTGGCGCCAGCGTAATCCAGCGCTTTTCAAAGTTCAGGCGGATACCCACCACTTCTTTACCATCCACTTCCTGCTTGCAGACGATGCCGGTGTCTGGCAGCGAAGTGGCATCAGAGCCTGCGCGAGGCCCGGTCAGGCCAAAACAGGGGACTTCCCGGCCATCGGCCAGTCTCGGCAGATAATAGTCTTTCTGCTCTTCGGTACCGTACTTCACCAGCAGCTCGCCCGGGCCGAGGGAGTTGGGCACGCCGACCGTGACCATCAGCATTTCGTTGGCGGCCAGCTTCTGCAGCACTGCAGTCTGGGCCTTGGCGGAAAACCCGAGGCCACCGTATTCCTTCGGAATGATCATGCCGAAGAACTTCTCTTTCTTCAGGAAATCCCAGAGTTCCTTGGGCAGATCGGCACGCTCAACCGCCAGATCCCAGGCGTTACACATGGAAATGGCGTGGGTGCACTGGTCGTCGACGAAGGCCTGCTCTTCCTCACTCAAACCGGTGTGGCGGTTAATCAGCAGGTTGTGCCAATCCGGGCGACCGGTGAACAGTTCGCCATCCCAACCAACGGTACCCGCTTCCAGAGCCACTTTCTCAGTGTCTGACACCTTGGGCGCCACCTTCTTGAACATGGCAAACACCCGAGGGGTGAGCCAGCTCTGCCGGAACTGGGGCAAACCCGCAACAGCGGTAACGGCCGCGCCCGCCAGAAGGACAAAAGCAAGCCAGCCAGAGGCCAGAAACAGGGACAGCACACCTACCACAACCATCACGCCAATGGCGGGTTTGGCACCGGATTCCCGGCGCATCACGTACAGCAGGCCGGCCAGAGCCACCAGAAAAAGAATCAAAGTCATCTCAGGATCTCTCTGTCTTCCATGGATTGGAGTCTCCGGCCAGTGCCGGAGCCCTTTGACTACACTTCGTTACGTTCAACTTACCCTAACAGATGTCTGTTCGCCAGATAATGACCAGTGTTCAGTCGGTTAGCACCATTACGATGTGACAATCACACGGATACCTTCCAGGGCCAGGGACGCATGCTCTACAGCACTGCGGGCGGCATCCAGCTGGGTGCGCAGGAAGTCGATTTCTTCGTTGCGGATGGCCGGGTTCACTTTCTGCAGTGCTTCCAGACGCCGAATCTCCGGCATGAAGCTGTCTTCTACCCTCGCCAGCGCCTGTTCGCGAAGCGGTGACAGATGCGGCTCCGCCAGTGTCTCGACGTGGTCGACCATGGTTTCCACCTCGGCCCGGATTTTCGGCACGATGGCCTGGGCCGTGCGTCGACGGATATTGGAACAAAGCTCATTCAGCCTTTCATGGGGCAGAGCCTTGGACAGATCCCGGCCATTCACATCCACCACCAGGCGCAGGGGCGAAACGGGCAGATACCGAGTCAACTGCAGCGATTCGGGCGCCGGACAATGCACCGCGAATACGGCTTCCAGCAGGAGCGTCCCCGGGGGCAGAGCCTTGACCGAGAGATTGGCCAGGGCAGCCTTGCCCAGACCGGAACTATTCACCGAATCCATCACCCCGGTAACCATCGGGTGCTCCCAGCTCATGAACGCCATATCTTCGCGCTGCAACGCCTGCTGACGATCCCAGGTAACGGTCAGCCCGTCTTCCGGAAGCTCCGCCACCAGGCCGGCCTGGAACTGCTCGCCCGGCTTCAGGATATCCGCATGCTCACTGTGGTCTTCCAGGTCGACGCCGAGGATATCGAAAGCCTGAATCATGTAGTCCCGAACTTCAGCGGCGTTCTCCTCTTCCTCGATCCCGGCGATCAAAGCCTCAGCCTCATCAACACGACAGGAGTTCAGTTCAATCAGCGCATCCCGGCCGTTGTGCAATATGTCTTTCAGACGCGCCGTCTCAGACGCACTGGCCGCCACCAGTGGCTCCAACTGGCTTTCGTCTCCGTCCAGGGCCTGCTGCCACTGGCCCTGAACATGTTCCTGAACAGCAACACCCACGGCGCAGCTCTCGGCAAACGCATTCAGCCCTTCCTGGAACCAGCGGTACTGTACCTCCTGACTGGTGCCCTGAAGATAGGGTATGTGAATACGGATCGCTTCGGTCTGGCCGATCCGATCCAGGCGACCAATGCGCTGTTCCAGCAGATCCGGATTAGCCGGCAGATCAAACAGCACCAGATGGTGGGCAAACTGGAAGTTGCGCCCCTCGCTGCCGATTTCCGAACAGATCAGCGCCTGTGCCCCCTGCTCCGTATCGGCAAAATAGGCCGCGGCCCGGTCGCGCTCAATCAGACTAAGGTGTTCGTGGAAGGCTGCACTGCGAATACCGGCCCGTAACTGCAGATAATGCTCAAGTGCCATGGCCGTGCTGGCTTTGGCACAGATCACCACCACCTTGGCCGGGCGCAGGCTGGCCAGTTTCTTCTCCAGCCAGCTCACCCGGGGATCCTGAGCCAGCCAGTCTTCTTCATCCACTGACTGCTCGGGCGCCAGCCCGGTGACACCGTATTGATGGTGTTCATACAGGTCCGGGCACGGCAGGGGTTCCGGTAACGGCTGTCGCTCCGGGAAGCCCTGAATGGCGGCCCGGGTATTCCGGAACAACACTCGCCCGGTGCCGTGACGATCCAGCAACGCATCAATCACCGCCTGGTGGGCATCATTCCGGGCCAGCAATTCGTCCAGCTCATCTCCCAGCCAACCGGCCAGGGCCTGCCGATCGTCTTTTGAGATAGTATCCGGCGCCTGCTGCAGGCGCCGGACCACCTGATTGATCACTTCATAGTGCTGTTCTTCTTCCCGGAAGGTCTCCAGATTGTGGAACCGGGCCGGGTCGAGCAAGCGCAGGCGGGCAAAGTGGCTGGCCACGCCGATCTGTTCCGGTGTTGCGGTCAGCAGCAGCAGGCCCTGGCTGGCACCGGACAACTGCTCAACCACATCGTATTCCGGGCTGGACTGTTCCGGCGACCAGGCCAGGTGATGAGCTTCGTCCACCACCATCAGATCCCAGCCCGCCGCCACTGCGTCTTTGCGGGCCTTCTCGCTGCGCACCAGGAAGTCGAGGCTACACAGCACTAGCTGGTCAGATTCAAACGGGTTAACCGCATCGTCATCACCAAAAATATGGTTAACCAGAGCGTCGACATCATCTTCTTCGGCCTTGAGGTCGTCGTACCGGGCCTGATCAATAATGGAAAAGCGCAGATTGAAACGCCGCAGCATTTCCACCAGCCACTGGTGGATCAGTGAATCGGGCACCACAATCAGCGCCCGGCGGGCTCGACCGGTCTGCAGCTGATAATGAAGAATCAGACCTGCCTCAATGGTTTTACCCAGACCGACCTCATCGGCCAGCAGAACCCTGGGAGCATGCCGGCGTGCCACTTCGTGGGCAATATAAAGCTGGTGCGGCAGGTGCTGGGTGCGTGCCCCAATCAGCCCCTGGGCCGGCGACGCCCGCAGACGGTCCATGTGCTGCAGGGTGGCGACTCGAAGCCGGAAGGCACCGTTGCGATCAAACTGGCCGGCAAAGAGGCGCTGATGAGGCGCGGAAAAATTCACAGAGCCCGCCAGCTTAACCTCGGAAATCGGCTGAATATTCTCACCGTCATCGGCGTGATACACCAGAACGCCATCGAGATCTTCCACTGCGCGCACGGTATAGCGCTCACCGTCAAAGGTCTCTATTTCCTCGCCCTGTTGATACACGATCCGTGACAAGGGCGCATTATCGATGGCATAGGTGCGCTCTTCATCGGCAGCGGGGAACCCCAGGGTGACTCTGCGCCCCGAGATGTCCGTTACGATACCCAGACCCAGGGCAGTATCGCTGTGGCTGACCCAACGCTGGCCGATGACAAATTCCGATGTTTCCAAGAAACCTCCGATGACTGATTACTGAGTGTTTGAACCGTTTTCCCGAACCCAATAGGCCGTTGCACCACACACCGCCGCTGGCACCACAAACAGGTTGAGCACCGGCACCATCGCCGCCAGGGCGACCGGCAGGCCGAACCCGAGAGCCGACAGCCGGGTATCTCCCAACAGCTTGCGCAGAGCCGGAAAACTGACCTTGTGGTTGTCGGCCGGATAATCCACATATTGCAGCGCCATCATCCAGCTGTTGAACAGAAACCAGAGCACAGCGGCCACCAGGTTGACCACGGGAATCAGGCCAATAATGAACAAGCCCAAAGCCCTGGGCAGGTAATAGGCAATCTTCTGAACCTCCCGCCAGAGCGCGCGGGGAATGTCCTTGATAATGGCGGACCAGCTATCGTCAGTAGACACTTCCTGGCCGGTCAGGTGTTTCTCGGTGAGTTCCGCCAGGTAACCATAGAAGGGAGAGCCGATCAGGTTGGCCACGATCACGAAGCCATAGGCCAGCATCAGCAGAATCACCACGCCATACAGCAGCCAGAAAAGCCAATCGAGTGCCTGTAACCAGGCCCAGTCCGGCAACCAGGCCATGGCCGCAGCGATCATGGCGGTGAACAGTTCGGCCAGAAAATAGAACAGCAGACCGAAAAGCAGGATGTTGATGATCAGCGGGATGACAACAAACAACCGGAGGCCCGGCTGGCGAATCAGCCCGAAGCCTTCCCCCAGATAGCCCAGTCCACGAAAAAAGTTACCCTTGAGCATTACTGGTGTTCCTCCGCTGCCATGACAATAACGGGGCGCAAAGCATATCATGTCGGAACCATTCCCACAGCCCGCGAGGACTCTCGGATTCCACTATGCCCCGCATCCGTTCCATTATCGTCTCCATTCTGGCCATGCGACGGCTATGGCAGGCAGCGCTGTTTGTTTCCATTGCAGCCATCCTTTACCTGGCAACCACCAGTAACAGTTACCCCATCCCTGCGGCGCCCAATGACAAGATCAATCATCTGATTGCCTTTCTGGAGCTCACCCTGGTGACCCGCCTGGCATGGCCACGGCTTTCTGTGCTTTGGTTTGCCCCCGCCTTGCTGGTTTTCGGCCTGATACTGGAGGTGGTGCAAGCCAACCTGCCGTACCGGGATTTCTCCCTCGCAGATCTGACAGCGGATGCCGTTGGCATCGGGCTTGGCCTGCTGCCTTGGCCGGGACTTCGACTGGCTCAAGAAACGGATTTGCGAAAATCGCCCGAATCCTTGTGAGACATTTCCTACATGCCTGTAGGAACTCCCTGTGACATCTCGTACGCAGTCTGTAACTCCAGTTACAAACCAAAATCTACATGAATGATTTGTAACAACTTTCCCATGCTTGACGAGTTCGGCAACGCGTTCTGCGTGCATAGTTCACACGTTTGTAAAGCTGGCATTGGTAATATGAACACCGTCAAGGATGACAGGGAAAGGACGACGCACTGGATGCACCCCGGCACGGACTGCGGGGAGAAGCAGGGACACAGGGACGCTTCGCTTAAGGGATAACGAATCGGATCGCCGGCTCGGATGCTGGCACCAGGGAACGGCAGCAAGGAATGGCAACACGGCGGTTGCCCATCGCGCACGGAGGCGCCAACCTGTTCCGAATCTGAACTGCCCCGGACGGCGGTTCAGTACCTGTTCAAGGGCAGCTTGATGGCTGCCCTTTGTTTTTTCTGGTCAGAAAAATTCAGTCACCGCCGGCCAGATAGATCCTCACCTTGTTGAATTCCTCAAACTCATTCAGATCCGGCCAGGTTCTGGCTTCGATCACAGCCTGCTGCACATAACCGGAATGACCAAGATCCTTCACTCGCGAATCCGCCAGCAGCACTTGGGTCGAGGCTGCTTCGAAGGCCGCCAGTAACGGGCGATTTTCAGGGTCGTACAGAACATCCGCAGCGGTAATCAGATCGACGCTCCCGGGCCGGTTTGCCCAGTCGTCACACAGATCAATCTCCACATTGTTCAGGCGGGCATTGGCGGCCGCGGCATCCAGCGCTGCCGCGTCGATGTCGCAGGCTATGGACCGGGCAGCACCGGCCAGTGCGGAGGCGACAGCCACTACCCCTGAACCGGAGCCAAAATCCAGCACGGTCTTGCCAGCCACCACGTACGGATGCTGCAGAATCCACCGGGCCAGCACCTGCCCGCTGGCCCAGCAGAACGACCAGTACGCCGGTTCGGCCACCACAGCCTGGGCTTCATCATGGCTCAACGGTCCATCCAGCACCCCCGGGTCAAACAGATACAGCTGGATATCCGGGCAGCCCGCAGGCGCCGAAACCGCCACCCGACCTCGACTCAGTGTTTTCTGAAGATGCCGATTGAGAACATCCGGGCTCATAATTTTCCCTCGCCAGTGCTGAAAGGACGTGGGATTGTACCCTTGTCCGGGATGCCGGGATATCGCCGGTTCGGTATACTGCCGCCTCACCCTGAATCACAGTGATCCGTTGATATGGCCAGCAGACCCGATACCGACGACTACCTCAACCTGTTCCTGAACGATGTGCCGCTGATGGACGTCCGGGCGCCGGTGGAATTTGCCAAAGGTAGCTTCCCGTCTGCAGAAAACGCCCCGCTGATGAACGACGAAGAACGGCACCGGGTGGGCATCTGTTATAAGGAAAAGGGCCAGGACAAGGCCATTGAACTGGGGCACCAGTTGGTCTCCGGCGACATCAAGGCCCAGCGAATTGAAGCCTGGAAGCGCTTTGTGGCACAACACCCGGAGGGGTATCTGTTCTGTTTCCGGGGCGGATTGCGCTCGCGCCTGACCCAGCAGTGGATCAGGGACTCCGGCATCGACTACCCGCTGGTGAAAGGCGGCTACAAGGCCCTGCGTCGCTTCCTCATTGACAGCCTGGAAGCACAGATCGAATCAGGTCAGTTCCGGATTCTCAGCGGCCGCACCGGTACTGGCAAGACCCGGGTACTGATGCAACTGCCCAATCCGGTCGATCTGGAGGGCCTGGCGAATCACCGGGGCTCCAGCTTTGGCCGGCAGGTAACTCCCCAACCCTCCCAGATCGACTTCGAGAACCGGCTGGGGGTGGCCATGCTCAAGGCCAGGCACCAAGCGGGAGGGCCAATCTACCTTGAAGACGAAAGCCGCCTGATTGGCCGCTGCGCCCTGCCGGAAACCCTTCGGGCCCGGATGTCTGAATCACCCCTGCTGATTCTGGAACAGGCCATGGAAGAGCGTATTGCCATCATCCGGGCCGACTACGTTGAAGGCATGCTGGCCAGTTACCGGGCCAGGGACGGTGAAGACGCCGGCTGGCTGAATTTCCGGGACTACCTGTTGAGCGCCATCGACCGCATTCGCAAACGCCTGGGCGGCGAGCGTTACCAGAAACTCCGTAACCTGATGCTGCAGGCTCTGGATCAACAGGAAGCCAATGGCTCCCTGGAAGGGCATCATGGCTGGATTGAGGCCCTGCTGACCGACTACTACGACCCCATGTACGACTACCAGCTTACCCAGAAACAGGGCGAAATACTGGTACGGGGCGGCCCCGAAGTCATCACCGAGTGGGCCAGATCCCGCACCAGCACGTAATCCTGGGCGTTGGCAGTAATGCCGTGTACAGCTTTCTCTGCTATATAGTTGGTTCAGACAAATCCCGCTGAACCACGTCATTTGTCGATAAGAACTCACTCAGAAAATATTAACGATCAAGGAGTTTTTCCCTATGGAAGAGTTATTCGGTGCTAACGGGCAGGCCTCTGAATGGGCGGATCAGGCCATTGCCCTGATCATGGCTTATGCCCCAAAGGTTCTGCTGGCGATTGTTACGCTGATTATCGGCCTCTGGCTGATCAACCGGTTCGTCAGGGTGCTGGACAACCGCCTTGGCAAAAAAGATCCGACCCTGAACAAGTTTCTCTGTGGCCTGATCAGCGCCATTCTGAAGATTCTGCTGCTGATCTCCGTCGCCTCCATGGTGGGCATCGCTACCACTTCGTTTGTCGCCATCATCGGTGCCGCCGGCCTGGCGGTGGGCCTGGCCTTGCAGGGCAGCCTGGCCAACTTTGCCGGTGGCGTGCTGATCCTTATCTTTAAACCCTTCAAGGTCGGCGATGTTATTGATGCCCAGGGCTTTCTGGGCTCGGTGCGGGAAATCACCATCCTCTACACCATTGTCGACACCTTCGACAATCGCCGGATCGTGATCCCCAACGGCCAGCTTTCCAACGCCAGCCTGACCAACCTGAGCGCCTACGAAACCCGCCGCTGCGACATGAGCTTCGGCATTGGCTATGGCGATGACATCGACAAGGCCAAGGCCATCTGCAAACGCCTGATCGAAGAGGATGAGCGCGCCCTGAAAGACCCGGCGCCGCTGATCGTTGTTGGCGCCCTCGGCGAAAGCTCGGTAGACCTGACGGTGCGCGCCTGGACCAAGGGCGCCGATCTGTGGCCGTTCTACTGGGATATGCAGGAGCGGGTGAAAAAGGCCTTCGACGCCGAGGGCATTTCGATTCCTTTCCCGCAACGGGACGTGCACATGTACAAGGCTGATTAAACGGAACCATTTCACATGGAAACATCCGGTAACTCGCAAAGTGCGTATCCTGAACTAAGCTGACGACAAGGCGGGGTAAAAACCCCGCCTGCCATCGGGGCCCGGCCCGGGAAAGGCGGATGGCTCCACAACACTGTCGATGCTGTCAGGAGGTTGTGAACATGCCGGCAAAGCAGCTGAAAACATTTCTGGATGAGGCAGGTGTGGACTACATGTGCCTCTCTCACCCCCCAGCCTTTACCGCCCAGGAACTTGCCCATCACGTCAAGATCGCCGGAGATCGGGTAGTCAAAACCGTCATTATCGAACTCGATGGCAAAATGGCCATGCTGGTGATGCCGGCCACCTGGCGTATTCGCTGGGACAGACTGAGCAAGATTCTGGACACCGATTTTGTCGACCTGGCCGACGAACAAGCCTTTCAGGATCGCTTCCCCGATTGCGAAGTGGGCGCCATGCCGCCGTTTGGCAACCTCTTTGGCATGAGCGTTTACTGCGCCGAGGCTTTAACCGAGCAACCGGAACTGGCCTTTGCCGCCGGCAGCCACAGCGAATCCATTCACATGAACACCCGGGACTTCCTGAGCCTGGTACAACCCATGGTTATCAACCAGGGCTTCACCCGTCCGGGCGCCCGCAAACCGGCCTGGCTGGTCCGCAACCCCCGCCGCTCCGGCAATCGGGAGGAGACACCGGCTACCTCCATGGCCGGCTACTGATCCACCCGGGATTGACCCCGGTCGCTTGTCTGCAGCACGGCATCGCGTAAACTGAGGCCAGCAGACAGGAACCGGATATGACACAGACCTTTGACACCATCATCGTAGGCGCCGGCATGGTCGGCGCCGCACTTGCCACCGGGCTGGGCCAGCAGGGCATCCGCGTGGCCCTGATCGACCAGGCTTCCCCCGCCCCCTATCAGCCAGACAGCCACCCGGATATCCGGGTATCCGCCCTCAGCGCCGGCAGCGAACGCTATCTGGCCAGCCTGGGTGCCTGGCCACGAATACTGGCCATGCGCGCTACCCCATATTGCCGCCTGGCGGTCTGGGACGAGACACCAAATCCGCTCAAACGACTGGTGCCCCGAAGCCTGACCGAGGTGGAATTCGACGCCAACAGCCTGGGCGCGCCGCATCTTGGCCATATCGTTGAGAACAGCATTACCCAACTGGCTCTGTGGCAAACCGCCGAAACGGAAACTGACGTCACCCTGATCACAGGCCACAGCGTTCGGGACCTGGTCCAGAGCACAGAGTACGCCACGGTGACCCTGGATGATGGCAGCCAGTTGCAGGCCCAGCTGGTGGTCGGCGCCGATGGCGCTATGTCCCGGGTGCGGGAGTTAGCGGGTATCGGTGTTACCCGGGATCAGTACGAACAGCAGGCCCTGGTGATCTCGGTGCGCTATCGGGGCAATGTGGAAGACATTACCTGGCAGGGCTTTTACCCCAGCGGTCCCAGGGCCTTCCTGCCCTTGCACAGCGCTGGCGAGCAGCACCCTGGAGAGAGCTGGGCCTCCCTCGTGTGGTACGACCACCCGGCCCGACTGGACGAACTCAAGGCCATGGGCGAACAGCAACTGATGGCTGAGATCCAGCAGCATTTCCCCGAACGACTACCGGAGCTGACCCACATTGACGCCAGGGCCAGCTTTCCCATCGCCCGCCAGCATGCCAAGCACTATTACCAGAACCGGGTGGTGCTGGCAGGCGACGCCGCCCACACCATCAATCCGCTGGCGGGCCAGGGCGTCAATCTGGGCTTCCAGGACGCCCAATGCCTGCAGGGCGTGCTGAAAGAAGCCCGGCGCGGGGGCGAAGACCTGGCCAGTGCGCACTGGCTCAAACTCTATGAACATCGCCGCCGGCCCGCCAACCAGCGGATGATGCTGACCATGGATCTGTTCTACCACCTGTTCAGCAATGCCATTCCGCCGGTGCACCTGGCCCGCAATCTCGGGCTTGGCGCGGCCCGGGTACTGCCGTTCGCACGCAATCGCGTCGCTCGCTACGCCATGGGCCTGGATGAACAGTTGCCCGCGCCGATTCAACAAATCGTTAATCGCCTGCCCGGCCTGGGTGGCCTATAGTGGCGTACGCGCATTTACTCGACACAAGGAGCCGTTATGTCTGAAACCATCTTCACCAAGATCATCAACCGGGAAATTCCCGCCGACATCGTGTACGAAGACGACATCAGCCTGGCCTTCAAGGACATCAATCCACAGGCCCCGGTGCATCTGCTGATCATTCCGAAGAAAGCCATTGCCACCATCAATGACATTGGGGAAGACGACCGTGAGCTGGTCGGCCATCTTTACTGGGTGGCGGCAAAGCTGGCCAAAGACATGGGCTTTGCCGACGATGGCTACCGGGTAGTGATGAACTGCGGTGAGAATTCCGGCCAGACCGTGTTCCACATTCACCTGCATCTGCTCGCCGGCAAGCCCCTGGGCTGGCCGCCATACACCGACAAGATGAAACAGGCCTGAGCATCCTTCTCACAGACTTGTCGCACAGAATGACAAAGGGCAGCACTGAGGCTGCCCTTTTTGATTACTGCACGGCCGACCGCTTCAATCGTCGGCTCCAACGCTGTTTGGCATAGCGGCGCAGGTTGGAGACATTATCGGTCTCATCCATGATCTCCGTACCCAGCAGGGTTTCCAGAATATCCTCCAGAGTCACCACCCCGAGCCAGGTTCCCAGCTCGTCGTACACCACCGCAATGTGCTGGCGCTCCCGCAGCATTTCCGAAAACAGGAACTCGATGTTGGTGTTGGCCTTTACCTGTTTGATCTGGCGCAGCCGGCTTTGCAGGTCGTCATCGTCGCTCATGCTGATCAGGTCTGCCCGATGCACGTACCCCAGGGTCTCCCCGTCTTCATCAATCATCGGGTAGCGTGAAAACGGCGACTTCATCACCTTTTCCCGGAATTCCGGCACGGTGGTGTCCGGATCGATAAATTTGCACACCGTACGGGGGGTCATGACGGAACTGACCTTGATCTCGTGGAAACGAAGTACGTTGTGGATAATCCGGCGCTCTTCCTCATCCAGAGCCTGCTGATCACGGCCGATCTCTACCAGCGCACTGATTTCGGCGCGAATATCGGTATCGCCGTCACCCGGGGCAATCCTGCGCGTAACCTGCTTCGACAGCCAGACAAAAGGTAGCAGGGCTTTCATCATGAATCCCAGCACCGCCGGCAGCGAAGGGGCGATCACACGCCAGTACTTGGCGCCGATGGTTTTCGGGATAATTTCCGAAAAGATCAGGATCGCCAGGGTCATCGCCGCTGATGCCGCACCCAGCCAGACCTCACCGAAGACAACCGCCACCTGGGCTCCAACGCCGGTAGCGCCGGCCGTATGGGCAATGGTATTGAGGGTCAGGATCGCGGAAAGCGGATCGTCGATTTCATCCTTGAGCCGGCGCAAGCGTGCAAACAGTTGCGGCCGATCATTTTTCAGGGACGCAATGTAACTGGGCGTGATAGACAGCAGGGCTGCTTCGAGAATAGAACAGAGAAATGAAAAGCCGATGGAGATAATCGCGAATGCGACAAGGAGAATCATAGGGCCTCAGAAATGAATTTGTCCCCGCCATGATAGCGCAACTGCGGGCAGGGACAAGAGCGGAAACGGCCACCGAAAGCAGCCGTTCCCAGCCACCCGGGATTAGCGGCCAACCACCCGTTCCGCTTCCTCCATCGGGGTATGGCGAACGTCTTCGCCCTTGACCATGAAGATCACGTTCTCAGCAATGTTGCAGGCATGATCCCCCACCCTTTCCAGGGCACGAAGCACCCACATCACTGACATGCAGCGGGAAATATTGCGGGTATCTTCCATCATGAAGGTCAGCAGGGTACGGGCGGCAGCCTGGTACTCTTCATCCACCCGCTTGTCCTCTTTCATGATCCGCAGTGCCTGCTCGGAATCCAGCCGGGCAAAGGCATCCAGTGCATCATGCAGCATGGTCAGCACGTGGTTGCCAATGTGACGGATTTCGACGTAACCGCGGGGTGCCTGACCTTCCTCCACCAGCTTGATGGCCATTTTGGCAATCTTCTTGGCTTCGTCTCCAACCCGCTCCAGATCCGCCACCATCTTGATCACAGAAATTACCAGGCGCAGGTCCCGGGCAGTGGGCTGACGACGGGCGATGATCAGGGTAGCCTCTTCGTCCAGGTCCACTTCCATTTTATCGACTTTCTTGTCGTTGGCGCGCACTTCCTCCGCCAGGTGGCTATCGCCATCGACCAGGGCCTGCACTGCCCTTTCAACCTGGGTTTCCACCATTCCACCCATCTTGAGGAACTGGGTCTTCAGCTCCATCAGTTCATCATTGAACTTGTGGGAAATGTGATCCCCGTAAACGTCGTCCTTTTTATTAGGCATAGTGTCTGTCTCCGTTATCCCCGAACATGCATCAGCCGAAACGGCCGGTAATGTATGACTCCGTCAGCTCATGTTCCGGAGAGGTGAATACTTTGTCGGTTTCGTTCACTTCCACCAGGTGGCCCAGGTGGAAGTAGGCGGTGCGATGGGAAACCCGGGCCGCCTGCTGCATGGAGTGGGTCACAATGACAATGGTATAGCTCTCGGACAGCTCCGCAATCAGCTCCTCAACCTTGGCCGTAGCAATCGGGTCGAGTGCGGAACAGGGTTCGTCCATCAACACCACCTCCGGGCTCACGGCAATCGCGCGGGCAATACACAGCCGCTGCTGCTGGCCACCGGACATCCCGGTGGCGGTGGCATCCAGACGGTCTTTTACTTCGTTCCAGAGCCCCGCCTTGCGCAGGCTGTTCTCTACAATGTCATCCAGATCGGACTTGCGATTGGCCAGGCCATGGATGCGTGGGCCATATGCCACGTTATCGTAGATCGACTTGGGAAACGGGTTCGGCTTCTGGAACACCATACCCACTCGGGCACGCAACTCCACCACATCCCGCTTGGAATCGTAGATGTCCTGCTCGTCCAGCTGCAGAGAGCCCTTGACCCGACAGATGTCGATGCTGTCGTTCATGCGGTTCAGGCAACGCAGGAAGGTGGACTTGCCACAGCCCGACGGCCCGATAAACGCAATCACCTCGTTACGGGCAATATCCAGGCTGATGTTCTTGATGGCCCGGTCTTCACCGTAGAAAACCTCGACGTTGCGCAACTTGAACTTGGGATCGTCGGCAAACGGCGTTCCGACCGTTTTACCCTCTTCAATCACTGTCTCTGCCGGTCGTTCGTCCTGCACCGGAATGGCCTTCTCTTCGGGCACATCAGCCTCACTGGTTACCGTTGTATTCAGGGTATTCATATAACTCCTCCTCACCACCGGCGCTCAAGACGCTTACGAAGCCAGATGGCCAATGCATTCATTCCAATCAGGAAAGTCAGCAGCACCATGATGGCTGCTGACGCTCGTTCGATAAAGGCAAGTTCCGGGCTGCCGGCCCACAGGAACACCTGTACAGGCAATACCGTGGCGGAATCGAAGAAGCCATCGGGCACATCCACGATAAAGGCCACCATGCCAATCAACAGCAAGGGTGCAGTCTCTCCCAGGGCCTGGGCCATGCCGATGATGGAACCGGTCAGCATGCCAGGCATGGCCAGCGGCAGCACATGGTGCAACACCACCTGCATCTTGGAGGCACCGATGCCCTCGGCCGCCTCACGGATGGAAGGCGGCACACTCTTGATCGCCGCACGGCTGGAAATAATGATAGTGGGCAGGGTCATCAGGGTCAGTACCAGACCACCCACCACTGGCACCGAACGGGGCATGCCGAACAGGTTGATGAACACGGCCAGACCCAGCAGACCGAAGATGATCGAGGGTACCGCCGCCAGGTTGTTGATGTTGACCTCAATGAAGTCGGTCAGTTTGTTCTGGGGCGCGAACTCCTCCAGATAGATGGCCGCAGCCACCCCGATCGGGAACGACAGCGCCAGAGTCACAACCATGGTCAGCAAAGAGCCAACAATCGCCCCGAGAATGCCGGCACGGGACGGATCCCGGGAATCGCCCCGGCTGAAAAACACGTCATTGAATCCGGTATCCACCACGCCGCGCTCGTACAATGCATCTACCCACGCCTGCTGCTTCTCGTTCAGCTTGATGGAGTAGTTCTCATCCCCGGCATGTTTGACGTACACATCCACATCGGTATGGGACAGGAAGGTCATGGTCTGGGTGGTATTAAGCAACTCCGGGTTTTCCCGAAGCGCATCCCGCAGCTGATTGGAGGCATAGGGGTTGATCAGATCTCGGACATCGTCCCTGTCCGACTCCCCGGCTTCCGGGATTTCTTTCATCAAGGCGCGGATCAAGGGCTCGACAAAGTCGGCCATTTTCATCTGGCGTTCGTCGGACGCGTCGTCCAGATACATGGCCTCACCGTCGATATCCACCTCCAGGGTAACGGTGGTTTTGATAAAGGCGGTATGGCCCTTGCCAATAATATCGGCAAACAGGATCACCAGAGCCGACAGGGCAATGGCGATGGCAGCGATACCATAGGCACGGAAGCGGCGCTCCTTGCGGTAACGGCGCTTGAGTGACTGGCGGACAAGTTCCGCCTGTGAACGTTGATCAGTCATACTGTTCCCGATATTTGCGGACAATTTTCAGAGCAATAACGTTAAGCAGGAGCGTGGCCAGGAACAGCATCGCACCCAGGGCGAAGGCGGCCAGAGTTTTGGCGCTGTCGAACTCCTGGTCACCGGTCAGCAGGGTGACAATCTGCACGGTTACGGTGGTCACCGATTCCAGCGGGTTAGCGGTCAGATTCGCCGCCAGGCCTGCAGCCATCACCACAATCATCGTTTCACCAATGGCCCGGGATACCGCCAGCAGTATCCCGCCCATGATCCCGGGCAACGCCGCAGGAAAGATAACCTTTTTCATGGTCTCGGACTGGGTGGCGCCGAGTGCCAGCGAACCATCCCGGAGTGTTTGCGGCACGGCGTTGATAACGTCGTCGGAAAGAGAGGAAACGAAAGGAATAATCATGATGCCCATCACCCCACCGGCTGCCAGGGCACTTTGGGAAGACGCATTGATACCCAGGGAAGCGGCAAAATCACTGATAAACGGCGCCACCGTCAGGGCGGCAAAGAAGCCGTAAACCACAGTCGGAATACCCGCCAGCATTTCCAGCAGCGGCTTGAAAATACCCCGTACCCGCTTGTTGGCATACTCAGACAGATAGATGGCCGATAAAAGCCCTACCGGTACCGCAACCACCATGGCAATGGCAGAGATCAGGAGCGTGCCTGTAAACAGGGGCACCATCCCGAAGGCGCCCTCGGCTGCCACCTGATCGGCGCGCAACGCCGTCTGGGGGCTCCATTGGGTGCCGAAGAAAAACTCAAAGAAGGAAATCTTCTGGAAGAAACGGAAGGTTTCAAAGGCAACCGAAAAGACAATGCCAACCGTGGTGAGGATCGCCAGCGCAGCGCAGGCGAAAAAGATCCATTTCAGGGTGGTTTCAACCTGGCTCCGGGCATTCAGCTTCGGGCTGATCCGGATCCAGCCCAGAAAGCCGGCCAGCACCGCAACGGCAACAACCAGAACCGACATGTAGAGCCGACTTTGAGCACGCAACGCCTGCAACCGCTCGGCTGCCTCGGCAATCGGAGCCTCGACAAAGCCCGGAGGCAGGGCGCCACTGGCCACGTTGCTGATTTTGCTGAGCAGCAGACTGGCTTGCCCTGCCCCTTCCGGCACCAGGTCTGGTGGCAGGGAGCCGATCACCAGCAACTGAATGACTTTACCCTGAAATGCCGCCCACAGTGCCAGCACAATCAATGCCGGAATGCCGCACCAGAGCGCAGCACGGGCACCGTAATAGAACGGCAGGGATTTGAGATGCCGGATACCACCCATCGGCATGGCCAATGAGCGGGAGCGGGCATATCCAAGACCATAAGCCACCACCACGAAGGCAATGACCAATAGCATGAGGTTAGCCGGTTGCATGAAAATTCCTGTTTGACACGTTTAGCAGGTCACAAGTGTAAAGCGTAAAAAACCAATTCGCACTTTCAACTATTTTACGTGCGAAAGGGTGCGGCCCTTCAGAGCCGCACCCTTTCGCTCACTACTCGCGGTAGTCCGCGCTTACATCAGCTCGTCTTTGGTCAGGTTAGGCATCTTTTCAGCCTTCTCCTGCAGATCCATCAGCGCATCGCGCGGCGGAACGATCAGACCAACGCTTTTCAGGTAGCCATTCGGGCCCATGGCGCCCATGCCGGTAAACTCCTGAGCGTACTCCTGGATGCCAGGAACAACACCAACGTGGGCTTTTTTCACGTAGAAGAACAGTGAACGGGCAACCGGGTACTCATCGGCAGCGATACCTTCGGCAGTTGGCACCTTCCCGTTCAGGGTAGCAGCCTGCAGACGATCAGCATTCTCTTCCAGGAAGCTGTAACCGAAGACGCCGTACATGCCGGTATCACCAATCAGCTTCTGGACGATCAGGTTGTCATTCTCACCCGCTTCGATGAAAGCGCCGTCTTCGCGAATGCTCTGACACACACCTTCCATGTCATCTTCACTCATGTTGGCAACTGCAGGCAGGTCTTCACAGCCGCCCTGCAGAGCCAGCTCGTTGAAGGAGTCACGGGTACCGGAAGTCGGAGGCGGCCCCATCACACGGATCGGCTTGTTCGGCAGGCTGGAATCGATGTCGCTCCAGTTCTTGTACGGGTTGGCGATCAGCTCATTCTCGTTTTTCGGGTTGGGTACTTCTTTACCCAGCGCCAGGAACAGCTGCTCCAGAGTTACTTCAAGATTTTCGGCTTCTTTGGAGCTGGCGATCACGATGCCGTCAGAACCAATGCGGAACTCGGTGATGTCCTTCACGCCATTGCTCTGGCACAGATCAAACTCGGACGGCTTCATACGACGAGAAGCGTTGGTGATGTCCGGGTGCTGGGTGCCTACGCCCTGACAGAACAGCTTCAGGCCGCCACCGGAACCAGTGGATTCCAGCTTGGGTGTCGGGAAATCGGTGTTGGCACCAAAACGCTCGGCTACCACAGTAGCGAACGGATACACGGTGGAAGAGCCCACGATGCTGATGGTGTCACGGGCCATGGCCGGTGCAGACAGGGCGGCAACAGAGCCGGCCAGCGCAACGGTTGCAAGTGCTTTGTTCAGTTTCATCACGTCGAGTCTCCATTATTTACTTTGGACGTTGTGTCGGATCTGCTTTACCGATGACTGCATCCTAGGGGCACTCTGTGACAACTTTGTTACAGCTTTTGAAATATAGCTGTCATTGTTCAAATTTTCTTGCAGCCCCGCGCCAGCCCGTTACCATGCACAGAAAACAACTCACAAGCTGTACAGGCGATCCTGATGACTGCGTACGATGATGACAAACCGGCCCCCCGGGGCGAGATGATGCTGCAGGTGGTGCCACTGCCGTCAGACACCAATGCCAACGGCGATGTCTTCGCCGGCTGGCTGGTCAAACAGATGGATATTGCGGCAGCGACCATGGCTGGTCGCATTTCCCAGGGCCGTAATGCCACCGTCGCGATGGACAGAATGGAGTTTCTGTCACCCTTGCGTGTGGGCTCCCAGGTGGGCTGCTACTGTGAATTGGTGGACATCGGCCGCAGCTCCATGAAAATCAACGTGGAAGTCTGGACACTGGACCGCGCCTCCAAGACACCCCGCAAGGTGACTGAAGGGCTGTTTGTGTACGTGGCGATTGATGAGCATGGGCGCATCCGGGAAGTCCCGGAGCAGAACCACTAAGCCCGCGCCATCAACTGCTGAACCAGCGCCTGGTACTTAGGGGCCAGTTCTGACGCCCGCCAGCCTTGTGGCGGGTTCGGCTCGGGAGGTTGCTTTAACAGCCGTGCCAGCTGTTCAGCCGCCGCCAGGGCTTCGCCGCCGGGGTCAGAGTCCAGGCTCCGGTATCGGCAGTCTGCCGGCACATATTCCCGGTAGGCCAGCCGGTCCGGTGCCAGCGGCAAGCACCCGGATGCCATCGCCTCCAGCATCGCCAGGCCCTGGAAATCGTGCAGTGCCGTCGACACCACAATATCGGCACTGCGCAACAGCCGATCGTAATCTTGCCGGTGTTCCAGAAAGCCCCAGTGTTCAATGCGGCGGGCAAATTGCTGGTAAATCCGGTCAAAGGCTTGCGGGCGGCTGCGAAAGCCTTCACCCACCACACTGATGCGATAGTCCAGCTTGCGCTGCTCCAGCTGTTCCAGCAGGCCGAACAACCGGTCGGGCCCCTTGTCGTATTCCCAGCGATGATTCCATAACAGATGCGGCCGTTCCCGGTTCACGGACCGTGGCTGCTCGATAAACAAGCGGTCTTCAATCGGCACCGGCAGCACCGAAGACCTTTCCCTGAGCGTTTCTATCACCCCGCAAGGCACCGCATCCGGCATCTTGTTGAGAAAGCCCTCGACGCCCTGCAGAAAGCTGTCCCGGTTCCAGGCACTGTTAAAGACCACCGCATCGGCGGCCAGAGCGCTGTAGAGATTGACCATCTGCGGCTCCACCCGGCTCCGCTGCTGATCGCTGACCGGAAAGGCAAACTGGTTCTCATGCATATAAAGCAGACAGGGGGTGTTCGCGATTCGAGGGTGCAGCCCGCGCAAGGTGGCCAGATCAACCATGGAGGTGGCAATGACCAGATCCCAGGATTCTTCAAGGCCGGGCTGATCCAGCCAGCTCACCGGATTACCTCGAATCCGCCACTGGAAGAACCTGGGCGGAAGCGCCAGCGTCTGCCAATGATAGTCAGGCAGCATGGCGACCAGTTGCTCGCGCCAGCGCTGATGACTGGCAGCATCATAAGCGGACAATAACAGAATGCGTTGGGTCATGACGGTCCAAAGCAGGAGGTCGACGTAATCGGCAAGTATATCAGGCCTCGGACTTCCCCCGGCTCAGGGACCACAGGCCGAACACCGGTCCCGGCAAAAGCAGCAACGCTACCCACCCCCCCCAGGCATTCCAGAGCCCACTGGTGAGCCAGATGGCCGGCAGGGTCAGGCCAAAGCCGACCGCGTTCATGACCGCCAGAGATGAGCCAACGGTTTCTTTCGGGGCCGTGACTGCAGCCAGCGCGGAGAATTGCGGGGAATCGGCCACCACAGCGACGCCCCAAACCAGTAGAACCGCCAGCAACAACTCCGGTGGCAGCCCGTTCATCCAGGGATAGAGCAGGCACAATACCCCGGACACCATCAACGCCCGCCGGGCAACCCACTCACTACCCAGAGTCCGACTGATCCGGCCGCCGCCAATACATCCAGCCGCACCCATACCGATCACCGCAAACGACAACCAGGGGATCAAGGCATCACCCTGTCCCAGCCGCTGCAGTTCTCGCCCGATCAACAGCGGCACCAGCGTCCAGAAGGCGTAAAGCTCCCACATGTGGCCAAAATAACCGCCCGCCACGGCCCGGAACCGGGGCAGGCGTAAAGCCGACAAGCCCTGTCTCAGGGGAAGCCGCCCGCTGGCTTTGGGCAGGTGCGGCCCGTCACCCAGCAGAAACACCAACAGCCCGCCCATTAGCGCCAGACAGGACGATGCAAACAGTGGCCACTCCCAGGGCATACCTGCTGTTGCCCCTCGCATCAGATGTGGCAAAGCGGTGCCCAGGGTCAGCATACCCACCAGCCAGGCCAGGGCGGCGCCGGCATATTTGGGTGTCCAGGCAATCACCAGTTTCATACCCAGGGGGTAGATTCCGGCCAGACACAGGCCGGTAGCGAACCGGAACAGGCTGTCCAGCGGAAACACCCCGGCCCCCGCTACAAAGCCGGCGTTCGCCAGTGCGCCCAGCAGGCTCGAAATAAGAAAGATGCGGCTGGCGCCGAAGCGATCCGCCAGGCCGGTCACCGCCAGAGCAAGCGTACCGGCAATAAAGCCCGCCTGAACAGACAGCGTAAGGCGGCCCAGATCCGATTCCGCTAACCCGAGTTCGGCGGACAGGGATAGCCAGACCCCGTTGATACTGAACCAGAGGGAGGTGCCGAACAATTGTGCTAGCACAATGACTGGCAAAGGATAACGTTGCAGTAGGCTGGTCATATTATTGTCTTTGCGGTTACCGGAAAACCAAGCCTAGCTCGAAACCCGACTGAGACCCCATGCGACTTTGGTGCCCGATCACGGTTTGGTTAAACGATCCAGCCGCAGGCGCTCCCGGTCATCAAACAGCCGCCGGCCTCCCCAACTGACCGCCATCACTGCACCAAACCCCGTGCCGACGGTAATAATCAGCATAACCAATATCTGGTACTTAACGGCGACCGCGGGCGGGCTGCCCGCCAGTATCTGACCGGTCATCATGCCGGGCAGGCTGACAATGCCGGCCGCCGCCATGGCGTTAATGGAGGGCATCATGCCGCTGCGCATGGCTTCCCGACGGATGTCTTCCAGTGCCTGTTGCCAGGTCTGGCCCAGCATCAGCCGGTTCTCGATTACCGCCCGCTGGCGCCAGACCGAGTCATTCAGGCGATCCAGGGCCAGGCTGACCCCGGTCATGGTGTTGCCAAGCATCATACCCAGCAAGGGAATCGCATACTGAGGGGTATACCAGGGCTCCGGACCAATCACCACCGCCAGTGCCAGCACGGTCACGGTAAATGACGACACGAACATCGCGCCGGTGCCGATCCCGAACGCCCACCCGCCTTTCAGGCGTCGGCCCTGGCGCGCCACCACTTCCCGGCCAGCCACCAGCAGCATGACCGCCGCCAGCAGCGCAATCCAGTAGAAGGCGGAAGAGGCAAACAGGGCTTCCAATACCAAGCCAATCAAAGCCAGCTGAATAACCGTTCGTAGGGCCGCCACCAACAGGCTACGGGTAATGCCCAGACGCCCCAAATAGGCTGTCGCTGCCAAAGCCAGTACGAGCAAGGCAGCCAGGCCCAGCTTCCACCAGGCCAGGTCAATCACTTCCATGGACAGGCTCCAGTGCGGATCCACGAATCCGGTAGTGAACGTTGGCTACCCGATGAATCTGGGCGGAATCATGGGCGACCCACAAGGTGGCGATCTGCCGCTGTTCAATTTCCTGCAACAGCCAGCGTTCGATCGCCTCTGTCGATTCGTTATCCAGATTGGCGGTCGGTTCATCCAGCAGCAGCGCATCTGGTTCCTGAATCAAGGCCCGCCATAACGCGAGTCTTTGCCGCTCACCGGAGGACAACCGGCTGACTGACCAGTCCATCACCTCGGCAGGGAAGCCCAGAGCGGCAGGCAAACGCTCACCAGCCCCCTCGGGAAAGTGGGCGCTTACATCATCAAACCACCACTGGCTTTCCGCCGGCACCATCACCACCTGGCGCCGCCACTGATGTGCCGGTACGCTCTGTTGATTGAGGCTATTCAAAGAAATCTGACCGCCGTGGGGCTCCAGATCGGCCACCGCGCGCAGTAACCGGCTCTTGCCACTGCCAGAGGCACCGGACAGGCACACTACCTGTCCGCCGGGAGCGGTCAGCGTTACTTCACGCAGCGCGCCAACGCTGACCCCTTGCAACAACAGCCCGGTCAAAGCCAAGTCACCAGGGCAGTTCCTCACCATTGCTGTGCCAGAACGACCCGGTGTTCTCCAGAGTCAGATTGGCAATGCGCTCGGCCAGCCCCCTGGCAGACTCCTCCGGCGTGATCAGCCCGCCAAAGTTCACCATTCGCGTTTTCACATAACCGGGGTGCAGCTGCGCCACGGCAATGCCCCTGGGTTTGAGATCCACCGCCAGGGATTTTCCGAAAGCGTTCAGCGCAGCCTTCGAGGCCCGATAGCCATACCGGCCGCCGGAATCGTTATCGGCAATGGAGCCCATGCGGCTCGTGATGTTGGCAATCTTGCTGCCCTGCCCCATAAACGGCGCCAGGGCCTCTGCCACCCGCAGCGGAGCGTAGGCGTTGATTTCCATCTGGGCACGGATGGAATCGAAGTCGATACTACCCAGCTGCTCATCCTGCAGCAGCCCCGCGTTGTTGATCAGCAGGCTGATACGCTTGCCCGCCAGACTGGATTTCAGCTTATCGATGCCGGCATCGGTGGTGACATCCACACCGTCGACCACCTGAGCTGCCACACCGGCCAGCTCGTCGGAAGACTGCCGGCATACGCCAATGACTTCGCAGCCTTCAGCGGCGTAGTGCCGGGCCAGCTCCAGGCCGATGCCACGATTGGCACCGGTGATGAGCACTACATTGGAATCAGACATAGCCTTTCTCTCCTATTGGTTTCTCCGCTCGTTCCGGCAACCATACTGACAACGCTGCCGCTGTGGCTACCAGGGCAGCGGAAATCCACAAACAGGCTTCCAGCCCGTAGGCCTGATACACCCAGCCAGAG
>VMHT01017170.1_pt1 | contig 25410 bp, 33 predicted proteins | sample 4693611 | NCBI WGS metagenome assembly VMHT01 (sample SAMN12280063, study PRJNA550983) | marine metagenome | isolation source: seawater sampled from same location over 5 years 0.02-0.2 micron viral filtrate | place: USA: collected off the coast of southern California halfway between the port... ...
GGGTAAACTCGCTCCTCACCAGATCATCACCGCTTCCTCTCCAGGGCTCCGCCCAGTGTTGACGGGGCTTTCAGTAACCCTTGGAGATATGGAGAGATGATTTCGAAAAAATTATTTTGTACCAAGCATGTGTAATGATGAGCCGCGTCATTGCTGGGATGCGGGCAGATACGCCTAGATGTGAGAAACAAACTTTGCGAATGCTTCCTCTCCATCTCACCGCTCACAACGGCAGTTGTATCATTGTTCCATGGATCTGAAACGCAGGGCACGTAAGAAGCCATGGATGTCCGACAAGCGCGGAAGGAATGCTCGCGACAAGGATGGCGAACTCCGCAAACCTTTTAAGGGCGCTGAGGCGTCTCAATCCAATAGTCTTTACAAGACAGCCGAGTGGATTGCCACGAGGGAAGCTGTCCTGATGCGTGACCCCCTGTGTCAGTGGTGCCAGGCTTGCGGCTTGGCCGTGGAAGCGACAGAGGCTGACCACATTATTCCAGCAAGTCACACGACCACCCGCGCAGAATTCTACGATCAGGACAACATTGTTGGAAGCTGCCGATCTTGTAACACCCGTCGAGCGAGCTACGCAGCGAAGGGGGTCTACTACGAAACCAAGAAGGAATGGCAGGACTTTCTCCGCCGCAAGTATTTTCGCAAAAACACTAGAACATGAGTATGAGCTCATTGCTGATCGCGGTTCGCAACACCCTGATCACTGACACAAACATCACCGCTAAGGTCAGCGCCGATAAGATTACGTTTGCCCGGCGCCCCCAGCGCGACCAGATGCCTGGCATGACCTTCAGCATCGGTACAGTCGCCTACGATGAGACAATCTTAGACGCAGACGCAGCGACCACATACCGAGTTAACATCAACGTGTATGGACGCACAGCTCAAGAGACTACTGAAATTCACGATTTGGTGAAGGCCAACATCAAGGCATACGCCAGCTCTATCAGTCAACTTCCCGTACAGCCCTACAAGTCTGTGAGATTAGAGGATGAGCGGTACACGGTCGATGTAGATAATAATCATGTAGCTTTGCTGGCAACCACTTGGCAGATTAGCTGATGAGCAAACCGCTGGATAAAATGCGCATGGCCGTGCAGGAGCTGAATGAAAGCAAGCAGGGCGATGAAGTGAAAGAAGCTATTAGGAAGATAGGCGATGGAGACATGCAGCCCATCTTTCAATTGGACGGTGATGGTGAGCGTCTCTTCAACATTGTAGTCGACTACCTTAGTGAGCGCGGCTTGATCGAGAGTGTAGACGTTATCACCATCACTATGCTGGCAAAGTCTTTAGCGATTTACATTGAGGTCGCCAGGCACATGCACGGTTACGGAGACGCCATTCAGATCTACCCCAACGGCACCAGCAACGTCTCTGGAGCTTTTACGGCTCTGAGCAAAGCCCAGGACCAAGTGCTTAAGCTGAGCGCGAAACTCGGCCTGAGCCCTATGGATAGATCTAGAATTCTTGGAGCGGCCAGCAACGCCAAAGCCGCCAACGACAAAAGCAGCGAAGGCGACGATATTGACGAATTGATTTGAGCGTAGATGTTCGCGCACTAGAAAGAATGTGGGACTACGTGGAAGACGTAGTCGAGGAACGTATTGTGTCGTGTGAATACATTAAGAAAGCTTGTGAGCGATACATCAGCGATTGCGATCGCGAAGACTGGGAGTGGCGATTTGACTTCCACACTGCGGCCAGATATGTAAATTTCATCGAACGTGTGTGCGTGCATACTCGTGGTGAGATGGCCGGAACCAAGTTCATTCTGGCGCCGTGGCAAGTATTCTTCGTAGGTCAACTCTTTGGCTGGGTGAGTAAGGGCGATGGAAGAATTCGCAGGTTTACAACAGCACACCTCTTTGTTGCGAGGAAAAACGGTAAGTCCCAATTGGCCGCAGCCATAGCCCTGGCGATGTCGGTACTGGATGGCGACGGCGCACCCCAGCTCGTTACCGCAGCCACAAAAAGAGATCAGGCACGAGAAGTGTTCGATGAAATCTGTCGATGCATCAAGTCGAGCGCACCTCTGTCAAAGAGATTCAATGTCCATCGAACAGAGGTGAAAGCTCCTCGCGACGGAATAATTAAACCGTTGTCATCTGACGCAAACACCCTTGACGGTCTCAATCTGAATCTAGCTGTGGTGGACGAATTTCACGCGATGAAAAACGCAGACCTCTACCGAGTGCTGGCATCGTCCATGGGGTCACGCAAGTCCCCGATCATGTTGGCGATTACGACGGCAGGTTTTGTGGCTGATGGGCCGTGCGCTATGTTTATGTCGGCAGGTAAGTCAGTGCTGGACGGGGTCAAGGAGAATGATCGACTTCTTATTTTGCCCTACGAGATGGACGAGGGCGATGCTTGGGAAGACCCCAAGACATGGCTCAAATCAAACCCAAACCTTTCGGTCTCAATTAGTGAAGAGTACTTAAGCACTCAATGTCAAAACGCCAAACTCTACGGAAGCCGTTCTATCACAGAATTTATGGTCAAGCACTTGAACGTGTTCGTTGGCTCAAGCGCCGTTTGGATCCCAGACGACGATTGGATGGCCGAGGGCAACTGCCGCCCGGTGTCCGATACACACGTCATAGACGAGAAAACGAACAAACCCGTCGCCTATCTCGGTCTCGATTTGGCCGCAACTGACGATATGACTGCCCTGGCTATATGCACTGGCAATGATGAGTTGGGTTGGGGATTTGAAATGCACTACTTCCTACCGGAAAGAGCGGTCGAGCGCAGGCTGGACAAAGATGAGAACAGCGTGTACAGTCAGTTCCACGAGCTAGATAATGTACATCTTACCCCTGGGAACGTGACTGACTACAACGTCATCAGGCGACTCTTGAGCGGCCACTACGTTATGGACGGAAAGGTCGAGTACGATCCAGACAACCTCATGGAGAAGTACAACATCAAAGGCGTTGCCTACGACAGATGGAATTCACTTAACCTTATTAGAGACCTGGAGGGTGACGGTGTCCCCTGCGATCCGTTTGGTCAAGGATTCAGCAGCATGTCCTTCCCAAGCAAAGAGTACGAGAAGAATGCTTTGCAAGGCAAACTGCTTCACGGGGGAGACGAGGTGTTGAGGTGGATGATGGGCAACGTGAAGCTTCGCCTTGATCCGAGCGGGAACATCAAACCTGACAAATCTAAGAGCGGAGACAAGATTGACGGGGTGGTTGCAGCAGTCATGGCTATTGGTGAAGCCCTAACATTTGAGGAGGAGATAGAAAACGACTTCGAGTTCTTTATGGCGGTGGTCGGGGGCGATAGTGTGTAAGGATGCTTGTCTCACAGAGTTGGTCATAGTTTAGCGCGTAATCTCCCTACATGGCTGAGAACCAAGGCACCCCCAGTATTTTCCGACGTATTTACGACAGTTTCAACGAGTCTCGCTACACTCAGCAGAACTCGCCCTTGTCGTACATGGGTCCGTCATCGCTTTTAAGCAATACGCTTGCGGGGATCAATAGCGGCGCTGAGTCATTACAACTCACGGCTGTGTACGCTTGCGTATCGAGAATCGCTGACACCATTGCAATGATGGAGGCGGGCGTGATCCGTGTGGGTCGTGACGGATCACGACGCAAGATGAAGAACAATCAGATTAACAACCTGATTAGCCGAGAGCCCAATGAGTACATCGGCGCCTATGAGTTCTTCCAAAGGATCGTCAGCGACGCTTTGCTGTATGGCACGGGGCACGCCTTCATTGATCGGAGCAATGCGAAGGTGCAGATGTACCACATTCCCGCAAGCCGGATCACCGTCATCAACAACCCATTGACGGGGGAGAAGTTCTACAGCTACGATGGCGCTCCAACGAAGATTCCTCAGCGCGATATCCTAGAGATCCAAGCCTTCCGTGGCCTGAACCCGACGCACACGCAACTCCAAAACCTCGGCACAGCAAAAGCAGTCCAGGACTTTGGGTCAACGTTCTTCAAGAACGGAGGTATGCTTGGCGGCATCCTCAGCACCAAGGAGCATATGAGCGCGGAGCAAATGAAGCAAGCGCAGAGGACATGGGAGAGTGAGTATTCTGGCAGCCACAATGCCCACAAGGTAGCTATTCTCGGCGGCGGTTTTCAGTACCAACCACTTAGCGTTCCTCTTGAACAACTTCAGTTCCTGGAGATGAAGAAGTACAGCACAGAGGAGATTGCCCGGATGTATCAAGTGCCTCCCGCCATGATTGGCATGGAGAGCAATACCGCCTATAGCAACTATGAGCAACAAGTCTTGCAATTCCACCAAGGGTGCATCTTGCCCTGGGTGCGCCGTATCGAACTTGAAATCGAGCGTAAGTTGTTGCGGGGCGATAAGAACTTGCAATGCGTGTTTGACGTCGACGTGTTGCTGCGAGCAGACAGTGAGAACAGAGCTAAGTTCTACCACTCCCTCCTGCAAGACGGCGTCATGTCAATCAATGAGGTGCGTGGTCGTGAAGGACTTGGTCCAGTTGATGGAGGCAATGAACACCACATCCTCATGAATTCAATCCCACTTAGCCGAATGAGCGACTACGCAGACTCGGTCACTAACACAACATCAGAAGAATAATGGCTGTACATCACTACAACTTGAAAGTCGTAATGTGCCGTGAGCGCGGCGACGAAAAAGCGGTTGGAAGCAAAACCTATTCTGAACCCACCCGCACCCCATGGGTCTTTACTTTTGAATCCACTGACGTTACTGCCGCAGCCGCCGAAGCGGAATTCCTTGCCGCAATGGAAGCAGGTATTGCCAGCGCTCCGCAGCACATCAAGCTAATTAAAAAATCTGGCGACGGCTCCCTCAAAGCCGCCCTAGACTCTTCAGCAACTGTCACGAACGACGAAGTCGCAGCGAGTGGGCCATATTCAGAACGAGTGGGCAAGGACGTTTTCCGCTATGAAATTGGTGTATCTACAACGTCAGCAGCAGACGCCCTTTCCAAGCGCACCGCTCACAACCTCTCCTAATGGCTGAAACCTACGGAGGATACCCAGACTCTGCAAAGGCAGCCGCCAGGCGCGCCTTGCGTCACCGTGACAAAAACGGGACGAAGTGTGGCACACCCGTAGGTTGGGAGCGCGCGAATCAGATTGCCTCTGGGGAGAAGCTTTCCCTGAAGACCATCAAGCGCACCTTCTCGTTTCTATCCCGGGCTGAGACATACAACCAAACCAAATTCAAGAACGAGAAAGGGCAGGAGATTTGCGGCAGCATCATGTACGCCGCATGGGGCGGGACATCTATGCGAAGCTGGGCAAGCGGCATCATCAATAAGGTGGAGGGCAGAAAGCAGTTGGGCACCGTAGATGGAGAACCCGTTTTCGACACCCCAGCGGCAGCAGAAGCATATGCCAAGGAGATTGGTTGCAGCGGGCACCATGAGCACGAGCTAGAAGGCAAGACGGTGTACATGGCTTGCACCAGTCATTCCGACGCAACCAACGATGAGCGGGCTGAGATCAGCGGGGCAATCAAAAAAGGATTGCAGAAGAAGGCCGACGATCACAACGCAAAGGTCACCGTGCCGCACAAAAAGACAAGTGTACGCACGCTGTCGGCAGTTTTCCGTCGAGGAGTAGGCGCATACAAAACGAACCCTGGCAGCGTTCGACCAACAGTAAAATCACCAGAGCAGTGGGCATATGCACGGGTGAACAGTTTTATTTATGCCCTTAAGAATGAGAAATTTAGAAGCGGCAAGCACGACACGGACTTGTTCCCGAAAGGCCATCCGCTGAGCTCAAAAGACTAATCATGGCTAACAACGTAGAAAAGCGATTTCTGACGAACGGCTTTGAGGTCCGTGCCGAAGAAGGCAAGCCCACTGTTGTGGAGGGCTATGCTGCTGTCTTTAATGATGAGACGGTGATCGGTGGATCCTTTGCTGAACGAATTGATCGCAATGCATTCAAAGGAGCTGACATGACCAACACGGTGGCTCTCTTCAACCATGACGTCAACAAACCTCTCGCTCGTGCTGGTCACGGCCTTGAGCTGTCTGTAGACGATCGTGGATTGAAGTACCGCTTTGAAGTTGGTAATCAAAGCTACGCAAAAGACCTGGTGGAAAACATCCGCCTCGGCAACGTCTCTACGAGCAGCTTCGGCTTCACCGTCCGCGACGATGAGTGGGAGATGCGAGATGAGATGAACTTACGCACCATCAAGGAAGTAGGACTACTCTTTGATGTGTCACCAACAACGCAAGGAGCGTACCCCACAACCGAAGTGGGCCTGCGCTCTATGGAGCTCGCCTTGGAAAACGAGGGAGTGCTTGCTGCTGAAGAAGAGGTAGCACGCATGTACCACGACAAGGACGAGGAGGAGGAAGAAGAGGACGAAGATCGCGACGAAGACGAGGACGAAGAGGAGGAGAAGGAGAACAAGTCCAAGCGATCTGAGGAAAAGGATGAGGAAGATTGCGGATGTGGTGACAACGAAATTAAGCCCGTACAACGCGAGGCTGATCAAGAACTCGAAACGGCGGACGCCCCCGTCGCCGAAGAGAGCGATTCAATTATTCAACGGGGCGCAGAATCTGAAATCTCTATGAACGAAGAGAAAAACGCACCAGCAGTGGTGCAAGGATTGGGCGACGCAGTCCAAAACGTCCGCGCCCGTTTTGATTTGGGCAAGGCCATCCGCGAAGCGGCTAGCGGTGGTCTCACAGGACTCGAGGCCGAAATGAGCCAGGAAGGAAGCAGCGAGTTCCGTCAAGGTGGTGTAGCACCCGGTACAGGCATCAACATCCCGTCGATGCTCTTGCGTGCTGACGCAGTGCCTATGGCAACCGAAGCTGTGAACACCGTACAAGCTGCTGGTGGCGCTATCGCTACTGAGGTGCAAGGTCCAGTGGGTCGCTACCGTCCCGTGACCTTTGCTGACAAGATGGGTGTTCGTCGCATCACTGGTGTGACTGGAGACATCTCTATTCCTGTCCAGGGTAACAGCATCACAGTGTCTGAAACAACCAATGAGACCACGGCTCAGGACTCAGCAAACATGACGTTCTCGTCCGTGACATTGTCACCAGACCGTATCTCGTCTCACACCAAGGCTTCGCAGATGTTGCTCGCTCAGAACAGCTTCGACTTGCAAGCTTTCTTGGCTGACGATATGCGCCGTGGATTGGAGAATCAGTACAACGTCAAGCTGAAGGATGTCATCGAGGGTATCACTGAGCTTGACGCAAGCGACACCAGCCTTGCGAAGGAACACTACGCATACAAGCTCGAGGAGCTCTTGCGCGAAGGTGATGTTGATCCCGCTGGAGCATTCTTCTTGACTGAGCCCACGCTTTACCGCGAAATGCGTCAAGCTACCCTCGACGCTGGTTCAGGTGTGTTTGCCGCTACTTCTGCTAGCCGCATCGGAGAGTACGAAGCAATCGTTTCTACCCTCTTCACAAACGGCAACGCCTACATGGTGAAGCCAGAAGATTTGGTGGTCGCAGAGTGGGGTGGATTGAACATCCAGGTCGATCCTTACACCGAGGCGCACAAGGACGTGGTCCGGATCATTGCCAACATGTACGTGGACTGCAAGATCTTGCGTGCCGCAGGCGTGAAGGGTATTACGGAGTAAGACTAACAACTAATGAAAGGGGTCAGGAAATGGCCTGGCCCCTTTTATCCTATTTGCATGAATATCAAGGTCACACGTACTTCAGTAGCTAGCACTACACTCTTCGACGCAAGCGAGGCGACAGCCTTGGCGTTGATGCGCAACCATGTGCGAGCTATCGACAACAGTGATGACGACCTACTCAAGGTCTACCTTGACGCGGCGCTTGATTACATGCAGTCTATTACCAATCGACTACTAGGATCTCACACAGTTGAGGTGTTGGTGGATTATGATGAGCTCAAATCACGAATTGAACTAGTAGGGATAAACGAGATTGCTTCTCCAGGCATGACGGCCAAGTACCGGAAGGCAAACGGCACTTACAGCGCTGACATACTTGACTCTCACAATTCTGATTACATCTCAGACCTGGAGTATCTGATTATCGACGACATCTATCCAGCATATATCTACTTCGACAACCTCCTTGACAAGGTGGGCGAGAAAGACACTGAGTTCAGTAAAGGATATGTGAAACTGGAGATGACGGCAGGTACGGCCCTGGCTTCACTGCCATCACAATACAAGCAAGCTGCTCTGCTGCTGGTTGGTCACTATTACAACATGCGTGAAGCCGAAGCTATCGGCGGCATCACCATGGAACTCAAGGAGGGCGTCCAACGTCTTATGTCTAGCGCTAGATTGTACTGATGAGAGCTGGCGAACTCAATGAGAAGATTACCATCAAGCGGGTTACGCGCACTGTGAATAGTTACGGTGACGCGATCGACGCATTGAGTGATTTTAAGGTTGATGTTCGCTGCAAGATCATGCATCTTGGCACCCCATCAGCGGGAGCTAGCGAGTTCAATGACGACGCCCAAACCGTCGCAGAGATGAAGGCGGAGTTTCGGTGTCGGTACATCAGCGGGCTGCGCTTTGACGACGTGATCCTCTGGAACGGAGGGACGTTTGACATCTACTCCATCATACCCATTGGACGCAGGGAGGGCATGAATGTTCGCGCCCGACTCCGCGACAATGAAGGAACACTACCAACCACATGAGCATCAACGTAGGAAAGGGAGGCAGGTTCCGATCGAACTTTACGCTGACGGGCTTCGAGAGAAACGACCCGGGCCCAGCGACGCTGCGAGCCATGCTGTCCCTCAAGGACCGTATGGGCGCTCTGAATAAGATTATGCGCAGGGCACTTGAGCCTATGCGCAGAGATATGGGCTCACGAGCACCCGTAGACACGGGAGCTTTGTCTGAGTCATTCCGCGTGCGACGCTTACGCAGGCTGCCAAGAAACACCCTTGGCTGGCGAGTGGGCGCCGTTAGCGGAGAAGGTGTAGGGGTAGGCGGTCTTGGATTCCAACTCGCGGGGTGGCGCGATCACTTCGCTGAATTGGGGACGGACCATCACGAAGCCAGCCCACACGTTCAACCAGCAATTCGCGCGAACGCCGCTCGTGTAGAGGTAAACATTCGCAGCGAGTTTTTCAATTTTGTAGACGGCCTACTTAGAAGTGAGTAGGGCGTAACCCCAAACAAACAAACCATGGCACTACTTAATGCAAACTTTATGGGGCTCTACGCCCTGTCCAAGTCCTCGACCACGGCATATACCGTTGGCGTGGGGGCCACTCAAAACGCCGCCACAGCAGATGCGTTCGCCCAAAACGGGAGCGGTACAGGAGCGGCACTCCTCGTCGACGCGGATGACGATGTTTATGAAATCTCCAGCAAACCAGCTATCGTAAGCGTCACAGGCGCAAGCACTACCAGCTTTACTGGTTACGACCTGAATCTGTTGGCCGCCGCCACCAGTACATCACTGGATTTGACGAACAGCCAAACCGAGGTTGTGGCGCGCACCAGCACCGTATGTGGCAGCGAGACATTCATCGTTGGCGGAGCTCAGAACTGGAGCCTCCAGGCTGACGGATTGATCGAAGCTGGAGCGGTATCGGGCTACGGCGCGATGAACCTTATGGACTTCGCTCGCAAGGGCTTCTATGTCTTCGTTCGCTTCGTGCTCAACAACCAAGCGATGGACGATAACGCCGACAACGACGAGAACGTAAGCTACATCGGCCAGGCACTGATTGAAAACGTCAATATCAGCGGTGGATTCGATGAGACGCAAGTCTATAGCTGCACATTGAACGGATACGGAAAACTCTACAAGTACCAATCATAACCTAGAACCATGTCAGTACTAAACGCAAACTGCCTCGCTATCTACTACCATGGTGCAGGCAGCACAAACAAATACAACGTCCTCAAAAGTGCGGACAGCCAGGCGGCATACAACACTGCTTTGTCGTCAGATGTGTCGGACACAATTTTCTTGAAGACAGACGGCAAAACCTTTCTGGGTTTTGGCTCAGTCGCTCATGCCACTGACACTTTCACGGCAGCTACGCTCACCCTGGCGGCAGCAGCTACGAGCTCCACTCTCGAGGTGAGCAATGCCGTTGAAGACGTGGCTCGCGATGGCGCTGGAGGCACCCTTCAGCAAAGCGAGATGACTTTCAGCATCTCTGCTGACGGTCTTGTCAAGTCTGCGAATGACTCAGGTGAAGACATCCTGGACTTGGCTCGCGACAAGAAGTACGTCCTTGTCCGCTTTCAGATCGACGACCTCGACTACTACTGTCAAGCATTGATTGACAACGTGTCTATCTCTGGGAACGTCGACGAGATTGCTACATACTCTATCAGCCTCACAGGCGTAGACGACCTGTACAAGGCAGAATAATTCTTATGGGCGGCGGCACACGGTCGTCGCCCTTTTTTACTTAATACAACCACAATGAAGAATACTCTTCGGGGCGAGTTCGCCTTTGCCATTGGCAAGAAGCGCTACAACGCATCTCTAACTCTGAACTCTTTGCGCCTCATGTGTCAAGCGCACGGCAAGAAGATTGAGGAGCTTGACAAGTGGATGGCAGAGGACCCCCTCACGGCGGTATGTGCCTTTTGCTTTTTCGGAGTCAAGAACGATGGTCTGCGCAAGGGCAAAGACCCCAAGCTTCCTGACTTTGAGACATTCTGCGCTCAGGCTCTGGACAACGACGACACCATCGCATCTATGATGGAAGCTGTCACCCAGGCTATTGGAGGAAGCGAAGACGCCCCAGACTCGGGAAACTGAGCATACCCCAGGGAGAGTCTAACGAGGCACTCACCTGGGACGCGATGTACAGATCGGCGTTCGCCATAGGCATCTCCCCAGATGACTTTTGGAACATGACGCTTCGGGAGTACACGTACTACAGGGACGGGTATTTCAACAGGATGCGCTTGGAGTGGGATCACACCGCAAGTCTCATGGCGCTACTGGTGAACATAAACGCCCCAAAGGGTAAGCGATACGACGTAAAGGATTTCCATCCTTTCGAACAAAACAATCAGGGAGTTCGATCCAAGGCTGAAGCCGAGGCGCTCCTGGAGAAACTAAAAGACTTCTGATGCCGAACATTGGTACAACTAGCAGGCTGGCGTTCATCGCAACGATGGACATCACCAACTTCCTGAAGAACTCCGAGAGGTTGAACAACTTCGTGGGGAGGCTAGGCCAGAGTTTCGTCAGATTCGGACAAACCCTTTCTAGGAGCCTGTCACTCGTCACAGGTCTCTTAGAGGGGTTTGCTGTTAAGGTAGCTTCTAGTTTCGACGAGATCGCCGCCCAACTCTCAGCCATATCTGGTGGCGAGGGTTTCAATGAGCTCATTGACAATGCTCGTCAATTAGGGCGATCCACAAAGTTTACGGCCACCGAGGTTCTGACGCTGACCCGAGAACTCAAGAAGCTTGGTCTTAGTACTGAAGAAACCGCGCAGGCTGTAAAGTCAACTATTGGTGTGACCACCGTCTTTGGCGGTGACCTCGTCAATGTAGGCGATGCGCTGGCTTCTCTTACCCGTCAGTTTCAGGGGCTCGAGTTAGCCAAAGCAGCAGACGTGCTTTCGGTAGCTTTCCGTAAGACAGCCCTAGGCACAGACAACTTCAAAGAATCGTTTAAGAACGTTGGCGCTATTGCGAGCCTGACGGGGCTTAGTTTTGAAAGAACTGTCGCGGCTCTGGGTATCCTCGCAAACACGGCTCAGAAAGCAGGCATTTCGGGTAACAGGTTTAAGACCGTTCTTGCCAAGCTGGCCGAAAATGGTATTGATGCAAGCGAGGGGCTGCTCGCTGTGCAAGCCGGGGGCAACACCTTTATCCAGCTTCTCGACATCTTCAAGCAGCGAGGCGTCGTAGCGGCCGGTTCTATCCAGGGCTTGGGCCTTGAGATGGAAGAGCTTGCCTTGCTACTTGAGGATGTGACGGGCGCTTCTGATGCTTTCAGCGACCAGATGAAGGACAGGTTGTTCTTCTCTGTGGCTCGAGCTAGGGCGGCCATTGAAGACATCGGCATCTCCATGGGCAACACTCTTGCCCCATTCATAGCGAAGGTGTCCGATGGCTTGGAAGCATTGGCAGATAGGTTTGCCAAGATGGATGCTCAGGCCGCCGCCTCGCAAGCGGGCTTTGCTCTCTTGCTGATTGGTATCGGCCCGCTCATTTTCTCGCTCGGTCAATTCGTTATTGCTGCTACAGCATTGCTCAGTCCTTTAGGTGGATTGGTAATTCTTCTCACAGCGTTTACGGCTGGAGTGGTGCGTGCGGCAACATCACAATTACTGCTCGATGGCACCATCGCCAAGACGACAAAGGCTTTCGAGGGGTTCAGGGATGTGCTCGCAGAAGTTGACGGCGATCTATCCAAGCTCAGTACAGCCCAGTTAGAAGGTCAATTAACAAACCTGCGGAGCCAGCTTGCCAGGGGCTCAGATAGCGTAACGCAAGAGGTTGCGGACATTCTCGATGTAGGCCAGACCATTGGGCCTCTGGCTAGATTTATTGCATCGGGGATTGCCAACCCTGACAAGAATGTATTTCAAGAGTTTGCGTCAAACATCATTGACCCTACTCTTGCAACAGCTTTTGGCGTTGACAGTGAGTCTCAGATAAGACTGATCGAGCTTCTAGGAGAAGCTCAAGAGCGTCAGAGCGGCATACTTTCTGATATTGCTCGTATTACAGAAGAGCTGGCTAAGAGAGAGGCGGAGCGTAAGCGCATTGCAGCTGAGCGATTGAAGATTGCTCAGAGTCTTGGTTTGCTTGGTAAAGAAGAACTCAAGGCCAACGAAGATCTCTTTGGCAACATCATCGGAAAGCTGAAGAAGGCTGTATCTGAATTTGGTGTTGAAACCAAGAAGATCACGTCAGTATTTGACGATCTTAACGCCCTTGATCTTGCGACGCTCGAGGACGTTATTCTTGGGAAATTTCCAGAGCTCCTAGCCGGAGACCTAGACGCGTCTACATTGCAGCAGCAAGCGGACATTCTTGCAAGTTTAGGCGACATCTTCCGGGACGGAGCAGAGGGCTTTACTGAACTCAAGTCTGCGGACGCGGCTGGCACATTCTTGGTTCTACAGCAAAGGGCAGAGGAGCTTGCCAAAAGCATAGGGCAAAGGTTACTAGCGAAAGAGCTTCAGAACGCAACGGACAAGGCCATCTTACTTGCCAGGGGCTTGGAAGATTTGACGGCAGCGTCTAAGAGTGACACTCTCTCAGCGGAGATTCGGGCTCTGCAACAGGAGCTGAGTGGTTTGCTAGAAATTGATGATCCCAGTGACGCTACGCAAAGCCGCATCAACAAGGTTGCTGACGACATCAAGAAAGCGGAGCTCGAATTGCAGCGCGCGAATCTGGTCGCGAAGCTCCAGGAGCTAAGGAAAGAGCTGGATTTCTCTGCTAGTGAGTTACAGAATCCATTTAAGCCTCTTAAGGAAGCGCCCGCGATCACTCAGGAGATTTCTTCCCTACAAAAAAACCTGGTCGAGCTCAAGGATACACTTGCAAAGTCAGTTGAGGCAGGCGTCGGTCCGGCTGAGCAAAAGTTCGCTGAGCTTGCGATTGCGGCTAAAGAAACAGCTCTTCAGGTTTTGTTTGGTGAGGAGGCTCTTGCTTTGTTCAATGATGAGATACGCAAGCTCGATGGCGAGTTGGCTCAGATCAAAGACCTAGAGGAGCTTGGCGTTGTAGACGGATTTACAACAGCCAAAAACACCGTCAAGAACCTTACGGATCAAGTCGCTTTGGCGCAGGTTGCGCTGTCGAAAGGTCTTATCCCAAAAGAAACACTGGAAGATCTGGTTGCAAAGCTTAGAGAAGCTCAGCAAGAACTAAACCAGTTCTTTGTGGCATTCCTTTTGATTCGAGGGATTGCGAGCTTTGCCAACCTAGTGGCCGATGCCTTTACAAGGGCAAAGGAAGAGAGCCGTAAGTTCGGTGATGTATTGAAGGAGAGCCTGACAAAAGCCTTGAACGAACTCATTGTCAAGCTTGCGGTATTGACTACGCTCTTCTTGATCCTCACCGCTCTCTCTGGCGGCACAGGAAAGATTGCGGCGGTCGCTTCGAATGCGCTGGGAGGTCAGAATCTAGGTTCGTTCTTGGCAACGGGACTCACCTCGGGCGGCCCAGGCTTCCGCAGCTTAGCCACAGGCGCGACAGGCGGGGGTGGCACAACAGCGCCAGCCGTTCGTGTTGAAGGTCTCTTGGCTGGGGACAATATCGTAATTGCAAATCAGCGCGGTACACGCGCAATTGATCGCACCTTTGGGTAATGGCAGTCTCTTACTTATTTGATACAGTATACAGCCCTAAGAATGTGGGCACGGGGGCAAAGCACCGATTGGTGATTGGTACTACCGAAACGACTGGCGGGGCGACAACTCAGCTCGAGCTACTTGACCCGGGAATCAAGCTGCAATGGCAAGGTGACGCCGAGAGGTTCAACAAGGCCGTCATGGGGTCGACCCTGTCTTTCACAGCGTATGTCGATGACAATCAGTTGACCAAGTGGGAGAATCTTCTCAATCAGAATGAAGGCAAGTGCTTCTGCTTGTTTTTTGACAGTGACGCCGCAGACGCAAAGCCATACTGGTATGGATCGTTGCTGATTGAATCTACATCAATTGAAGTGGCTTGTGAGCGACGTAAGATTGACGTGGTATTTACTGATGGGCTAGCCATGCTTCGCGGGGCTCCATGGGTCAAGGCGAATGGGGACGCTTACACAGGTCGCAAAACCCTGGCGTTCTACATGAACGAAATCGTGTCCAAGCTCGGTGGCTTTACCGGGTACAAGGACTACATGAACAATCAGATCAATCAGACTGTCGTTCCTAAATTTCGAGAGGTTGGTTTCCCCTGGCCCTCTGTAGAAAATCATGATGATGAGATCTTCTATGACTGGCACGAAGCAGATGGCGTGCTTGAGCACTGCGCGGTTGAGTCTCGCACATTTCACAAGCCAAAAAAGAATGTAGACCGCCTGCGAGAATTGGCAGCGAGGCCGGAGTATTTCAACACCGGGGACGTTCTTGAGGATATATGCAAAGCCTTTGGAGCTACTGCATGCATGTTTGAGGGGCGGGTAAATCTCGTGTGTAGGCAAGAACTGGCGTTCATGAAGGGTGCCGGAGTGTATGGCGTCAAGTACGACAAGAACACCAGCAACCCCTTCAATGACGTTGTCAGTGCTGACACAACAGGACTGTTTGGAATTGAAGGCACCAACTTCGACGACCACTACGTTATTCGTGCGGGGGCCACAAAAGGCAAGAGCCTGCCCTTCTCTCAAGCAATACTGATCCACGAAGATGGCGGTAGCGATAACCTCGTTCAGCAGGGATTCTTTGATCCACGTGGCGGCGCAGAAACGGGTGGTAGGCCAAATATATTCTCAGACTCACTCGGTCACCTCATCTCCAATACCGGATATAGGGCCGACGTCAAGTACGTCTTTGACGAAGTGCCCATCAATGTCCCAGACAATCTGGTTGCCAACCCGACAACAGGGCACATCATTGAAGAGCCTTACCTGACATTTCCCAAAGACCCGTCAACATACATGGGCTTCCCATCTCAGGAGGCCACCGACCTAGAGGTGTTCAGTGGAGAACAGGTGCGATTGACATTTGGTGGCAACGTTGAGTTTCGTCATGTCAGTTCGCCACCGCCAAACGTCGCCCTAGGTAGGAACGTCTTCGGCAGTCACATGGTTGTTCGCGTGAGGTTGCAATTCACAACAACGGGCGATGTGGGTTATCGAGCAAGCCGCACTGTACAAACTCATGTGTTGAGCAATGGCTCGGCGGACAGCATACTAATTGACTTTGGTGGCCTCGGCACCGCCTCTGATCGCAGGTTTTTCCGCAAGCTATACAACAATTTTGCCTGGATTCAAGAAGGGTCTGCTGGGTACGACGACGCCTTCTATGAAATCCTTGTGCCACACGGAGACACAAACAACACGGGGGATGGTTATGGGGCCACGGTTCACCCACTCACCGTGCAATATGCTGGGCAAACCCCTTACGCGCCTATCGGAACTAAGATACAGGGTGAAGACGACGGGACGGGTGTTATCCTCGATCGTGATGTCGGCACTGAGCACATGTATCACTACTTCAGGGAGGACATCCAGCTTGAGTTGCCATTCGCATCAAACGACACCATCCTGTCTTTTGAGAAGTGCTACTTTGAGCAAGGGGCATCGCTATTCGAGCCAGAGAACGGGCCCAACCCCAACACTACTGCCCAGAACAATGGCTCTCCAGACTTCGACGGCACCACGCCGTTGTGGAGGAGTGCAAACGCAGACGGCACTGGGGGAAGTAAGGTCTACAGCACAGGGGCGCATTGGATGTCCAAGCCCAAGCACTTGCATTTTGTAGGTGTACGTGTCGCAATTGGTGATGGATCAGACACAGCGGACATCACGACAAAGATGACCGGAGGTGACGGATATGAAATCTTTGCCATGGGTAGCTCGCGGATTGGATCCAGAACCACCTTCTTCAACAAGCACACCAGTGGCACTGTGTTCGCCCCAATGAAGGAGAGTGCGGCAGAAAACGACTTTAGCCTCGTGTCTGGCGCAAAGGTATTCAAGGAGAATATCAAATGGAAGGGTCATGCCCATGGTGAAACGAACGCTTCTCCCGACACATTTGTGGACTCGCTGCATTCCTATGTGGCCGACACCCACCTGAAGTTGCTCGGGGAAAGCGCAGACATCTACACGCTTTCAGCCATGCCTCGGCCTGGATCAAATCCAGATGTAGTCAAATCCCCATTCGCTGTATTTAAGACAGATCAACTGGAGACAAACACTACAGTTTTCCTCATGCCCTTGAATCTAAATTGGGCGTCGAATCAGGGTTTCTCTGGCACGTTCTTGAAGGTTGGTCAGGCAAGAGACTTATCTACGATTCAAGAGATAGATGACCCCGTGCGGCGCGGTGGCCCATCTCAGGACGGCGGCGGCGGAGGAGGTATCGTCGGGATGACGGGCGTGATTGAGAGGATCAACACCACGCGAACGAGCCTCAATACCACCAACGTAGCGGTGGCGGTGAATACGGCTAAGGTTGCGCCATTAACGCTCAACGCCGGGGGCACAGCTTTCACATCTGTCGCAATCGAACAAGACGCAATCCGTGCGGATAAATTGTTCACGTCAACCGACCATCAACTGATAACGCAGACTCAGTTAAATGCGATTGCGTCAAACACAGTCACTAACGTCTCGCACACAACATCTATCAGTGACATTGAGGACAAAACAGACCTCATCAGCATTTCCGCGCAGCATAATCTTGACGACACCAAAAGCAAGGTTGGGCACATCCAAATTGACGGCAGCAATGGAATCACAGGGTTCACTGTCAAGCCGGGGAGCACGCCCATCACGGCCGATGAGGTTACCACTTCGGGGACAACAAATAAGTTTGCTACGCAAGCTCAGATAAACAAGGTTGATAATCTCACTGTCACCTCAACTACTAACCTTGACACGCACCGCCAAAAACTCAGTTACATCGGAGCCACAGCTCAGGGTATCAACAGCTTTACTCTGATCGGTCAACCTATTACCGCCGACAAGATAGACGACAGTAGTACCGACAACAAGTTTACCAATGCCGCCGGCGTGCAGGCGATAGGGTTTTTGACTAGTGACTCAACCGGAATTACTTCTATCACAGTCAGTGCCAGTGTCGACGTTGACCTCGACGATGCAGGTGCTTTCTTTGCAGGTAGTTCAGGTGAGACAGCCAGCCGTGCTGGAGTCACAGGCAACCGCGTTCTGCTCATTGACTCCAATGGTGGCATGGATGAAGTCGCTGATGGTTCTGCTGGTCAATTCTTGCAGACCAATGGCTCAGGCTCTTATTCCTTTGCCAACGCTGGCGGCGGTGGTGGATGGCATGGCAGCACAAGCCTCATCAAAGTCTTGCCAACAGAGTGGATGGGCAACGATGTAGGCCGTGCTATCGTACAAGCACGTATCGAGGATGACACTGCAAATACACTTGGTGTTCAAATCAATCAGTCAACAGGGAGCATCTTCGCTTTCAATGAAATCCCGACGGGCTACAAGGCGACGCACGTCCATGTCTACACGAGTTCTGCGGTCACGAATGGAGTGACAGTACTGCACTACAACACAACCACTGGGGCCACAAGCAACTCCACAACTGGGAACACAAACACCAGCATTGACATTACAGACTTAACGTCGTCAACAACCAACGCCCTTGTCATTCAAGTCAGCCCGGGGTCAACGTCTGTATTCACCTTTTCAGCATCCATTACAATTACATCTGTTTGAGTTATGATCGAGAATCTTACACACTTTGAGTTCTTAACTGTGGCAGGCGCCTTAGTCGCGGCATGGGTCAAGTTTCAAAATGATTACAGTAGGCTAAGCTCTCGAGTTCATGCCTTAGAAGCTGACAACCAAGAATTCAAAGACGATGTCAAGCAACTACTCAAAGACATTCAAGAAATCAAGCTATTGCTTGCTAAGAACAAGGTGGAGTAATGAGGGACATTACACACATTGTAGTTCACTGCTCGGCAACACCTCCGAGCTTAGATATAGGAGCTGATGAAATCAGAAGATGGCACACGGAAGAGCGTGGCTGGACGGATATTGGGTATCACTTTGTCTGTCGCCGTGACGGTACTATCGAGGAAGGTCGCCCCCTTAAACGTCCTGGGGCGCACGTTAAAGGTCACAACCATTCGTCGATTGGCATCTGTTGGGTGGGCGGCGTTTCGTCATCGCAAAAAGCTGAAGACAACCGCACGGCTGATCAAAGCTTGGCGCTCTATAAAAAAATCCGAGAACTCAAAGAAGAATACCCGCAAGCAGAAGTCTTAGGTCACAGAGACTTTCCTGGAGTCAGGAAGGCTTGCCCTTGTTTTGACGTGAGGACATGGTACAATGAACAATGCGATACAAGAGAAAAGGCGGCAACAGCCAGCGAGGAAAGAAAAAGAACGGAAGTCCAGAGCACGACATACAAGTGCTCATTGTTGACCACCTGGAAGCAATGGATCCTGAACCACTCTACTCGGCTACGGTTGGGGGAGTAAGGGTGGCGATGCATACAGCGCTGCGCATGAAGCAGGCTGGCTACAAGAAAGGCATTCCAGATCTATTGATATTTGAGCCCAGGAATGGCTACGCTGGATTGGCATTAGAGGTCAAGACGATGGTGGGGCGCGCAAGCCCTCATCAAAAAGAATGGCAGGCCAAGCTAAGGGACAGGGGCTGGAAGGCCGAGATCTGCAAAGGTCTCAATTCATGCATCGAATGCATTGACGAATACTTTGGCGTCAACACCGACGTCTTATAGACTTCATTGTGGTTGGTGAAGGGCGTCTTAGACGTCAGGAGGGGGCTTCGGTCCCCTCTTTCTATTCCGTCATGTCATAGAAATAATCTTCGGCATCGTGTCTGCGCTCTTCTCCAGAGCCATCGAATGTGTGCATGAAGATCGGCGTTAACTCCCCCATGTAAGAGCACCAGGTATTGAAGGATAGATCCTCCACCGCATCCTCCCAAGACGCATCTGTGTACATTGCTCGATATACATCGACCATCGCCCACTTGTCATATACGACCACAAGAAAACCATCTCTTTCCACGATGCCCAGGATTGCAGCATCGTAGCCCTCAACAAACATAATACCTTCTTGACTCATTTGATGATGTTGTTTTGCACTCTTACGATTCCCTTGCGGGTGACTTCGACTAGCGCATAGCCGTGTTGCCAATCATTTCTCGGGTGATACTTGGGTGAAGGCTCACCCAGGTGACCAACGACGTGACATTGCAGAAGCTTACCAGCGCCGTCCCGGGTATAGAAAGATTCCGGTCGATGAAGGTGTCCGCAGATGGCTGACTTTTTCATCTTACCAAAGAGCTTCCGGCTGGGATTGACACCGCCTACTCCCCGTAGTTCATGGCCGTGCAGGAAGCTCATGTCGCCACAGTGTATAAAGCCGTTAGGGATCCAGCGAACCTCTTGCGCGTGCATGTCCAGCATCCTCTCCATCTCCAACCCAGGCACGCCTTCAAGCTCAGACGCGTGGTGCTGGACGTAATGCTGCAAGCGTATTTCATGATTGCCTTCAATGTAGTAAATATCTGCTTCACGAAAGCATTCACGTATGCCAAAAAGAAGTTGAGCGCCGACCGAAATCTCGTCAGCAAAGCTAAGTGTGTCAGGTTCGTTGGGATACTTGCTGATTCGGTGGAAATCCATCATGTCCCCAAGAATGATCACCGTGTCTGCACCAAATTCCTGGCCTTTCACCATTGCCTCTTGCAACGCATGCACATCGTGGTACGGGCAGTGGATGTCTGCTAATACCAGAATCCTGCGGTTCTTGCTTATCGTCAGATCCTGCTTGCGATTCTTGTAGTAGCTTTTAGGTATGAGCTCAATCATGGTAGTCAATTCGATAGTGTTCCATAATGGCTTTCCCCATCCACCCCCCAGCAGGAAGCCCAAGCAACCTTAACAACTCGTCAACCATTTCTGACTGCTCGGGCTCCATGTCATCATCGTCGTACCAGCCGCAAATCTTTTGCGCCGTCCACTTCAGGTACGCCTTCTCCTTGATGTCCAAGACCATAGAAAGCTCTTTGTTCTTCGCGCCATAAACAGTGCGTGCGATCTCATCAATGTTCTCGATGTGCTCCCTGTAACTCTCATTCATAGTCACTGGCAAACGCACGTCTTCAGCCGACTCCATCATCCTTGTGATCGTTTGGTTCACGTGCCATCTGCGCCGACCGAAGAGCTGTCCAATCAAATCATTTGGAAGATAAAGGAATTGAGACAGGTAGTATTGAATCGCAGCGCCCTCTGCTCGCTGATAGGTTTTTTCGACATAGGTGTCGCGATAAAGAGCAAGCAATTCTTCCGCTTCCTCATAAGTGAAAAAATGCTGAGACCCTTTATTCATGCGTTGTTAAAATCAAAGCCGTACAAACCGTGATAACCAAAACCTTCAAACACATCTACCTCCACACTATGCTCCTCTCTTTTTATCTCATAAGTCAAGAAGCCAAATGAGGATACATACTTGCCTGGCTTTGGGTATGCCTCCGCCAAAATGGTTGCCATGTCCACCACTTCTCGCACTGATATATGATGGTCATCTAAGTCCAGGTGGATTTTGATGCGGGGTTTCAATCTTTATGTTTACACAAATAACCAACCGCATGTGTGAGATTATATCAACCGCACCACTTGAGCCAGCTTGGCAAGATTCATGTCTTTCACATAGAAGTAGTATGCGTGCTTACCGCCGTGCCTGCCCTGCTCTTCCAGGTTCAGCGCCCGGAGTCTCGCCTTGAATCTTCGAATCGACCATGCGTTATACCCGCTGTTGGCGCAATAACACTTAAAGGACTCATGCGCACGGTCTTGATGCACCTCTACAGAGTTTTGAATCTCTGGATCTGCGGAGAGCCCGCTTGCCACCATCCACGACATGAAAGGGTCACCTTCAATCCGAAGACGTTCAATCTCTTTTTCTACAACACCCGGTCTTTCAAGCTTCCCGTTACCCCGCTTGACCTCTTCCAACAGGCAAGTGCCCAGGCTAATTCCAATACCAGCTTTCGCCTTGTCGGTAGCCAGCTTTTCATGAAGGGCAATGTCTCGCTTTCTCCAGTCCTTCGCCTTCTTAAAGCTTATGATGTCAAACCTTCGGGCCACGCCTGGGTCACTTAAGACGTAGCTCAGGCCCATCTCATTGGAAGCGACAACCAAGCACGCGCGAGGAGTTATCTCTAGCGGTTCACTGTAAAGTTTGCGCGCAATGATGGGCTCCTTGCTGACTATCATCTTCAGCGCATCCTTGTCGCCAATGTTCTCACTGGCATCTGCGCTTACACACAACGTGGCGTGCGCAAGCCGCATACGGTGGCGGCTGTCATCCCTTGTAATCTGAGCTAGGTTGTCTGTACGCATAACGTTCTGTGATCCAATACAACCGACTATTGCTTCAATCAAAGTAGACTTACCTGCGCCAGCAGCACCAATGAGAAGCATGATCTTCTGTGCGTTCATTGGGTCACCAGCTATCGCATTCCCAAACATGCCTAAGAGATACTGCCGTGTGTCTACACAGGGAACTGATTCGTCCAGGAACTTCTGCCAAGTCTTGTCTTCAGAACGAAGCTTCCATTTTGCAGGTATGCAGTAAGTCGTTAAGTCTTCAGGGCGATGGCCGCTAATGAAGCACTCCTTTCCATTGCGGACTGTCAACACCCCGTCTTGATAATTGATGCCACGTATCGGACGGGCTCCGTGTCCGAATACGCTCGAGGGCTTGCCGTGCGCAGAGAAGCTCTTGTCAAACTCCCTTGCGAAGTCTGACGTAAGGATGCTCGGCTTGAGCAACCTGGCACCTGTGGCAAACGCCTTGATGACACTTGACATTTGAGCATCAGTTAGTGGTTCGTAATGCGTACCTGTCCACACACTACGCAAACCCCCCAACTCCAACAACGGGCTCCCACACAACTTGCTAAGCTGTGGTATGGCGATCCCAAGCATAGCGGCAGCGGACTTGGCCGCGCACTTTTCGGGATCGTAAGGCACATCGACTACTTCAATGACCTTGTCTGGGGTGACCATATGCTTTGCCAGCTTACATAGCTGGTCTACACATTCATCAGTCGTCCCCCTTGTTCCCATACCTGTGCTGCTTATACTTTGAAATGTGGATATTGAGCCTTGCGTTCAGTGCATAGATACATGACTCCATGAGCCGTATGCGGTCTACTGGATCAAAAGATTCTAACATGCCACTGTGGAAAACCGAAGTGTAGTCGTGGGCGAGGTGTATGCCCTCGTCTTCCAGGTCAATGATGTCGGCAGGATCCGACGATTCTTCAAAGTTGTCGGTTTCTTGGTACAGAATGTAGAAATTCAATGTGTTCAAGAAGATCTGATACACTGCGTCACTTTCGCTTTCGTCATTATCGAAGTAAGTTCGAATTGACTTGCGGAAATCTTTCTTGAATTTGTCCAGGGCGCTCTGTGTCATAGTCTAAAATAAGAATGAGGGAGCCGAACTTGCCGACTCCCTCACCTACTTACCTATAACCCAAACTTAAAACGGGAGATCACCATCGCTGGCACCTCCGGCTTGCACCTGAGTATTGTTTTGGGGCTCAGCCTTTGAGCCAGCCCCAGATGTCATTTGCTCTTTCAACCAGTCTGGAACGGATACGTTTCCAATGATTGGGTCTTTGTGTCCTGCTTCTCTTGCCTCCTTTGGAAGGCGCAGCGTGACCATACAATCATTATACTCATTGTTTGGCGTGGCCTTGACTCGGATAGGAACCCACTTGCCTTTCTTTCCGTCTCGAACCTGGCTCTTGTCGATGTCTGTAAGGTAGATGATACCGTCTAGTACGTCTGGAATTGTAATGTCACTCATCGCTTGTGATGTTTTTAATGTGGTTGGTGATGTCGCGTTGGCTTGGAGCATAGAACTCCATACTTGCTTTTTGATTGAGTTGTAGGCGTGTGATGATTTCTTGGATTTCATCGCTTGTCATTTCGATGTCGAAGTCCAGGAGGGTGTCGATCAAGTCGTCCTGCTCCTCCTTCAGCAAGGTGCTTGTTCTGCAAAGCGAGACAGCAAACCTCCTACTATTGTGATACACATTGCTGTAATCGTTTTCGGGTCCGCAGTCAAAGAGTTCGTCAATCCAGTCAGCCATCAATTTCGTTTAAGTGCGATCGCCGCAGAGAATAGCAGCACGATAACAATGGTAATGTACAAAGGAATCAAGAGTCTTACAACTTAGTCGATCCATTTCCATCTAACCTGAAACGCTTCGGGAATCTCGCATGTTTTTGTCTCAGGCCAAAGATCATAAACGCATTGAACAATCTGTGGCTCAAGATAATGATGAATGACATTACTCGCCTCGACAGTTACCTCGTGCCGGATCTGGCCCGTCACAGGGCAGCGACCAGCGTTGATCTCAAGAAACTTCAAATCCCGTGTTGCCGTAACATTGATGATGGTAGGGTCGATCTTCATTACTGTATGATTGGTGGCTGTTCAGACAGCATCTGCAAAAAGTCAACCATACCAATAAACCCATCACCGTCAAAGTCGAAAGCAGAGGCTTGACTTCCAGGTGTTACTGCTTCTCCATACGCTTGGAGCAGAAGAAGCAAATCCATGATGTATGTTGACCACATACTTGGAGTACGCAATTTTCGCACATATTGTTACCAGTATCCGGGCCGACCATTCACGATTCCCCATGAACCTGATGGGTATCGAATGCGGTACGGCACATTGTTAAACATTGGGTGATGGATGTAAAGCTCGAGGCGCGTCATGCGCAAGCCAGCTTTAACTTCCGTGACAGTTACGGGCGCAATTAAAACTTCACACGAGGAAGCTGATTCAAGTTGAATTGAATCCAACTGCACTGTAAATCTAGCTACATATATCTCGTCATTGTGATCTGCGAGCATACCAAACATGCCGCAATTGTAGCACTGACCGTAAGCCGTTGTTGTTAGAAAGAGGAGGAGGACGTTTACTAGTTTCATTCTATTTCATCTTGACCCTTAATACCCAGCTCATAAAGGTGAGCGCTTTTGAGAACAACGCGAGACAGGGCTCGCTTCTCAGCCATAGCAACGGGATAGGAGTTTCTACAGTTTTTAGGGCTGGCCTCTCCATAGGATTCCTTAAAGGACTCATGGACTTCCGGTTTACCCTTATCATTCATAAGGGTTTGTTGGAGCACTGCCGTTGCCTTGATGACATAATGACCCGACTCCACGTTGCATAGCGTCTCAACAACTTCATAGTGCACCACAAGACCAATACCCCTCTCGATTTTCTCAATACCGTTTCGGGTAATGATGATGAAGCCCTGCGGGGCTTTGAAGAAGTCATCCTTGTCCAATCCAAACTGATCTGTCAGTTTGCGAAAGGTCGCCTTCTGTTCTTCAGATAAGCCCTTAGCCATAATTCTTATTGATAATATCGCTAATCATTGATGTCTTGAAGTCCAACTCACGCTGCGTTGACCATAACGCGCGCTTGACATCCTCTCGCTGCTCGAGTAGCGTGGAGATTGCAAAGTCTGCTGCTCGAAGCAAGGCGTAATGTTTGGAGTACTCCTCACTCTTACCTTCGGGGATTGCTGTAGGATTGAGATCCATGGTGAGTTCCATGTGATCTGCCTTCAATCCAAGCTTCATACCGATTGATGTCAGTTCAGCAGTTGTCACTTTCGCTTACGTCGATCGCCAGTGATGGCGGTTATGAGTACATCAATGTATCCAAACACTTGATTGTCACGTTCGGAAGGAGTGAGATTGACGACCACCTTTGCAA